>Ga0247837_1001819_pt1 | contig 42625 bp, 37 predicted proteins | sample LaCtaG_2_FD_187115 | JGI IMG/M metagenome (GOLD analysis project Ga0247837, IMG submission 187115) | Freshwater microbial communities from meromictic Lake La Cruz, Castile-La Mancha, Spain - LaCruzMarch2015_14.5m | ecosystem: Environmental > Aquatic > Freshwater > Lake | place: Spain: Castile-La...
TGTCTTTAGCCACTGAACAGAGGAGTTCTTGTCTGTATGATGCAAGTCCCGTCTACACCATGGGAGCAGAAGCAGTACCGACAAAGAGACGGAAATGCAGACTACGAGGCAATTTACATTCCTATTTTGCACTAGTCGTACAATTCTGCGAGAGACCTCATAATTGCCTGGTACATATGAGGTGTTAGGGAACTTAGCGATTTTACAAGGAAGAAACAAGGTATCTATAGACGAGATTGAGGCCTATGGTTGTCTTCGAGAGGGATTTCGCATATATGAAAGCTATACTAATCAGGAGCTAAGGGAAAGTCAGGACTGCCTTTATTCCACTTCCCAATGTAAGTTGCAATAGTAATAACCGTCGTTAGGTTCATAGTGCAGGGAAATGAAGAAGTAGGACCTGTTTTCCTTCTAAGTGAGGAAGTCTCAGATACATATTAGTTGGAATTTAGGGTTATTTAAAGGACTGCTTCGTCTTTTATGAACGCTAATCCTTCTATTCCCTCTGGCCCTCCTTTCCAGCCTCCAATTACCCACAGTGCCCTTATTTCCCAAACTCCGTCCATTCGCCCAGCACTGCACTCTCAGGACCCACTCCACCCTGGCTGTATTAAGTCTGCAGTCCCACAAGGACAGCCTATCCCCTAATTAGTCTTCCTCCCTCTGAATTCAGTCTACTCTACGGCTAGAGGATGTGGAGGTTTAGTTCCTACCGAAGGTGAACGCCAGCCAGGCTGCTAATCTCTGCAGCAAGCCTGTGGACGTGACTTCTGAGGCTTGCACTGGAACGGCAGGCTTCACTTCCTTGGTCTGGGTCTCATCTGAATCGTCGAAATCTACCTCATCTAAATCATCCCAGTCGTGAATATCGTCGAAATCTACCTCATCTAAATCATCCCAGTCGTGAATATCGTCGAAATCTACCTCATCTGAGTCATCCCAGTCGTGGATATCGTCGAAATCTACCTCATCTGAGTCATCCCAGTCGTGGATATCGTCGAAATCTACCTCATCTGAGTCATCCCAGTCGTGGATATCGTCCATGTCGTCGAAATCAGCCTCATCTGAATCGTCCCAGTCGTGGATATCGTCCATATCATCGAAGTCGACCTCATCTGCATCATCCCAGTCGTTGATGTCATCATAGTCCATCATCTCATCAGCATCGTCCCAATCATTGATGTCATCCCAATCATGGATATCATCGAAGTCCATATCATCAGCGTCATCCCAGTCCATCATATCATCAGCATCATCGAAGTCCATCCCCACTGCCTTCTGGATCTCTTTCACTATCGTTGCGCCTGTGGAGGAGTCCTTCAGGTACTCGTTCAGTGCCTTGTCCAGCCGCTCGCGGTCTGGCAAGGCGGTGGGGGCGGCTGACGCGAGGAGAAGCGGCACTAGCAGCAGCCCAAAAGCCTTCAACATCTTTATTACAAAAGGTTCGCTAGGAGCCATTCGGTCCCTGGGCCTTGGGTAGTGATGGACCTGTCTGGAACAAGACAAAGCTGGGGAAATAATGATATGCATGGAGACAAACAGACAGACTCGAGGGTTCGAAGACTGCAGAGGCTGCAATTAGCAATGGTGAGGGAATGGCTGGTTTAGAGCCTCTTGGGGTCGGCTTAAGGAAAGAAATGCTAGATTGGAGCTTGCGGGCAGCAGTGTCTTTTCCTAATAGCTGTTTCCAGCGAGTTTGCCTCACTACTGCATTTACCCTTCCTCTGAAGCCTGTAAAGCCGCTTCGTGTTGCTTTCCTAGGAGACTTGCGCTGTCATTATCCTCCAGTCAGCCTGAATACTCTCAGTGTTCCTCTCCTTGTATCCTTCCTCTCCCCCTCTTTTCCTACAGCCAAATAGCAATGTGGAGTCGATTCGCAGAGTGCTGGATCAAGTGCTTCACCGGAGGCGAGCAGCTGATCACAGAGCCGTCCAAGATAGAACTTATGCCGAGGCCTGTGGCGCACACAGCGCCTATGCCCGCTCAAGTCCGAGCCTACGTCCCACTCAAATCTAACACTGAAGAGGAAGAAGAGGAGTCAGTGAACGGCGACAATTTGGAATTAGACTGGGAAACCGTCGAAAAGCGGCTCGAAAGTGCCCTAAACGAAGCCTTGGCAATCCTCGAAGACCCCAGTTTGACCCTCTGTGTGGACAAAGACGGAGTCAAGGTGTGGGGAAAGGTGACTTCCCGAGGCTACCAACTCCGTACCAAGTGGCAATGCACGGCCAGCAAGGAGAAATTCATCAAATTCGTACGCAACTTCGGAAATCGACCGAAATGGGACAGCAACGTGCAGGAAAGCAGGGTGCTTTCCCGCCTATCAGCCAGCACAGCCATCGTATACCAGCAGTATAAGAAGGTATTCGCTGTCTCTTCACGGGACATTCTCCTGGCCTGCAAGACATACACCCAGGAAAACGGCCTGATTGAGGTCAGTACCTCTGTGGAATCGCAGGCTTTCCCTGCTCGAGACCCTGTGATCCGGGCGAAGGTGTATACAGGCGGGTATTTGGTGGAAGAAGGGGACGGGAGTGCTACGGAAGTGACGGCTTTCAGTGAAATGGACTTCGGGGGAGTGCTGCCGCAGGCTGCAATGATGAGGATGAGCGGCTTGGCCATGCCTGCCTTCGCTAGAAGCATCAATGCGGCGCTGGACAAGGCTATTTAGGCAGCAGTCACGAGATAGGGCTGTTTTGTGAGGAATGTATATATTTCTGCACTCTTTAAGTATTAAAAAGTCCATTTTCCACCCGAAATCGCCTCAAACCAGATTGCTTCAGTCCTCTTCCGACTATCTACTTAGAAAGGAAGTTATATCTCGGCGAGTACGCCGGGCCGGGGGAAATTTCCCTATTAGCGAAGTCCTTGATCCTCTGACTGGTAGTGCTGAAGGCCGTAGTAGTCCTAGCGGAAGTGAGTCTGTAACTAGGGTCGTACTGGCCAGGACCCAGGGGGTTGTCAGGACTTTCGTCCTTGGACTTGGCTTCCCGGGGGAAGATGGCGGAGCGGGAGTTGCTGAACAGTTCGAGGGCGGAGTCCCCGCGGCTTTGGCTCGAGTGGTGTCTTTGGGTGCGGCTGCAGCTTGCGGAACTGCGGGAGGTCTGGATGAAAGTGCTCTTTTCCTTCACTTGGCTTCGAGACGTCTCAGTAACCTCAGGGGTTCTCCTAGCTTCCACTACATGAGTTTGCTGTTCAGACTTGGGCCGAGTCATTCTTTCCCTTTCCTTCTTCACCCACACTTCGTCGACTAGGTAAGTGGTACTGATGACTGCTGTGAGCAGCTTGAGGTTCTCTTTGAAGACTTTGGAGTTGCTATGCTCGCAGTCCTCATACACAGCCGACATCAGTGCGGATATCTTGGAAATGAAGCGCTTGGACTCCAGCTCCGCTTCAATAGACAGAATCTGCTGAAACTTCTCCGCTTCCCTCTTAACTGTCTCTCTCTGCGTGCTGCTTACCAAAGCCATCACTTTAAATATATTAGAACAGCTAACTCGCGTACTGCAGAAGTCTCAGGTCGGTCAGAGGACGCTTGTTCCCTTTGTGCCGTCTGGAAACCTCCAAAGAAAGCAGAGTTTTCGCCTTTTCCACCAGTCTGCGAGCTTCGCTCTGACTCAAAGGGTCGAAAGTGACTTCGTTGAAGCCCGATTTTGGGCTTTCTAGAGCTATTGGAGGGTCTTTCGAGGCAGTTTTGGCAGTAAATCGGCTGGTTGGAGGGTGGGAGTGACTGGCGCTGTGGGGGAAATGGTGCAAGGACTGGCTTTTCTTGCGAGGAATTGGGGAAATGCTGAGGTCTTTGCAGGTCTGTGTGGGAATTTCCAGTCTCTGCAGAGACCTTTTCGGCCTGCGGAATACAAATAAAGGCCGAGGCGACTGCTTCACCACGTCTACAGGAATAGGCACAGAGGCTCTAATAAGCTTTCCCCGCTTATATCGCCTTTCCGGGGAATTGGGCTGACTAGTAGTCCCTGAACCCCACCGCTTTATGCACCTTTTAGGCGGAATTATGCTGCTTTGATAGGGAAATTTGCAGTTGATTTTCGCTTGTTGGGCTGGAGTTTCGTCGTTTTCCTCGATAGCGAGGCTGCGGTTGGACAGAATGGCTGCCGTTTGGAGTCGATAGGTGCCGATTTCCTTCAGTGTAGCGGGGGGAAACTGCCTGCGCCGGACTACTTGCAGCAAATTCCCGTTGGTAGCAGGACGGTACAGAAAGGCAAATTCTCGCTTGGTCTGCATCCTCACCAGGTCCTTCCTCCCTGCAGTCTCAGTCTGCGGGTCCTTACACAGGTAGGAAGAGGAGCTCAAATCCACTGGTTCGAAGGAATCCGACGACTCTGACACCAATTTGAGCGCTTGCGGCTTCGAAGCGACTTCCGAAGACTTGTGCTTATGCGGGTTCGGCCGCATATAGGTCTAAAATGGCCATTAGGAGTTAGCTCTAGGGATTGCCAGAGCGAAAGGAGCCCTTCGGGGCTTCCAGACTGCTGGTGGTGGAGGACTTGAGGAGGGGAGGCAGACGGATGGAGGTGGGCTTGCCCAGGAGTTTCCGCTCTGTGTGGGAAATACCGCGGGACTTTATGCGCTTTAGCTTGATTTCTATGCCCTGCACTTGCTCCAATAGCTTCTTTTCCAAGTCTGCGCCTCGCTTGATTGACGTCAACTGCGAGATCTTCTCAAGTTTCCCCTCCGACTGCAAGCTCACCATCCTGGGAGACACTCCCAGCCTCATACTGTCCCTTTCCCGCTTGAGCAAGGCCTAACTAGTCCTCACCCGTTCCTCTGCCTCCTGGTCACTGGAGCTAATCCGCTTCGAAGAGGGCGACTTCTCCACGCTATCCGAGGGTTGGTCGTAGGCAGGAGCAGGTCTGTAGGAGGTGGGCAGAGGCTCGAGGAGCGGACCGCGGGGCTGGTAGGAAGCCAGGGCCTTCACTTTCCTTTCAAAAGTCTTCGTCAGTTGCTCCACTAGCTTTTCTGGTAGGTCTATCAGAGGCGGGCCTGCAGCCATTTTGACCAATTTGTCCTTTTCCGTCCCTACCAGTAGTCTTTGTTCCGCGGTCATCTGCACTCCCTGTGTCTCCTTTTCCCCCTCTGCAATAGTGGTTTGCATCGCAGTTAGTAAGTTTTGAATGCACTGAAAGACGTGCATAGCCTGAGATCGCACGATTTCGTCCCCCGCCTCAATGAGCCAGTTCAGTATCTGAGCGCTGAATTTCGCCTTGTCAGTTTCGGGGTTGGGAATTGCGCGGAAGGACTCAGTGGCTTCTTTCTGCGACACTGAAGAGGCGTAGATGCGCACTGCTATGAGTTCAGAGCCGCGGGAAAGGATTTCAGTTATGGACTTCACCCGGTCTGGGAAAAGCTCGAATAAAGCGTCTCTGAGGACATTGAGGGAGGAGACCATCAATGGATCTGCCCTTTTCCCCTCCGAACTGTCCTTTTTTCCCTTTCTTTTCTCTTGGTCTGCTGTGGGCTTATTGTCGCTGAGTGCCTGCTGAATTCTCTCCTCCAGTCCATTCATCTGCTTTCCTACGAAGGCCAGGTAACTGCCCATTCGCTGCCAGGTTTCCTGACAATTCGATATTATCGCCAGGCCGAACTTCTCCGCCTTCGTGACGTCCGACTCCAAGGAATGCTCCTGGTCCTGAGAGTGAAGTGTAAGCTTCATAGAGCTGAAAGTGGGTCTGTCAGGGTAGAGCTGGCCCATGCGGAGCTGCACAGTTTGTTTGAGGCAGTTGGGGTCTTCGTCCTGGGAAAGGTAGGAGAAGAGCTGGGAGTGGAGGGATTCGCGGAGAATTTTGAGGCGGTTTTCTTGGGCGGTTAGGGCGGCGAAGTGTTCGTTGAGGGAAGCGGCTTGGAACTGCATTCGCATATATTCCTTTAGGATATCGTCCCACTGCGTCTTCTCATCCTCTCCCTCTCTCTTCATCACCCTGCATAGCGCCTACTCTCTAATCTTGGCCAACGCCGCCTGCGCCCTACGTATACTTTCCCTATTCGTCCTCTCCAGCCTCGTGGCCTCCCCATGCACTTTCGTCACTCTCACCAACTCCGCCTGAATCCTCTTCGAATGCAGGTCCAATTCCTGAGCCGCCAGCATGTGTTTGGCCAGCGACTCACTCTTCCTTTCCACTTCGTGACGTAAAGCGTCTAGCTCGGTCTGCTTTTCCTGTAGTTTGAAAGAGCGCTTTTGAGAGTCTTTGTTGAAGGATTCGGCGGTTTTGAGGACGCTGTGGGAGGTGTGGATGAATTCGTTGGAGGCGCGGGTTTGCATTGTGGAGATTTCGTCGTGTCGCTTGAGCAGTCTCTTCTGCAAATATCTCAAGTGGTCAGTTTTGGCTCTGGACCTGAGCATCGTTTCATGCGTCCTTAGCAGCAAGGCTGACATTTGCTCTGTATAGAAGTCCTCAGCCTCGATATTCCCCACAACCACGTCTATTTCTCCCTCCAGTATAACCCGCCTTTCGCACAGTAAGGCAGGGTCGAAGTCCAGAAAAGACGCCTTCGTCATCCTCTCCATCGACCTATTCGTCCCCAAAGTCTCCCCCGTGTTCATGCTTTCCTGCTCACTCCGCATACCCTCTGACTGCAGCGTCAAGGCCTCCACTAGCTGCGCCTTTCGACTGACTCTGAAACGAACAATACTCAGCTCTGTCATTAACTGTGTGGAAAGTGCCTTTTCCTGCTCTGTTAAGTCAGCTGTGAAGCTCACTGTTTCCAGACTTTCGGAGGCGTCTTGCAGCACTGTGTCTCTTAGAGTCTTGAGACGGGTGTCGGTCAGGTCGGCCTCTTGACCTATGCTGGGCACTTTTATCATTATAGTGGGGCGGAACTGTGATATGCTTAGCTGGGTTAAAGGCTAGAGAGTGGCTTTTGGGGACGATTTGCTGGGAGTACTTTCTGAATATATGCGAACGGGCTATTACAGCATGCTATTTGTTTCCAGGCAAAATATGTGCATAACTCAGCCGCTATTCTCAAGTCCATATATCGAACTCGATGTTTGTCACTTGTCAGGCTAAAGGCGGCTTTTTAGGAAGAGTTCATTTGCGTATTTCTTCTGGTCAATAGTGATATAGGTCTAGATCGTATAGTGCAGGATTAGAATCGACCATATACCACTTTTAATTTGCGATTTTCTAGTTACCGAAATCCAATATATGAGAGAAATCCAGAATACTCCGAAACAGAGCTTCGCTCTTCTCTCACTGCAAACTTATGATGCAAACAAAGGGCCAAAGTAAGGCAAATGAGCCTGGCAATGGCCTCAGTGAGTGGCTTTTCCACATGTGCATATTGCATTCCGCGTTGGAAATGTTGGATGGACTATTAGACAAGGTCAGACGCATACATGAGGATTTGGGCGGAGATAGAGAAGAAGGCTTGCAGGCTGCAGCTGCTAAGGGAGACAAGTTCGCAGAGCTGAGAATACAAACCGAAGTAAAACTCCACGAAACTACCTGTCTCCAAGACGAACGTGACAAACTGCTTTCCCTGCGCAGTGCGTATTCCCCACTCAGCGACTCTCCAGACGTGCTTAAGCTCAAATATCGCATTCGTTCCTGTCTCCACGAACTCACTGACATGCAAGTCCACCTGGAGCAAGCCCTTTTCAAACAGTGCTCCAAGCCCCAGGCACGCTCTATATAGAAGTACAACGAACTGGATATCACCGCAAAGGGGAATAAGGTGGAGTTGATAAAGAAGCAAATTCGGGAGTCGGAGATGAGGGAAGGCGGACAGCGGGCTGAGCTGCGTGCAAGCAAGGGAGAGTGGAAGCAAGGTGGGGAGTAGGTAGAGCGGGATGAACTGGGAGGCAATGGCATGCAGCGCTCTGCTGCTCTGTCGGGAGAGGAAGTGGCAGCGCAGGAGAGGTGGAGGGAGGAAATGAAGTACCAGGATGAGGTGGCGGAGAAGATAGGGGAAAATGCGCTGGAGCTGAAGCAGCATGCACAGGTTATAGGCGATGCCCTAGAAGGACAAGTGACGAAGCTGGATGCACTGGACGCAGTGGTAAACAAGGCAGACACGGAGCTGGAGACTAGCACCAAACGTGTCAAGCGTTTGCTTCAAAAGGTGCGTGACGGGGACAAATTCTGCGTGACGCTCGTCCTACTCCTGCTCCTCATCGGTCTCTGCACAGTGGCTTTTAACATGATCAGCAGTTACGCTAGTGTAGACCTGCAGTGCGCCGCAGACGTAGAGAGCTTTTGCTGACGTTCAGTACAGTAGGGCAGAGTTTGGGACGGACTTGTCGTAGGTCGCATGACACCAGGGCTTTATCGAGCTCTTCCCATATGACTTCCAGACGCTTATTCAGTCCTTGGGCTTTCAGAGCTTCAGGCCAGCTAAGCTCACTATAGCGGCGTCTGGGAAATCGCTCTGCTGAATCTTCTCCAAGGTCAGTGGACAGTGACAGCTCGCTGCCGAAGCTTGTCACTGTGATAGACGACCGTTGTGACCTCGCGTCCCAATCTAAGTGCTCCCCACTCCACGAGCGACCCATGTCAGATGCGCTGCCATCTGCTGATTCCCTGTCGACCATGAATTCTAATCAAGGAGGAAATAGTGCTACTCAACCATAGCTTCATCTTCAGGTGCAGTCTCTTCTTCTTGCTGAGTCAGGAAGCTTGTGATCCAGTATTCCATAAACTCGTATATGAACCGATACTGATCCTTGGTCTGCACCATCCCCCAGCGCTGTTCTCGCAGCCGTCTCACCACCCCAAACACACTCAACTTGGGCTCCACCTGCGCCCCTGCACTCTCATACAGCAGCTGCTTCTCCAGTCCAGTCACTATGTTGTACAGCGCCATCAGTGTCCCGCTCCTGCCAATGCCAGCGCTGCAGTGGACTGCCACTTTCCGTCTCATGGCGGAGTGTTTCTTCATGAGGTAAAGGATGTAGTTGAGAGCGTCGAACTCTTCGTCGATGGTGGGACAAGTGTGGTCCTGCCAAGTTTTGTACTGTATGTGCAGGACTGTCTTGGTAGGACTGCCTTCCTCGTTCCTGGATAGAATGAAGCGACGCACTGCTAGACCCGGATAGGGCTTTTTCTTCTTCTGCAGCGTAATAGTGAAGTTGTCCAACTCCAAGCTTTCAGCTGGTGGGAAGTATCGATCACATTTGGACTGATTGGACTCGAAGTAGTTGCAGGTCATCACTATCAACGACACCTCCTGCTCATACACCATTTCCCAGAACTTCTCCACAGTCCTGCTCATCGGCCCCTGCGTCACCACGAACTGCCCTTCCGACCCTTGCGTCGCCCCATCTATGAAGCTAGCATTGACATACGCCCCATTGCTCAGCAGCACCACAGTGTCCTTATACGGCAGTACGTCTGGGTAGCGGTTCTGAGAGCGGAGTTCAGGGGAGTTTTCGATAAGGAGACAGGCGTGTTCGCGGGTTTCAGTGATTTTGGTCAGCAGTTTGTACTCGAAATCGAGGTTTCGCAGCTGGACATTGTAGTAAAACTGCCGCATCGGGATGCCCTGCTCCAGGGCTGCGAGTTCGGGGTGGCGCTGCAGGTATATATGCGAGACGTCTCTATTTCGGGCCCGGCCTTCGACCATAGGATCCATCTTTCCCTAGTATACACACACCCTGCTCCTATGTACTTCCCAATAGAGGCACTAATATAGACAAACTAGGAGAACTGATCAGTACTAAAGATATCCTTCGCGACACTCACAGTGTCCATCAAGTCCCTCAAAGTCGTGCAATGCCCCAAATCCACCTTGTGCTCTCGATGACACACCAGCCACTGCAAACTCACCACCGCGCAGCCTTCCTCCGCATCCACCGCCACAGTCCAGCACTTCGCCACTCCGCTTTCAGGCGCAATTTCCAGCCTTTGGTTGTCTGGGGATATGCAGATGTCCTTCCCTCGCTTGTGCACGCAGAGGTATTCTGCCTTTAGGTTGGAAAAACCCACTGAGTCTTCCTCTGCTTCGGACACGCCTTCGATGGGAATGACGCACTTTGGGACCATTTTGGTGATTTTCTTGCCCGCCCAATCAGGGAAAACCCAAGCGTGGTCCACTAGGTTTAAGGTCGTTCCTTTTCGGTCGATTAGGTCGGTTATGTCGCTGATTACGAAGTAAAATAGGGTCTGGATTGGCTGCGGAACTGCGATTGTCTTCGTGAGTGCTCGTTTCCGGGTGGCTTTTACTTGGTAAGACACATCGTAGGGCAGGTCTGTGAGTAGAGAGGTGACTTCGTAGGGCAGGTCGAGTGCATTGGCGTTTGCCCTCACTACACATAGCAAATCCCCCATTGGGTATCCAGGGCCGTAGTACCCGAATGTAGGGAATTTGTAGTAGCCCAGGTGAGGATGCATCAAGTCCGATATGAGCGTATCATCCAGGGAAAGGTGGAAATACGGTCCTTCTTCCTTGCGCTTAAACAAGTCTTCCGGCGCCATATTATGAGTCTTTAGTGGCTATAGAGCACTATCAAGGGAACTTTTCATTCTTGCTATGGCCTCGATTGCGAGGCTGAATAGAGTGCCGCTTGGACTTCTTCTTATGCGATACAGCAGTGCTTGTAGAGTGCCGCCTATCCAGAAACTTCCCTATGATTTCCTCGAAATCCTCCTTAGTGAAATCCAGCCTGAGGACTGGCTTGGGAGGGACTTCGGGGAGGGTGCTGGAGTCAAAGGCGTAATTTGGGGTAACTTTGGCCTTTAGACGGAACTTTTTGACGGTCTCTTGCAGCCAATTTGCAGCCTGAACCTGCGCTTTTAACTCCGCCAAATACTGCTTTTCTCGTTTTCTGACTTGATATGCGATTTCCTCTGTCTTCATTTGGTCATTCACCATTTCCAAGGCTAAATTCACCTTCGCCTTCACAGTTTCAGCCTGAAATTTTTTAAATTGCAGCAAAATTCCCTCAATGACGGCTCTCCTTTTCCCTAAAAACTCCACCAAATGCAAATGAATGCACATTTTCGCTCTTCTCCAGCTCTCCAGCATCGATTTCATTCTAGCCTGGACCAAAGAGCACTCCAAAACGTCTGCAATTCGCTCTCTCAGCGGCTGAATTGCCAACTTCACCCACACTTTGCCTAGCGGTTTGAAGTAAAGGTGCAGACACTAGGGGGAAATTACCTTGTGATAGCGCTGTTTGCGGACTTTGTGCTTGAGTCTCACTATGAATAGAGTGAAGGCTCGCAGTAGCTTTAAGTAGCCGCGGACTGTCCTTATGTTTCGCTGTTTATTGCTTACGAAGTAACCGGCTAGGCCTCTTCTGGCGCTTTGGCAGACTGCCAAGGCAGCAAATAGACTCACCCAAGTCTTTTCCACCCTCACCACTTCCTACATAGTCCGAACTTCACGATTCAGTCGCAGTTCCATTCTGCTGATTTTCTCGTCAAATCGGCACAAACGAGCCTGGTGCTTCGCTTCGTCCCTGATTAGCTTGGTAGAACGGGTCGTGTCGAGCCGGATGGCCCGGATTTGGGCGGTTTGGCGGAGGAGTTGGGCCTTGCTTTCGGGACTGAAGCGGGCTAAGTCCTTGTTTTCGTGGATTCTTTGCTTGATTTTGTGCTTTTCTTCCTTGGAAATGTTGTGGAGGCGGGGAGTGTAGGACACTAGTCGGTCGATTGGGGACTGGGCGAAGCGGGGACTAGGGGAAAAGAAGTGCCCCTGTTTCTGCTGCTTCGACAGATAGTAGTAACTCCCCGGCCCCAGCAGCTCCGCCCTAGTCTGTCTCTTCTGCATAGCCGCAGGGAAGGAGTACCCTTTGGCCTCGCCTACGTCCATCCTCGCATAGTACCCAGGGCCCGGACTATCTAAATAGCTGTATCTGAAGCCAGATAGAGGCTGTGTGTGGCTTACGTCTTTGTCCTCCTCTCGGGTTTGTCCTCGGAAGGTGAAGCCGTTCTGCAGTCGGAGGGTGGATTTGACTTCGTAGGTCCCTGGACCTAGGGCTGAGTTTTCATCTAAGAAAAGACGGTGAGGCGAGGTCCGATGTAGCTGCGGCCTGCGTATCCCCGTGGTAGCACTGCGATTTAGAGTTGTGGGTAGATGCAGACTGCGCTCAGTGTGCATATCTATGAATATTGTTATGGAGAGAAGTGCCACTTCTCCACAGACAGTGTGGACATGTTAAATTCGCTTTCCTTTAACTCTCTCGCCTACACTTGTTGTATTGCTTCCTCACTTTAATAAGGACTGTTTCGCCTCTTTTCGATATTTTTACCTGTCTATGAAGCTTTCACTATTGAATACTAAGGTTGATAGGTCAAGGGTAAACATAAATATACGTATATAACGCCAGGAAGACTTTCTTGGAATCCCATTGATGCGAATAATATAGACAGTAGTAATCTCTTATGCCATTATAAGTAAACTTTCCCTGCATACTTTCCTCTTTCAAGTACTGCTTTAAGTTCATTTTCACCTGGGTATAGGAGCTACGGGAAGAACGTGTCTACGGAAGCAAAGGAAAGACTGCTAAAGGGTACTATTCTAACGGAGGCACATCCGAGTCATCCACCCACTCCGGCTCTGGTAGCTGTTGTGACTGAGGAAGAGCTGCGGACGAAGTTGCAGTGGGCGTTTCCTGCGGCTTTTTCTCAGATTTGACAGCGGTTCGCTCTTCCTTTAGATTGTAGTAGGGCACGATTGAGTTCTTGACCTTGGGCATAAGCAGCTGCAAGGCGCCAGTCGTAGTGGACCGCAGCACTTTGCTTTCCTCGACCCTCACTTCACACATCAGTCGCATTTGGAACACCTTTTGCTTGATCACTACGCGCACGTAGTCAGGGTTTATGTCCACATCCAGCATGGAAGTGTCTAGGAACCGCGGCACAAACAGCTCTAATATGACGACTTGTTGTCCCTTTTCGACCTTTTCAAAGATGGAAAAGTCGTACTTCCCCTCATTGCACTGGCGAACTTCCCCTTTGTGGTTGAGCACAGGAGTGATTTCCCTAGCTTTCGGCGCATACTCATCCCCAAGGCGCCTTTTTTCCGTATCCTCCCTCTCCTTCTCCATCTGCCTTGCAGCTTCCACCCTATACTCCTTCGAATAAGCAGCACTTTTCTCCTCTTCCGTCATATTCGCCTTTCTGACCCCATTCGCCACCGCCACTTTCCTCAGTTCCTCAGTGAGAGCCCCTAACTCCTGCAAGGCTTCCAGTCTTTCTGTGGCAGTGATAGCAGTTCCGTCCAGTTCCTCGAGTTGCGGGACCATTGCCACTATGAACTTCCGGTAGCCTTGCTTCCAGTCACTGCAGGGGTTGCCTGTGAGGTGCAGGATGCGGATGGACTCCACTCTGCGGAGGTGCAGCATGCTGGCTTCTAAGTCTTCCAAGTCCACGAAATTGAGTGTCAGGTCCAGCTTCCGCAGACTTTCACACCTCTCAATTCCCTCAATCACCGATATATTATTGAGCGCCAAATTGAGATAATCCAGCTCCTTCAGCTTATTCAAGTTCTCCATCCTGCCAATCACATTGTTCTGCAGGTACAAAATCCGCAAGTGTCTGCAGAGCTGCTCCAAGTGCTCGATTTTCTCAATTTCGAACTGGTGTAGAGTGACTTCTTCGAGGGTGGAGACCATGCCTTCGTTGTGTTCGGCTCTGCGGCGCAGGAGTTCGAGGGAAATACGGACCATTATGGGGGTGTGTGTGTGTGTGGGCAGACTGGCGAAGATTGAGGCGCTTTCGTCTCAGACCACTGTGACCATCTCAATTCTGCAGAAAAGAAGCATCCTCACGCCTGACTCTGACTCTGCTCTGGGGAAACTACGCGAGTTTTACACTGAAGAAAAGGTGAACATTCCCAAGAAGATCGACGGGTACTATCACAGCGTCCTAGAAGGCCGTGCAGCCACCATCACTGCAATAGTGGTCAAAGTAAGCCACTTGGGAGCCCGGGGAATTGAGTACTTGTGTCGCATTTTGCCCTTTTTCGCTCATATCACTGAATTGAGACTGTGGAAAGTAGGCCTGGACCCGCCCTCTACTGACCGCTTGTCTTACTACCTGCACTTCCTCACGATGTTGCAGAGGCTGTCTATGGAGGACAACTCTTTGAATGACGAAGCGGTGGAAAACCTGTGCAGGGCATTTAAAACGCTCAGAGAACTGAGGGAGTTGTGGCTCGCGTGTAACTGCGTTACGCACATTGGGGTCAATTTCGTGGGGAACAGTCTGATTTTGCTGCCGAAATTGGAGATTTTGAACTTGGATTTCAACTCGATAGGGGACGAAGGCTGCAGGTCGCTGTGCGTAGCTCTCTGCAAGGCGCCCAGACTGAAGAAGCTTTCACTAGAGGGCAATAGCGTAGGTGCAGGGGCAATGGAGGAGCTGTACAGCCTGGCTCACAGGAACGCTCCTGAGCAGTTCACTAACCTGAAGGGCAATAAACTGCGTCCCGAGGACTGCTCTCGACTAGACAGAGAGTTTGGCACAGGGAAGGCGGACTTGACCGAGCAGCTCTAGCCACAGGTCACTTAGATAACTGCCTTTACCCATACAAGTGACACTGAAGACTGGGGAAGAGGGTTCTAACTAGGCCGATGTGGGTACATCATGACCTTGATCAAGTGGCCGAGAGCCTGAGATGGCAGGTTGACGTTGAACTTGGTCCTCACAGTGCCGGTGGCTCCGTGGGTGCCGATCACCTTGCCAATGATGTTCTTGGTGGCGTTCACCTTCTTGCCGTTCTTCAGCGCCTTGGCTCTGTAGCTGTAGACCACGCGTTTGCCCAGGTACCACTTGGCGTCCTCAGAACAGCGCACGCCTTCGATCTTCACTAGAGACTGTCCCTCGCGCTGAGTGTGGCGAGAGCGCCTGTAGCCTGTGAAGACAGCGCGAGCGTACAGCCTTGTGCTCTTCACCATTTATTTCTCTGCAGCTGGGGACTCCCTGCAGCCAGACAAAGTCCTTTCCTCAACGAACACTACTGGACTCCCCTCCAAAGGCCTGGAATCGGACTGCATTTGGACCAAATTATAGGGAAAATTAGGCAGAATTAGTGGAAATCGACCTACTGTGATTCGGAAACTTAGCGAACTAAAGGGAAAATGCAGAGACTTACTCTGTATCTGGTTTCAATACAATGAAGGAAATGTGTTGATGCGGACATTTCCACGCAAAATAGCCATATCCAGGCTATAAGCTCGCAGAAGCTATATAGTGCGTAGCCACTGCCTCAGAAACGCGCTCAGCCCCGCCCCGGCCCTCTCCCTTGGCCCTATTCAAGCCGCAAGTGCTCGCCTCCAAAGAGACCTGGGCGGCTTTTCTGCAGGACGTGAGGACTGCTGTGCCTTTGAACGTGCAGAAACTGCTGCTGGGTCTGGCGGCTCCTTTGCGCAAACTGGCTATCGCGGTTAACAAGGAAGGAGGCTGGCTGAAGGTCACTGGAAGGAACAGATGGGGGGAAATGCCGCTCTGCCACTGTCCCGACCCTCGCAGGGACTATGAGAAGTTCCTATTCCCGATACTGAAGCATATAGAGTATCAATGGCACGGAGTGAAGCCGCCTCGGAACATCAAGCCGCAGTGTATAGCGCCCATTAGAGTGGTCACTCCGCCTGCGAGTGGAGAGCTGAATAGGGCGTTTTGGCGGGATGTGCTGGACTGCGAGGTCGCCATACTGCGAGGCTTCACGGAGAAGATATGGCCACTGGACTTTTCGCTGTATTCCAACAAGGAATTAAGCGCCAAACACGCCAATGCGGAGATAATTGACGGCCGCGAGTTGAAGAAGTTGCGGGATTTCCTGGCCTGCATGAAGCAGGAAACGAGCTCAAACCCCTCTCCACTGAAAGCCTGGGTGGATATCTGTGCTTGGGAAAACCAAGTGACCGACCTCACTAGTAAGCTCCCGGAATTACTGCTGTTCGGCAGCGAAACGGACCTACTGACCTACTCCCGCAGGCATCACCCCGGCCTCACACTGCCGCTTCTAACGCTGAAACTGCCCAATCACTGGTCCGGAGCTCGTCCCGCTCCTCTATCCCTCTCTACTCTCAGTATAAACGCTGGACCTGGGGCTGTCGACTCCTGGGCTATGGAGTCCGAAGCAGTCCGCCGCTTCCGGGCCTACTTGCTCAGCACCCGAGGAGTGGACATACTACAGGGCGAGACTGAACTGTGGCCTGATGAGAACTTCCTGATGATCGAGGGACTGCAGACTTACCACGGACGGCAAGAGGCAGGGGATATATTGTACTTAGGACCAGGGGTGTGCAACTGGGGAAAGGGCAAGTCCGCCAGTGCGGATATTTCCTGGTGTTTGGGGTTTAAGAAGGAAAAGCAGGTGAAAGGCCTATTTGAGAGAGAGGAAGTGGACAAAGCATTAGGGCAAACCAGTGGGGTCAACATATGGACAATGGCACTGGACTATCTGAATGCTGAGTTGGGCACTATAGCGGATGACTTACTAAAATGGCTGTTCTCGAAGCTATCCAGCCGATTCGATGCAGACAGCAAGCAAATTGCGACTACAGGACTAGCCTATTTGGGGGTTCACCGGGAACATGAGGTAGAAAGCTGCCAACACTGCAAACAAGCGCTTTTCTACGCATATACCACTTGCAAAGAGTGCAAATACTGCATTTGCCTGAACTGCGCCCACAAGCACATCCACTCCCTCTCCGAGTGCTACACTCTATTTGCCTCCGAGGCGTTTGAACGCTTGAAAGGCAGAGTCGAGGCTAAACTGAGGGGAGAGACTGGGGACTGTTTCGACCCTTCGCTTCAACTACATGTCAATTTGCTCAAAAAGTGCTCAGATGCGAACTTCTGCCAACCTCCCTGCCACGGAACTCCGAGTTACTCCCTTTTTGAGACTGATGAGGCTACTAAACCTCGCAAGCACTCCCATTCCCACGTCTCCTCGTATAGCAAACAGCGCGTTTCTCACAGCCAAAGCCGACGACACAGGTCTGAAATGAAGGCGCTTGCGGACCTTATGGAGCCTACGGAAGACAACGACCCGCAGCCTGACAAGAAGCACAGGCCTGGTCCAGACGAACTGCCAGACTGACCACTTCCTTAGTAACCATACAGATAGCGGCTATTAGAGTCTGTGGCTTTGGAGCGTTTGGAGGGCGGAGTGTAGGCAGAGCGGTGTCGCTTGGAGACTGGGGGGAGGGGAGAGGAGTCGCCGAGCAGGTGGTAGTCTCCGTCTGATAGGAACTCCACACGTCTAAGCCGCTGGGAACTCTTCGCCTTGTGGACAATTGCAGCGTAGTACTTGTCTAGGACAGGCCGGAGCACTGCCAAGCCGCACACAGGACAGCGCCACCTGTTAGTCCGAGTGGACTCCTGCAGGACTACAAAGGCCTCCAAGTCGAAGCACTTCACATGCTTGCATTCAGTCCCGCGGGCTGGCAGTCTGGGCAGAGTCTGAGTGAGTGGACAGCGTAGGGAAAGTCGAGTGTTGAGTGAGTCCAAGTCTGTACTCACTCCCACTGCTTGCACGAACTCTCGTCCTTGCTCTATCGTCATTACCCGGTTTTCCTGCACTAAGGCTGCCAGTGCTTCCGCTGGAGAGAGAGTTGCTACTAGGAACACTGCGAAGGCGTAGGAGTCGTCAAGTCTCTGGCGGAGGACTTGCACTGATACAGAGCTGTCCGGCTGCAGGTCACTTAGGACGAGCATAGCCCGGCTATGCTGAGCACCTAGGTCGCTGGAAGCTGTGTAGATTTCTGCGCCGTTCACTATCACTTGGCAGGCTTTCGCCCAGATTTGCTCGAATCCGCTCCGATCCAGTCGTATAGACCTGATTTGGACAGTCCTTTTGCGCTCTTTCGCGTATACCATCTGATGCACTTCCTGTGAATACGTGAAGTAGCGAGGGCCTACTCCGCTGCCCTGGGTTTGCACTAGGGAGGCGGGAATCAGTGTCTGCAGCACTCTTTGGTAGGGCTCTAATTGCTCCAGCTGACATTGTGGACACTCGTAGTTGGGCATGTAGAAAGCCTGCAGGAGACAGCTTCGGTGCTGGCCTCGGAGGCAGCGCTTGCAGGTCTTCACCTCGTCCCTTGTCTCCTGCCCACAGATACACGTACTCCCGCCTGCCGCCTCCATACCTGTTATGTATGTATCTCCCAATATGTCCCTACCTCCTAAGCCAGCTCTGTCCAAGCTCCAGCACTGGCACTTCCCCTAGTTCTTGTCTCAGCACCTCCTGCTCCGCCTTCACTGCGTCTGCTAGGCCGACTCGCACTGCTGCAGGCCCTCGCACCCAGTTGGCATTCTCGAGCGTGTTCCACTGCTTTATGCGCTCTCCCCGCACCTTTGAGATTTGGCTGAGAACGTTGCTTTGGGCCAGTAGAAACAGCTTGTCCAGCCAGTTCGCGTACTCTTTCGATAGTTTCTTGAAGGAATTGACCCGATCTGACAGCGGAGTTTTCTTGGGAAAGACCCAAAAGTGCTGTTTGATTTTAGCGACATTGGCAGTTTTCCTGAAGTTCCAGTGCACGTACTCCGCACCCACGCCTCCCACCACCGACCCCTCTCTCAAGTACATCTTCTGACCAGCGCAGGCCACCAAATAGCCAGGACCCAAAGCACAGTCCTCCACAAAGGTGAACACTGGCACTCCTTGCTGCAGTGCATATGTCTCCACTGCACTCTTCACTAGGCTGGCTTGCACGAAACTGCCTCCCTCCGAGTTCACCACTAAAGCCACTGCTGCGGGACTGGTCCAACGCCTTTTTCCCAGGGCGCAGGCGACTTGGGACAGGCTGGAGGCGGTGACAGGGCCGGAAACGCGCAGACGGTAGACTCTCTGCCTCATTGCAAGCACACGCCTAATGACTTGCAGCATAGTCCTATGGAGTGCAGGCAATTTAGCAATACTTAGTGCTTAAAGATACTTACACAGCCTCAAACTGGACGTACTGTAGGTGGAAGACTGTGTGGAAGCCGAGTCCGTCGAAGGGAGCAAGTCCAAGGCTGTACATATACTCGAAGTATATCTTTTGCCTCAGTTCCGCTGCTTCTCCTTGGAGTTTCAATGCAGCCATTAGGGCTTGTCCAGTGCCAGTGAAGTTATCCAAGAACTCCAAGATATGGAAGTACAACTGTCTCGCTTCTTTGGAGCGGAAGAGTGCGGCCTGGGTGGGCAGACTAAACTGCCTGTTCAGCCCCGTCACCTTCGCAATAAGCGTATCGTACACCAGTGCTCTGTCTGTAGAGCAAGTAGCAAGGGTGCAGGCCCGCTCCCAGAGACCTCTGAACCGCCTTTCAGAGTCCGCTGTGGCCTTGACCTTCAAATAGCAGGGGGAGTCGATGTACCTGTGTCGACTCACTTGCAGAGCGAAGGCCGCTTCGAAGCCTCTTTTATCGCAGTCCTTGCAGAATTTCGCATAGGTCCGGAGACTCCTCACGAGTCCGATCAGCACATCGTCCTTCTTCGCTCCTGCAGACTTCACGAATTGGTTGAAGGCCTGAAGTGCTGCTTTCTGCTGCTGTTCCAGAGGGCTAAGCGCCAGACAGCAGTCCACCACTCGATTCTGGTCCCTTGGTCGCTTGGAAGGGAGGTGAATATCAGCTTCGAGGATTTCTACATTTGGGCCGAATTGAGAGTTGCAGTCGGTGGAGTCTTGCTGGCAGACCAAGGGCGCAGGGGTCTGCAGGGCAGTCTTTGGCAGGGAGTGGGGAACATGCTGGGAGGCCGACTGTGTGTAAAAGGGAACTGGCATATTTACTAAATAAAGTGTAGACCCTTTGCATTCATACGGGCAAGGACCAATAGGCAGGGACTTCGGTCTGTTTGGCTGATGGTGACTGGTAATGGCAAGTTACTTATACTAGAGACGTGAAGTAATTGCGAACTTCTTAGGACTGCTAGAGCGACTGTTAGGATATCCACTGCTTACCGTTGGGCTAGAAGCTCGAGGAGGAGCCTACAGACCTACCAGAATTGAGTGAAATTATAGCTACTAGATGCAGCTGTCATTCTCATTTTCCCCCAAATATCTTCATTTGCAGCCTACAACCAGTCCTTTCTCCCTCTATCAGTCCCAAATATCTCACCTCCGAAAGCCTTTTCCCAAACCCAACTTTCTCACTTCCCCCTTAATTCCCTGCCTCCTTCCTATCCTTTCAGTAAAGAAATGTCCCGACCTCGTGTTATCACTTTCGACGAAAAGCACATAGTGCTCTCAGCCCTCGTACCAGGCATCAATGTGCGCCGTATGAGTCACACCCAGTACTTGCAAGTGCGAGGACAGGCTCGCAAGAGGATCATCAGGAAGACCAATAGTCAGGAAGTCGTGTCGCAGTCAGTCTTGCCGAAAGTCAAGAAGACGTCCTCGGTGACTACTCCGCTATGGTCACGCAAGCTGAATGATGTCCGGCGGTTTATCCTGCGATTCGATAGAGTGCACCTCATCCCTCTGCGTAAATCGCTATAGTGCTACATCTAGCAATTTAGCACCACTCAGAATTTCACCCAACCAATCCCACTCCCACTTTCCTCACACTAATAACACAAAACCGACTTTGAGGGGGAAAGGCGAATTGCACGCCAGAGTAGCAGGCCTATATGGGGCCGGATTGAGTAGAAGTAGGGCAATAATAATAGAATGCTTGAGGAGGATTTGGGTCAGGGAGCACTGCTGCAGACGCTGGACGTGGAGTTGGAGTTTGGCCAGGCGAGTAAGGTGGAGAGGGAGTTAGTGCAGGGGGTGCAGGCGCCCTACTTGATTTTCACCTCCGCTCAAGAAATCGCCCTGGCTCCTCTCCTTCAGTTCCTCAAAACTCTCGGGTACCCACTGACCAATTGCACAGTTTCCTACTTCTCTGACGTGGCAGGCCTCTACGTCTATTGCGGCAACGACCCGGTGAGTGGCGCCTTCACTGTGCCAGTCTATGAGTTCGCTTCCAACCGAGTAAGTGCCACTCAGCTCCGTCTCCGCTGCCGTGAGGTACTGCCCAATGAGTTCGGCTCCACTCTGTCTCTGTCCCAAGGACTCCCTGCCAGCTACAAGGCCATGGAGTCTCCGAAGTCTCCAGCCCTGCACAGGACGAAGGAGCGGAAGATCGGCTACATCATAGACAAGGTAATGGAGTGGCGCGCCCTCTACAACGGCACCACCAACTCCGACGGCGAAGAGGTGAAGTGCACCCTCGAACAAGCAGCCTCCGAAGTCAGCATCTCCAAGAAGTCCCTCGACGACTACCTGCTGCAACTCCGCACAGGCAAGCGCTACGGCTTCAACTTCCAAGAACACCGAGAGGACAAGGTCGGGGTTCTGCGGGCCTATGTGAAGCGCTTTAAAAGCATTGAAACGCTGATGAAGAAGGAGGGACTGAGTCAGGAAGACTTGCAGGAGCTGGCGAGGGAGGCCAATGCGGAGTCTGGCTTTTGTAAACGACAGAAGTGCTGTGTGCCGCCATCGGAAATGCTGGGGAAGATAGAGGAACTGCTGCGCTTCAGATAGGCCTAGCACTTCCTGTCTAGGGTGTCTAGTATTGACGGAGGCTTTAGTGTCTAATGACTTTGCAAATGGAAGGCAGAATAGGCAGCTTTTGCCAAGATCTGAGACTACTGGAGGCGAATTCAGCAGTTCTATCGGCCGCCAGCGTCTACTGCCTCGGGCAATGCACAGCGAAAAGAGGCGATTACCCACTTGCCAGCACACTCGATTTGGTGAAAAGGCTGGCTGAACGCGCAGTCTCAGGCCACATATCTGAGGGTCTGAGGACTATTGCTGAGTTCTATATTTCGGAGGGGAATGTAGAGAAAGCAAGTCGGATTGTGCAGGACAAATCAGACGCACTGCCTAAACGACCTAGAGACCCAATTCCAATATCTACAGACAGCCTGAAAAGACTTCGTTTGGAGGACCAATACGCAATGCCAACTACTGCGAATAAAGAGGTTAAACCCGCTTTTCCTGTGCCCGCTCCGTTAATATGCTCCGTTTGCTTGGAAATCATCCCCGAAGCAGACTATTTGCCTCTCGAAAAGTGCGGCTGCCTCTTCCACCAAAGCTGCGTTTTGGCCTACCTCAGCACAGCTATCAAGGAGCAGAAATACCCACTGGCCTGCCCTCAGGCTAAGTGCCGGGCAGAGATACACCCCATGGACTTGAAGGAAAGACTGCCTGTGCAGCTCTACCAGCAGCTGGAGCAGAGCCAATTGGAGACCTTTATGCAGCGCAATGGGCGTGATTTTAAGCACTGTCCAACCCCTGATTGTCCTTTCGTGTTCGCTTGGACTCAGGAGAACCCGCGCTTTAAGTGTCCGGTTTGTATCAAAGTATGGTGTTTACTGTGCAGAAAGGAGTACCATGATGGGATTTCCTGTAAAGAGTATGAGCGGCTGACAGACAGGAAATCCCTGGATTTAGAATTCGGCACCGCTGTGCAATACGCAGGTTTCCAGCTCTGTCCTACCTGCAACACCTGGGTCGAGAAAGTGGACGGCTGTAACCTGGTGGTCTGTCTCTGCGAAACCACCTTTTGCTACAACTGCGGAGTGGAAGAGGGTGAGTGCGACTGCGGAGGAGAGGACTAAGCAGGGAGTTGGTACCTTGTTCTGTGTGTGGAGTAAAATATATGTAGTAATGTATGTGAAGTATGTGTGTATGCACAGTCCAGTGTGACTGCTAGCTACTTCTTAGAGCCTGCGCCCTTGGCCTTGTTGCTAAATTTGCTTCGGTAGACTTCGTCTCCGGCTTTGACTTCGCTTCGCTTGAAATCGGAGGGCGGCTTGGAGACTGCTTCAGGAGGTGGGCGGAGTACTGGGGCTGCTTTGGCTTCCTCTGTGATGAATCTTGAGGGCATTGACTCGCCTTTCACGTACTTGGAAGCTGACAGCGGTTCCGTCCTTTTGAACTCGGCAGTGGCTGGAGTGGCCGGCTTTTCTTCCTTACTCGTGTTGACAAAGCGTTTGCTTTGGCTCTCAACAGGCTTTGCTGCTGCTCCGCGCCAGAACTCAGGTGCTCTGGATTCTTTGGAAAGCAGCCGGTTTTCCTCAAGTAATTTGCGCTTGGCCTCTTCCTGCTTGGACAGCACGTCCCGCTCAATCCTGCGCACATGCTCCTGCTGTTTCAACTCCTTCTGCTTCTTGCGGTCCTCAGCCCTCAGTTCTCTCGCCACTTCCAACACTGAGGTGGATATGGACTCTGCCTGGGAGCGCACCCACTCCCTGTACAAGTCTTCATAGGGACCTCTTGCCTTTTCAGTTTCCTGCGACATGAAGGTGGCTTTGAAGGGCAGGGCGCAGGCGAAGACTTGCTTGAGAGCCAGGTCCTGCTGGTGGTTGAGACGGTGTTGTTCCCGCAGGTGGGTGAGTTCGGAGTCCTGCTCTGCCTGCCACTGCTGTTGCAGCACTGCTGCTTCTACTTCTCTTTTGGCTCGCTCTTGGTACTGCAGCTGGCGGGAGGCCTGCTGCATTTGATCTTCTCGGGCGTCTCTGGCTGCATCGAAGAGCTTCTTATGCAGGGCAATAAAGTCCTCAAAGCCCACTTCCAGCTTTTCCTCCTCAGTCATATCCTTCACTTTCCTGCCCTTTATCCTCATTTCCTTGCTGCTGAACCCCTCCTTGTTCATCTTCTCCACCCAGTAGTCGATTTCCTCCAAGTACAGCAGTCTTCTCTGGGCAGTTAGCCGCTGTTTCTGCAGTTCCACCTCTGCTTTCCTTCGTAGGACTGCAGAGCTTTCCTCGGCTTTGGACTTGGACGCGATTTCCTGCTTTTTTGCCAGTTCTTCCTCTTGCTGCTGCTCCAATAGTCGCTCTTTCCGCAGCTTTTCCGCCAATTCCCACTTTTCATTCGCTAAGCGGCTTTCCCGAGTATTGGCAATAGCGTCTTTCATGGACATGGAAGGACTTGAGCGCGGGTTAATGACTGCTTGGAACTGGCAAAGCAGTTCCGAGGCCTGGCTCAGCTGTGCACAGAAGCCTTTCAGCCCTTCCTCCTGGGGAAACTCCACAATCCCCTTGCACTGGTTCACTTTGGCAACAATTCGTCCACTAGCCACAGCCCGCAGCAGCTTCTTTTCCAGCTCCGCTTGACTTTCCACCTGCAAAATCACCTGAATCGACTTGAAAGTGATAGACCGATACAGCGTCGGCAAGTGCTTGAGGACTATTTCTTCAGTCACTGCCCTGAGGAAGGGTATGTACACCTGGTACTCTGGGCCTAGAGCGGAGCAGGCGGATTTGGCAGCTGCAATTAGAGACAGAGGGGTGGGTTGGTCCTCGAGGAGTGTGTGAAGGGTGCGAATGGAGGGGTCGCAGCCTTCGAGCAGCCCTCGGGACTTCGACTGGGTCAGGAGGACTTGGCGCCGAGGCATTAGGCCCAGACGAAGGACGCTTAGGAAGCGGTCTGTTTCCACTCTTTTGACCTCTGCCAGCGATATGGACAGTACACTAATAACCGCCTTATCCCTCAACACCCTCAAAGTCTCCTCCGTCGCAGTCTTACTGAACTTAAACGTCACCCAGTACAAACTCTGCTGCAAGTACGCATGCAGCGCCATATTCCCAGTCGCCAGGAACCACCTGGACATCAACTCCATCACCTGCACTTCCACCGCCATCGGCACAGTCCTGATGTACCCCCTAAAAGCAGCAATGTCCTCTGCCTGTTGCAATGCAGCTGCCAGTAGGTTCATGTTGATGAGAGCTTCGAAGGCTTGGAGACGGACTGAGGTGAGGGAGAGGGCTGTGTCGGGGTCTGCAAGGTCGATGGCGTAGGAGAGGCCGGGGCCTTCGGTGCGTTGGTCTGCTAGTTTCACTAGTGCTTGGAAGTGGCTGTGCAGGGCGTGTGCGAGTTTCAGCAGTTCCGGCTTCAGTCGTTTCCGCTGGCAGAAGTCCAGGGCGGACTGGACTGTGAAGACGTAGAGAGGCACGAGCTTGCCGTTGGTTTTTAGTAAGTCGAGCAGCACGCCGTATACGTTCCAAAGGAAACTGAGGTAGTGGTGGGGGGAGGCTTGTGCGGGGCCGACACTGTCCAGCAGAGGCTCGATGGCTTGCTGCGGCTGTGCGCTTTCGACCTTTTGGTTGGCGGCTGAGAGCAGTGTTTCCAGAATGACTTGGAAGGACTCCGGACTGAAGTGCTGGATATGGTTGCGGTACGCACTCAATGCTTCCCGCAGCTGATCCAAAGCGAGCAGTTCCACAGCTATTTGGACGTGCAGCAGCATGACCTGTTCATACTCAGAGACTGGGCCCTTCTTCCTGCCCAGCAGCACGTCGTGCAGGTAGGCCAGCGCCGCACGGTCATCGCCCTTAGCCCTGAACTCTGCTTAAAGCGCACCTGCGACTGTTTTGAGCGTAAAGTCCAGGAAGGCTGAGGCCGCTGACATATTTTCCTCCATCACTTGGCTTCCAGCGACCATATCACACAGTGCTTACCTGTGTCTTTGCTATATGAGTGTGTACTAGACTGGGAGGGAAGCTTGTGGGGGAGATCAACGACTGGAATAGACGTACTAGCCAATGAGTCGCTACTGTGCAGGCAGAGATAGGGGTTAATCCAATAGCTATGGCGGAAGAGCCCACCCCCGCTACCTTACTCGTCTGGGGCAACGACACTTTCGGACAACTCGGCCTGGGCAGCTCCCACGAGCGTCTCTACCGCTCTCCCACTCCCTGCCCTTTCTCCTTCTCTATTGCCCAAATCGCCTGCGGTTCTGACCACTCCGTCCTACGCACTCCAGAAGGCTTGACCTACTCTATGGGCAGCAACGCAGACGGACAGCTCGGACTCGAAGACCGTGCAGTGAAGAGAACCGCAAGTCCCACACTAGTAAAAGGGCTACTCGAAGAGCAACGAAGTGTGTATGTAGCCTGCGGAGCTGCACACACAGTAGCAGTGACTGCTAGTGGCAAGGCCTATGCGTGGGGACTGGGAAGCAGTGGTGCTCTGGGCACTGGGGACAGTCTGTCGAGGTGGGGACCTGCGGTGGTTACCATCCCGAAGGGAAATACAGTAGTGAGCGCTGCTTGTGGAGGTAGACACTCTGCCTTCCTCATGCAAGCGTCCTTCGAAGGGAGAACTAGTCTGTTCCTCTGTGGAGCGGGGGATGCCGGGCAGTTGGGCAGCGGAGCCCGCGACTCGTGTCTAATCCCCACTGCCTTGCAGCTTGAAGACAGCGTGGAAGAAGCTGCGTGTGGCCTGCTGCACACCCTCTTCCGCACTGAATCCGGCCAAGTCTATGCAATGGGTGCGAATACATTTGGCCAACTCGGCCTTGGGTCAAAACGGGGCACTTTGCTCCCCGCCCAAATCACAGCTCTGGAAGGGACAAGAGTTAAACAACTAGCCTGCTGGAGCAGTTCCGCTGCGGTTACTAGTGATGGGCAGCTGTACTTGTGGGGCTCAGGGACGTTTGGGGAGTTGCTGAGTCCTCAGAGGATCGCGGGTCTGAAGCAAGTTACGGATGTAAGCATGGGAGGGGGGTTTGGAGCAGTGGTGGACAGAGCTGGACAAGTGTGGACTTGGGGTACTAATACTGGGGGGGAATTAGGACTGGGAGATAGTGACAGCAGAGCCACTCCCGCCCTCCTAACAGCGCTGCAGGGCAAAGCCATCCAGCAAGTAGCCTGCGGCTCTGCGCACGTCTTAGCCCTTTCCGATCAATTCTCCGCCCAGAAAACTCAAAAATTCACCGAAATCCGCCTCGACCAGTCTTCAAGCTTCCGCTCTGACCCCGACAACACGAGCCACAGCCGTCTTCTCCGTCTCTACCAAAGCGAATTAGACGCCCGCAAGACCCTAGAACTGGAGCTATTTAAAGAACAACAAGTCAAATTCGCCTATATGAAGCAGGTGGAGACACTCACACTGGAGAGCCAGGATTTGAGGGACAATGCGAGGAAGCTGGAAACGGAGTTAGCGAGAGTGCAGACGGACCTGGCTTGGCACTCGCAAAGCAGTCTGCAGCAGGCTGCTAAGAGTAAGGTGCTAGCAGAGCGGTTGAAGGCTTTACCTGTGTTGGAACAGAAGGTCGAAGACCTTCAATTGACAATTAGGACTTACGAACAGGAAAAACAGCGACTGGAAGCTGCTCTTTTCGCATCTTTACAGAAGGGAGAAGACTTAGAAAAAGTGCACCTAAAGGCCGCTAGGGACCTTTCTGACTCCAAACTAGCTTCCCACCTCCTTGAAGAAGAGCTCGAAATCGCTCGCCACTCCGCCAACGACACCAGTCGAAAACTCGACAAAGTCTCCCTCGCAGCCGAAACCGCAATCCACAGCCTCTCCCATCGCCAGTCCGAGTTGGAAGTCCAGTGGACCTCTCAGCTCCAAGACCATCAAAGCAAGATCCAAAGCCAGGAAGAGGGCATTCGAGACTTGAGGACTCGCCTCCAAGCCGCACTCAGCACAGGCCAAAGGTGGCAGCTGCAGGCGGAGCGTCTAGAAGCCCAGGTGTCTGCCCTGTCCCTAGAGACTCATAACAGCAATAAGGTGATATCGGACCTGAGAGCTGCGAGTGAGCGGCAAGAAGCGAAGAACCGGGTACTGGTGGAAGCCTTGGAGAGGGAAGTAAAGGGAGGTGCAGGGTCTCTACGCAGGGCGAAGGAAGCGATATTGCCTGCGACCTTCTCTCCGCCCTCAGAGTCCAGGGGGAAAGTGAGTTTGGAAGCGCGGTTGGAGGCCTTTGAACGCAGAGTGACTCAGTTCAAGAGAGGCTAGTTCTTCCTACGGACTGGCAGATAGACACTAATGTGTTCCTTGGGCTCCTGCGAGTACTGGCGGAAAAAGGAAGAGTCGGCTCGCTTGTCCAGCAGGAGAGAGTGGTTCAAAGCGGCGAAGTCAATGGAGTTGGCACAGCGGTGCTGAGGCAGCGGCTTATAGAAGAGGGCATCAGACCGCTGGCGAGGCAAAATCGGCCCCGGACTTCTCTCTTGTCTCAACGGTAAGCCGCAAATGGCCCAAATATCAGAGGACTTCCGCTTCTTTGGCCAGGGCTTGAGATGGAGAGGAGGCAGGGGACGTTTAGGCCTGGGGGAAGGCCTGCAGGGCAGGTGAGACTGGGGCACTCGGAGCAAGCGAGAGGCTTGGAAGTTGGTGAGTTTGGCTAGGGACAGCACTTCCAAAGGACTTGCGTTTCTTTCCATTGTGTGCTTTACCTTGAACACTATTCGCTAAGTTAGCCAATCACTCTGTTCCAATCACAAAATAGTCGCTAGCACATATCAGCTGACTGAGAACCGCAGAATGTGCATATAGGACCCAGTGCATTTCTGCTGCCATGATTCCAATGCTCTTTTCCCTACAGTAACAAATCGGACACATTGGACTTTAGCTTAGCTAAAACAGCTCACCGAATGGGCTGACTGCACTCCGGACACTTCCTCGAGTTCACCTTGATCGTCTTCAAACATCGAGTATGCAGCAAGTGTCCACAAGGCAAGACCGTCGAATCCGCCTGCACTCTATCTAGTCCTTACTCCTGATCACAAGACACACAATACACCTTTTCCTCCAATGTCTCGAGAGTAGGTCTATGCAGGTTTTGGGAGTTTGGGAATTGGAAGGAGAGGTGAGTACCTGAGCGGGAATCCAGATCTTGGTCACTTTTCTTGGCTGTGAAGGGGGTGTGGTTGCTTTCAAACGCTTTGCTGAGGATTGCGGGCGGCTCGGTGATGTCGCTTTCGGTTTGGTCGAGTTTGGAGGGAAAGGCTGGACTCACACTATCCGTCTCCATGTAGCCGTCTCTCCTGCGGTAGTAGAGCAACTCATAGAACACTGCAGCGAAGAATAAGCATAGTCCTTCCCATACTGTGAAAGACGCTCCATTTTCCGCACAAAAGGACACATCCGTGTCCCCCGACTTCATCTCACAACTCCCTCCCATCTTCGCCTTTCCATATATAAACCAAACGCACACCGCCACTCCATGCACCAAGGCACTGAGCGGCGCCCACAGGTACACCAGTCTCGGCACTCCAAACTCCCTCTTCAGCACAAAGTACACCAGACTTTCCACCCACAACACCAGTAGCAGCAGCACACAGTACTCCATCCCCATGTATATGGAGTTCGCTACGGAAAGACGTTTGAAGGCAGTGCAGCTGAATTCCAGGGTGGGGTTGGGACTGGTTACGTCGCAGGCAGGACCCCAGATGCACTCGTATCGCAGTTTGCCGGAAGAGTTCCAGCTATCGAGCATGTAGTGCAGGTCGCCTTGGTAGGAGTGGGAGGGGTCTTCGAACTTTATCCAGGGCAGAACGAAGGAAATTACGATGAATATGATTCCGATCAGTAGGACTGGACTGATCTTCGCTAGAAGCCAGTTGCGAAAGGTGAAGGCGATGATCTTCCCTTCGCCAATCCCTGTAACTCCGCAATCCAAGCCTTTGTCTCTGCGGAGGAAGGTCAGAACCAGTGTTGAAGCCGCTCCAACTGCCAACACCGCCCCTGCAATAGCCAAAATCGCCCCTACCTTGGCAGTCACACAGGGCTGCTCCTGCCCCTCACTCCCCCCACAACTCCCAAACTCGGGAGTTACAGTCCCAAACCACCCCACCACTCCCATCACTGTAGTGACACAGGGCAGGGGCGCCAGTATCAACAGTAGTCTCGGGTGACCATAGTCCTTCGCCTGCAATAACGCTAGTAATCTCTCTATATTCAGCACCAGAAAGAGCAGACTAAGACAGACACTGTAGAAGTAGAAGTCTGAGCCCTGTTGCAGGACTGGACCTAAGGAGTACAAGCCCTGGGCTGAGGTTTGGAAGGGTGCAGTGTGAAAGCAGTCAGGGGAGATAGAGCGGTAGGGCGCAGTGCAGTGGGTGCAGGCAAAGAGGGAGAAGGTGAAGTCCTGGGTGTTGTAGGTGAAGGAATACCAGGGGAGAGGCAGGAGAGTAGTGGCTTGGACGAGGAGCGCCACTATATGGAGGAGCAAAGACACCACGCCCACAACTCTGCGGTGCATTAGACAATTACCTAGTTCTCTCGTCAGCTGAAAAGTGAAGACAATAGGGATATATAGTCTCAACACAGAGAAACAGTACTTGGGACTAGCATGCAGCCCGCGTTCTGTTGCAAAAGTGCACTAATCACGTCTTCAATACAGTAGGCAAAGTCTTCTCCGAAAGCTAATTAGAAGCAGGTCTCTGGAACTGAAATCTCCCTGCATAACCTGAGAGCTGACTGTACCTCGGGACTACACTACTCCGTCTCTCTTCTGAAAGGGCTCTAAACGTCCGCCCTGTGACTTCTCTTTGTGCAAATATCCTAAGCGAAAGCCAGTGGCTGTTACAGCTAGGCGGCAAGTCAACTGCAGCATCAGAGTGACCCGGTGAGTATAATCCACGCAGGGCCTATGGCGGGCCTGATACTATCTCTGTTCCTATATTTCCCCAAAGGAGGCAGTTGTGCAAGTATGAGATCCTAGCGAGTGGCGGGGCGGAGTAGGAAAGGCTACGGTCCTCCATCGCTATAATGAAAACAGAGAAGAGGAAGAGTAGCGAGCAGGCTGGGGACAAGGAGACTGCAGGGAAGGAGTTGGAGCCGATGGAGGCTCGGGGGGAGCTGTGTGGGAACTCCAATGAGCACACCTCTGAGTCGCCCAGCAGACTCAAGATTGATATATTCAGTGAGGAAGAGGAGCAGGAGGTGGGGCCTTTCCGCCCAGTCGACCCGCACGTCTTCGTAAAGGCCTCCCGCAAGTACCTGGCTCAGAACCCGCCCGAAGCTTCCCACCTGGCCGACTTAGCCGCAGGCCTAGACACTGTCCAGCTCCGCGCCTGTAACGTTCCAAACAGATAAGCAGTCCCGCGCCTTCGAGTACTACCTGGTCGTAGTGACTTCCATGTACTACGGAGACCCTTTTATAAGGGCGAAAGAGCCACTGCCCACATCTAAACTGGTCTGTAAGGTGCCCCGCCGCCACCGTGAAAAGGGACGTGACAGTGTGCTGAGAGCCTTGGTCACCCCACTGCGGCGTCCCTTCAACTTCGAAACCTGGACCCCTCGGGAAATCGCAGTCTTCGAAGCCGGCTTGTGCACCTTCGGCAAGCGCTTTGACAAGCTGTGCACTTTGCTGAGGCGCAGCAAGACTTTGGCGCAGATCACGGACCTGTACTATGACTGGAAGACCACTTCGCACTACAAGTGCTGGAAGGAAGCAGTCCTGCGTGAGAACTGGGACTGCTAGGCTAGTGGTAGACTTATTCCCTCGGTAAATGCCAGTTCGAGGGCTTGCAGTGGCTTAAGGGGGATTGCTGTCTCTGCTGTGGACGTCAGGACGGGATAGAAGGCATATATTCAAGCCTGATTAGGTGATTATTATTCGCGTGTGAGGGGAAAAAGGGCGTTTCGCTTCGAAAACCCCAACCCCAATAGTGCTGAAGCAAGGCGAAGCGCCCAAATGAACAGGAACAGGACTTATCACCCTTTCTTCAGTCGCTTATACAGCGAAAACTACTATTTAGTGAGGGAATTGAGCCAATATCGCCCTAAAGAAGTCCTTGAAGCAGTAATTTCCTGCTAAACACATACAGTGCAATAGGACAGAAATCGTGGTTAAGGCCAGGCCTGAGGGGAGAGTTTGAGGCCTTAAAGAGAAAACAACAGCGAAGTAGCACTATTAGCTGCGAAAAATCGGTGGAAATGCCCTCCCCGAAAGGCCGATATCCCAGATTTCCAACCAATCGACGAAGCCGCATAGGAAAATCGATTTTACAATAGCCATAAAGTCCAGATCGAGTATCAGCGACTTATAGACTTGAGGTCTGTAGGCTGCCTTTCTTTGAACCAGCCATGTGCAGACTTCGCCAGACCACGGAAATCCGCAGTTCTGACGGGAACAGCGGAACCGGAAGGCGAATCTCACAATTGCCGTGGCAGGAAGCGCCAAAGCCGCAAAGCACTAAGAAATTGAAGCGGAGGCGGATATGAAGTGAATGACAAGGAAGGAAGAAAAACATCAGGAAACGTCTACTGCTGCACTCGGACCAAAGACACCAGCTCTTGTCCAGTTTGTATAGCTCTATGTCTGGAAGTCAAAAATGCTTAATCGCTGACCAGTGATGTAATATGGGAAAAACCTGCCCCGACTGCCACAAAGCCTTCAGCACTGCCTTTTGCCTGGCCCGACACCAGCGGTGCTCTCACAAGGGCGAGCGACCGTATCAGTGCGAACACTGCTTCCAGAACTTCGGCTACAAGCACGTCCTTCTACACCACATATCGAAAAAGCATCCTCAGCCCGAGAGGAGTGACTTGCCCTGTCTTCGAGGACAGCACTGGATCCCGGACATCCCTCGTCTCACCCACATGCTTGCTGAATCTTGCGACCCGGACCTAGGCGTCTACGTCCATATTAGTCGAGTGTATCTGTTTCCAGTGACTGACGAGTGTGTTGTGTTGCCAGCAGTGGAGAAACCCGACGCACAAGAGATGCATCTCCCGAGTTTCGAGGAAATCTGTGGAGTGCAGAGACGGAAAGTGCAGCCCCGGATCCTGGAATCAGGCCTAGACTAGTGTTTTCAGCGTAGTTCTGCTAGCTTTCCTTGCAGAGGTGACGAGGAAACAGGGAGAACTATGGCACTGGAAGGCAGTTATCGTGGGAGACTATGGGCTAGGTCTTTGCAGCCGGATAGAGGCTGAAAGAACATTTGAAGCCTTCTGAAAGGCGAAATTGGGCGAAAGTTAGTAAATGTCTTGGAGGATTATACGTGCTGCAGGAGAGTAATCGGTTCGTTGTCTCCATAAACCGCACTGTGTAGGGCAATGAACACTGCCACTATACGTCAAAAGGATAGAAAGCGGCAGAATGCGAGCCCGCTCCTCTGAATTCCTCCAGAAAACCCTACATCCAAGCCGGCCTGCTTTACTGCCAGAGGAAAGCCCAATTACTGGCTTCAGTAGTCTGCTGTAAGGCGTGGAGCAAGCGGCTGAAGGACAGGAACAGTGGCAGTTGCGAGGAACTCTGTAACTGCCAGAGTCTGGAGACTGCTACTGCAGCTATCAGGACTACGTGTCTCTGTGGGTTCTCTCTGGGACTAAGTCTTCACATCTGAATACCCTGCATGATCTTTGGGCTCTGAGTTCGGCTCATACACGGAAGTCTGGAAAGTCGCTACTCACTGTCTGCGCTCGAAGCTACAATAATTGAGGAGTCTGTTACTACAGCACGCCTAGGGGGTCGGCAGGGAGCAGGGGAGCAGCTTGCTGGGGCGGGGAGGGCACTGCGAGAGTGATATTGCGCAGAGCAGCGGCTTCTGAGACGAGCTGCTCAGCCTTCGCCTGCGGACAGTTGAAGGACTGCATAGTGGCGAGGGCAGTGGTCAGCAGGCCTGGCAACTCTTCCACTGAACCACTAAGTCGCTCCAAGTAGCCTCTCCACAGCTTCTTCTTCTGCATCACCGCACTTTCCCTAAGCGCCCCACTCAGCCTTTCCTTCGTCTCCTCACACGAAACCTGCTCACTCACAGTGATCAGTCCGTAGGTGAGGTCCCAGTCCTCCTCCTCCCAAGCCACTTCCACCGCATTCCTCACCACCTGCCCCAAGTCCCTGAACCCCGCAGGCCGCACACTCGCTTTCCCCAAGGCAAGTCTCCGTCCCAGTGCACTCAGTAGCGCCTGTCTAGTAGGCTGGTTCCTCATCAAGCTTCGCACCTATGTAACTCTCACTGTCTGTATGTCAGTCTCCCCCAAAGCGTCTCCGTGCCAGGCTCGAGCCACCAACCCCTCCAACTCCGCATTCACATTCCGCGAATCCCCCTTGGAACGTACTAAATCCATCCAATCCTCGCCCAGTCGCATCATTCTCAGGGTTCCCTTGCGGAATAAAGGGTGGTCGCCGCTGTAGGGACTGTGGGGGACGGAGCGCAGAGTGGGGACTTGTTGGGAGGAATTGGTCACGTAGAGAAGGGTTTCGGAGTCTCGGTCGAATTGGTCGATTAGGGAGTCGATTGGGTCCTTTTCGTTGACGATTTTCCTGGCTTTCTCCACTTCCAACTTCACTATTTTCCTGAAATCCGCTTGCAGTCGCTCTCCTCTCGCATGTTCCTGCTTAGCCAGTGCAGCCATGCTGATAGCCTGCATAGTGCTATAGTCCGGCTCATAGCTGGCCAGTTCACTGACACAGCCTTCATAGTCTTCCTCACAGGCCACAATTTCCCTCCTGCCCGCCTCTATTTTCCCCAGCAACTTCCTGCGGTTTTCCTCCGAGTAGTGTCCCTCTTCCAAATTGGTGACCATGCTTTCCGTGTCCCTGCATACCTTGTAGTACCTGTTCCTGCTCTTGTCATGGTGCGTCACCAGATCTTTCACTCGTTTGAAGCGCTGCTTGACCTGCTTCAGTTCCATCTTGTACTCGTCTGTCTGCAGTGCGGTCAAGAAAGCCAGCGGCTGTATGAGTTCCTTGTCGAGAGACTCAGCGAGGACTCGGCTCTGAGCGGCTTCAGTGTGCCACAGCAAACGTAGTGCACCTAGGAAAGCCACCAAACTAGGAGTGTTGAAAGCGGAGAAGGACATAGAGGCCAGACGTTCCAGTCGCTTGGCTGCATCCGTCTCCACACTCGCTCTTTCCTTGAAGGCAGCCAGCAGCTGTGTAAGTCCCTGTCTCCGCTTGTCGCTGTACTCGAATGCGGCTTCGATCAGACTTCGATGCTCTGCGAAGTTCATTATGGCTACTATGTTTACTGTAACAGGCAGCTGCGACAGGACATCCGGCCGCTGAAGTCATGAGTGCGCTTCCTAGGTGGCATAGTCACATCACGCGTGCAGAAGGTAGGCAAGGACGGAGCGAGGGAAGAGCGAGTGGACTGGTGCTGTTCTGGCTCTGACAGGTTGGAAAGCTGCCGCTTGAGGCCAGTGCTGTAGTCGTCCTCACCATACAGCTGCATATCCAGAGGGATATCCACACCCAGTCGAAGGCTGTTTTTCCCCAAACTGCAGAGAGTCAGGAGGAGGAGTGGGGCTTTGGAGCCGTAGACGATGGTTTCGCAAGCGTCATCTAATTGAATTCCTGCCTCAGAAAGCCTCAATTTGAGTTCATTCGGGTCTGCTAAGTCGCTGCCGTGCAGTAGCAGGGAGGTGTCGATGTATAGTTTCGGGCTGATGTCTACGTCAGTAGTGACCTGTTGTTGGCTTTGAGTGACGGGGCGGGGTAAAAGTGGCTCGGAAAAGGGCTTTAATAAGGCAGAATCGGGCGAATTTCCGGTTTCCGGACCTGTGCTTTGGGTCCACCGCTGCAGTCCTCCTTCCAACACATACACCAGTCGCCTTCCTCTCGATACCAGCAGCCACCAAGCCCCTGCAGCCTGTGCCAGACCCTCGTCTTCATAGCACACTACCGCTGTCTCCGCTGTTTCCAAGCCTTCCAGGGCAGTGAAGAAAGCATCTGCGTCTCGGAGTGCTGTCAACGGCAGCCAGTGGGACCCGGGAATAGCAGGGTGACTGCTGCTCTCGGAGAGGTAGAGTAGAATCGTATTGGGACGTCTTTGCAGCAAGTGGCTGAGTGAGTTGCACGATATAAGCGGGAACTCCAGACGAAGCGCCATTTATTTCTCCTAGTGCTACAGCTCACTACGACACCCCGGCTCCCTGAGGCGCACTTCAATTTCTCCTTGCAGTCTCAGCAAGTACCAAAACACCACTAGGAGCAGTAGGGAGTTCAGGTACACTAGGAACCAGGAGGCTGCTTTGGGCGTCTTTGGAACTGTGGCGAAGTCCCGCAGGTCCACCTCTTCATAGCGAGCGAGGTTGTGCGTAGCCAAGGAGGACTGGGGGAAGAGGTTGCGGGCTAGGGCAGTGGCGTACCAGGTGTCTGCCAGTTGCTTCGTTTCAGACTCCAGGGCATGGCTCAGGTCTGAGTCGGGCTTGATGGACTTGTTGGAGAAACGGAGGGAAATCTTCAGAGTGGATTGCTCGGGAGATATTTCTGTAAGTCGCCAAATCTGCTCAACTGCTGTGCTCGCCAGAGGCACGAAATCCGGGTAAACAGAAGAGCAGGTGAGCACCAATTGATTCACCTGCAAGCGATAGCTCTGCACCATTCTGACCGGGTACACCTCCCCTGCCACAGTAGCCAGGAACTCCAACTCCCTCGACAGACTGCCTGTCTCTTCGTCCCTCTCCCAGTGCTTGCAACTCACCTCTCTCCGTCCTGTCAGCAGAAGTAGATCTGGGAAGGGCAGTAAAGCTGTGTACTGCAGAAAGGTGCTTTCAAATATGTTCAGTGACATTGGTAAAGTCGCTCGAAAGACGACAGCGGGTTCGAAGGACTCGCCTGCAGTGGGGAAATCTGCATACTGCTGGTGCTCTAGGCTGTCTAGGCCTATAGGTAGCTCTTACGCTCCTCGATATCGGAGAGGTGGGAGCTGGAAGCGTTGTTGAAGAGAGTTTTGATGAACTTGATAGCATCTGAGCCGCGTGTAAAGGAGGTAAATATGTACTTCTTCCCGCTGGCACAGAGGACTTCGATGGACTTCCAAGTCTGTTTGCCGCAGTTTTCAATGCTGAGCACTTCACTGAAAGCCACGGTTTCCTTGATCTTCAGTCCCAGGATATTGGCGTAGAAGCACAAGTGGTAGTCTGTGCAGAACAGTCTGCCCTGCACGAAGATCGTCTTCTTCAGTGCGCAGCTAAAGTCGTCCAGTACGTCTTCCTGTGTGCTGCATACCTCCGCAGGCAGGCCAAACAGCTCCCGAACGACCTGTTGGACAGAAGTGTGCATATATATGGGGAAGACGGGAGGCGGCTTTGAGTCCTTGAAGCTGCACTACCCTCTCTTCAAAGCCATCAGAGTGAAGGGATACAAGGTGCCTACGCCCATTCAGAGGAAGGCGATACCGCCTATGCTGGCCGGCAATGATGTCATCGCCACTGCTAGGACTGGGTCTGGCAAGACTGCCGCTTTCCTGATCCCCATTATACAGAAGTTGGAAGAACACTCGCACATGGTAGGTGTCCGGGCAGTCATCATCTCCCCGACTCGCGAACTGGCCATCCAGACTTGCCGCTTTGCTGTGGAACTGAGCAAATTCACGGACCTGCGCATTGCCCTGCTCACTGGCGGAGAGGGCCTCAAGAAGGAATTCGAGAAACTGGCTGATAACCCAGACATTGTGATTGCTACGCCTGGAAGACTCATGCACATGGTCAGTGAGTTGAACTTCTCCCTATCAGCCGTGCAAACTGTGGTGCTGGACGAGGCTGATCGCCTGGTGGAGTTGGGACTATTCGAGCAGGTGCAGGTCGTGCTGAAGTCCATGACTCTGGAAAACCGCCAAACAGTACTGATCTCCGCCTCCATGCCCGCTGTCCTGGCCGACTACACCAAAACCGGCCTGAACAACCCCATCCTAGTCAAACTCGACCAAGAGCGCATGATGCCTGAAACCCTCACCTTGAAGTTCTACTACGCTCGGAAGGACTCCAAGGAAGCACTGCTGCTGTATCTGTTGAGACATGTGCTGGACCTCACAGACACACTCACAATGGTGTTCGTGGCTACGAAGCACCACGTGGAGTACTTGGATCTGCTCTTGAAGGCTGCGGGGGTGCAGTCTGCGGGACTGTATGGAGATTTGGACCAACAAGTGCGGGAAGAGACTATGGATGCATTTCGGAAAAAGCGGTTCACAGTACTGATTGTGACAGATGTAGCGGCTAGAGGGATAGACATCCCACTGCTAGACTACACTGTGCAGTACGACTTCGCTGCCAATCCCCGTCTCTTCATCAACAGAGTCGGCAGAGTCGCACGAGCAGGCAAGACCGGCACCTCCTACTCCTTCGTTTCCAACGATGAGTTGCCCTACTACCTGGACACTCTGCTGTCTATCGGGAAGCAGGAGTCTGAGACTGTCATTGGCCTGGTCCCTGAAAGCGTTATCCAACTAGCCTTCGAGGAACTGAACGTAGTGAAAAGGGAAAAGCTGTCGCAGGACGAAGTGCAGTTGAAGGCCAAAAGCGTCCAATCTGCGCTCAAAGTCTACTACAAGACCAGACAGTCTGCGTCGAGTGAGTCAGTGCGGAGAGCGAAGGAACTGGCTCTCAAGGTTCACCCTGACTTCAGCAGTTACCGGAGTGAGGACATGGATCTGAAGGCGCAGTTGAAGAGCTATAGACCGGACTTGACGATCTTGGAGGTGGGGGCTATGCTGAGAGGTGACCAGGACGGAGCGCACGAAATGAAACGCCGCAGGTACCAAATAGGCATGAAGAAGACTGCAATAGCGGCCCAAACTGCTGCTGTGGCCAGTGAGGAGGACCAGGAGGATGAGGAGGAAGTGGAGGTGCTCATTTCTGACCATCTCAAGCACGGCAGAGACACCGACGATGCGCCGCTCGGCCCTACCAAGCGTCGTCGAGGCCAATTAACCTCTTTCCGCGACCCGCAATTCTACGTCTCCAACGACTCCTCTCACTTCTTCGACAAAGACTCCGACTTGACCCAGTTGTCCCTGTCTGTCCCCAACGAGGACGAACTCGGCTTCAAGTTGGACAAGCGGAAAACCAAATGGAGCAACTTGAAGAAGAAGTACATTCGGCAGGACGACGACACTGGAGTGGTGAAAACAAGGAAAAACAGTAAAGCGACTACACTATACCACCAGTGGAAAGGAATGACGAAGAAGCGCATTCAAAGGCCTGGGGAGACGGAGGATACACGCATGACCCGGGAACAGCCGATGGCGGAAAGGTTCGAAGGACCTAAGGAACTCAAGTCTCGGGACGAACTGCTGAAGGGACGGAAGAAGGCGGAGCACATGGAGAAGATACATAAGAAGCAGCAGTCTAGTCGTCCCAAGACTCGCAGACACTAGTAGTTCGCTAGCATTACGCAGCACTGGTCCTGTATTAACGGTAGAAGTGCAGCGCTATGAGGGAAAACACGAAGACCTTGAGGTCCTGCACCAGGTAGTAAAAGGCACTGAAGCCTCACACTGCTGCATTTCAGAAAGGACCCTAATGAAACGAAACACTATGTTGCTCTCCATTCACTACCTCCAGTTTCTGCTTCCCCGAGTTATTCGTCTCAGGTCAGTGCAAGTCTTCTTTCAGTATATCACATTTGACAGAGTTCCTGGGAGACAATGGGGCTGACATAGACTTCAATGCGGATCAGAGTGTCATTGCGGTAGTAGCTGCGCAGTGGTATTGGGATGTGAATTCGAACTCGAGGAATTCAGAGCTAGTCTTGCCTTTGAGCCCTGTGAAGAAGATCGCGTAGAAATCGCTTTTTGCCTCTTTCATGTAAGAAAGAGTTGATTTGTGTCTTAATTGCAGAGCTGGGTTGAAGTTAGTCTTGTTGAGCAGAACTGCATTACTCTTCTCTCTTCATGATAGCAGAAATAATGGAGATATGACTGCTATAACGGGCATTACTGGGCTTGCTATAGCGATTTCCTTCGTATTCTCACACCGATTTATGTGAATAACACTACTTGTATGAGTGACTCTATGTCCATTAGTCTGCAGAATGCAGTATTTCTAAGGAGTCTGTATCTAGCTGACTGGCTTGACTCGGAAGTGCAGCGCTATGAGGGAAAACACGAAAGCCTTGAGGTCCTGCACCAGGTAGTAAAAGGCACTGAAGCCCTCGGGGTCCTCACACTGCTGCACCTCTGAAAAGGACCCTATTTTGGAGGTAACGAAGCAAATGTGTTGCTCCCCATTCACTACCTCCAACTCCTGCTTCCCCGCATTATTGGTCTCAGGCCAGCGCGAGTCGTCCTCCTTCAGTATGTTGCTCTCCACGATCATGCGGCGGAGTTCCTGCAGGACAATGGGACTGACGTAGACTTCCCTACGGATGAGAGTGTCGTTGCGATAGTTGCTGTTGTTGGCGTAGCGCAGGCGGCCTTGGGAGGTGAATTCGAACTCGAGGAATTCGGAGCCGGACTTGCCCTTGTGGCCTGTGAAGTAGCGCACATAGAAGTCGCCCTTCGCTTCTTCCATATTGTGACTACAGCAGTCCCCGACAGGTGCTATACAGTCCTCGCCTAACTTCCAATAGTGTTAAAAGCTACAAACTCCCCCTTCTCCTCGCATCTCGCGGCTGCAGTCCCGCACCCTCCCCCTCTCTCAGCTGTAAGTCCAAAATCAGCACTCCGCCCACATCCTTATACTCCTCTACAGACAAATTCCCTGAATTCACACTGGAGTGGCGACTCATCATCGAGCGGTAGAACTTCGGATCCGCAGGCATGGAGTTGCGGCGGAGGTAGCGCTTTTCCGCAGAGCTGGGCTCGGTGCCTCTGGAGTTGCGCTGGGAGGCGGCCAGCTGGTTCATTAGCGTCTGCACCTCTAGGAAGCGGTGTTCCTTGACGGACACTGAAGAGTTGAAGGTGGAGCCCAGGGCGTTGGCCGGGCGGACTGGAGTTTTGCGCTTTTTGCGGCAGTGGCAGATGCAAAGCAGGACCTTGAGAAGACGGATGCACATACTGCCGGCTATTAACTATCATTCAGTTCTACGTACTTTCACCGAATCACGGACTGGCTGAGACTATAATGGCAAGCGAATCGCCTACCTGTCGTATCTGTTTAGACTCGGAAGACCCTGCCTCTCTGGTAGCGCCCTGCAAGTGCTCAGGCTCCCAAAGACTCGTGCACAAGCGCTGCCTGCAGCAGTGGGTGGCCACCTACACTTTGCAGCCAGGCAGCAGTCCGTACCATCCACTCAACACCTACGTGTGTCCAGTGTGCAGAGGCTTCTTTCAACACAGGGCAGAGAAGGAGTTGAGACTTGTATCAGTGTTTTGGACTGTTGTTATTGGTTTGATGTTGGTGGGGAGTTTAATATCGGAAGTAGTGCTTGTGCTGGTGACCACTGCAATCACGACGGCTTTCCTGCGGCTCGAACTCTCCATTCGTCTAGTCTGGAAGCAGGGCCTACCCCGCCTCGAACTAGTGCGCCTGCTGTCCTCTGGGACTATCCTGCAGGCCACTAGTCTGCTGGACTACGGCCTTTTCCAAGGCACCCGCCTCCTAGTCATCTCCAACTCTGCGTCCAAAGGCCTGTTCGCCCTCATCCTCAACCGGCCCAAAACAGTCATGGGTGAAAAGGTGCACTTGGGGGTAATTACCACCCAGGGTCCGGAGTTTCCCCAGTCCATCCACATCCTGCACGCTACGAGGGAAATTGGAGGGAAGGAAGTAGTCCCTGGACTGTTCTACGGAGGCTGCTACCTGTCGTTGCTGGCGTACCCGCATATTGAGAGAGCGACATACTACGGAGAAGCCAGGTGGCAGGCGACTCAGCTGGAAAACGAGGTGGCGGAGGGGTATTGGAAGGTAATGGGCCCCGTCACTGTCGACTCTGTTTTGCTTTAATAGCCTGATATCCTAGAATTCGGCATAGTGCACGGATAGCGCGATAAGGTTCCAATTAACGCCTTTTCCGCCTTATTTGTCCTGATTTCGCAATTTCTACAGCAATATCAGTTTAGTGCCTTCTCAATTTGCGATTTTTCCTCGTTCGAACCATAAAATCGCTTTCTTTCCTCCCCAGAAAAGTCCCAAAAGCCTGGATTTCGCCTATTTCCAGCCAATATACCCAATTTTCCCAGTCTTTTGTGATTGCTTGTGAAGCAGAATGAGTTCCCGTCAATTTGCCCCTGAAAACATCCGAATTTACACCCTAAACACTGCATTTCACTCTGAGCAACACACACCCAAACAGTCTCCTTCCTGCATGCATATAGCCACATACAGGGGAAACATCTCCTCTGTGGACTGCTACACATATGAATGGCTCAGCATCAAGTGTACAGATCACGAGATCATTGTGGGAACTCAGCACTGCCTCAGGCCTTCTCTGACTCGTCACTAGTCCGCTTTGGCTAATTTCATCACTAATATGCAGTATTACCCACAGAAATGGCCCATCTTCTGCCGAAGCCAGAGGGATAGTAGGCAATTGAGACCTAAAACTTGGAATTATTAGCTAATTCGGCTATTTCAGCATATAGAAGGCAAGTTTTCACCTACTGCCAAGCCTCAAAATGTATTATTTTAAGATATTGAAACGTGCCGGAAAGCGACATTTCGATAATTCCAGCTTTTCTATATGCACAAAGACACTTCTAAGCCGATTCTAGTTACAGCAAAAGTGTTCCAGCTCGTTTGTAGGCTCTCAAATCAGTTCAATAACTAATTAGGCCTAGATAACCATGCAAGCTCCACTATATTACCTACATTTCGTTACTATATTGCTCTTATAGCTATCACAAATCAAGCAATATAGTCTGTATATCTACAAAGCGTAGCTTATCGGATGTCATAAAGCGGCACATTTCCGCTAATTTTCATCAATTTAGACACGTTTTAAATCGAATTTCGTTAATCCGACCATATTCAGCTTTTCATAGCCTCGTATGCTGGAACCTGCTTCTCTCAAGCTGAAACTCGGATCAGATCGCAAATTGAAGACCAAGAAGAAGTCGAATCTAGGATGTTATCTGAAGACTTCATAGGGAAACCAGGCTTTAGCTGCAGGGCGGTAGGTCTTGACTCGGTTAGTTTAGCTGATTTGCTTAGAAGGCAGGTTGGGAAGTGGATTGAAATGGCTTTATTATCCCTAAGGTCCTGTATTGAAGAGAGAAAATGTGTACTCGAATGGTGTAGGGATGAAACAAGTATAATGCTCGACTATCAGGTGAAGCTTCAATATAATACTACTGCTGCTGTAGAATGGGAGAAGCGAAGGGACTGTAGCCAGGGTTGAGAGGTCTTCTG
>Ga0247837_1001824_pt1 | contig 42560 bp, 35 predicted proteins | sample LaCtaG_2_FD_187115 | JGI IMG/M metagenome (GOLD analysis project Ga0247837, IMG submission 187115) | Freshwater microbial communities from meromictic Lake La Cruz, Castile-La Mancha, Spain - LaCruzMarch2015_14.5m | ecosystem: Environmental > Aquatic > Freshwater > Lake | place: Spain: Castile-La...
ACTGCTTGAGGTGGTCGGAAGTGCAGTTGTCGCAGAAGACAGCTTGCTTGATGTCACAGGTGCAGAAGTGGGTGGCAGCGTGCGCATCACAGCCGTGACAGACCAAGTTGGTGTCCGCAAGACTTCGCTCTGCCATTAATTATAAGGCACTAGAGCTATGGACACTTACTGCTTCGACTAAAAGAAGCCACTGCTTGTTAGAACTTATAGTGTGTAGAGATTTATATGTGCCTCATGCAGCAATTGACTTTTAATGCCAATTGCTTGATTTCACTCCACAGTAACATAGTCGAGGAAGAAAGCTATTCCCTCTAAATGGACCTGAAAATATCGTATATCAAAAAGATTGATATATAGCGTGGAAACAGCACTAAACTAGATATTTGCACGCCAGTTAATCCCTAATTAGGAGGAAATCTAACCCGCAAAGGGGCCCTGCACTCATCTGATTAAACTTGCTGATCTCCCCATTCTCATACACTGCACTGGCGAAGTGGACATTTAGTCCTTCTTTGCTTATCTCATTGACCACTTTGGTGCAAAGGTCACTGACTGAGTTCGATTGGTATACTGCTCGGAGTGTGTACAAGGTGTTAGGCTTCAACACCAGTGGCGAACTCAACGGTACTCTAAAGCAGGAATTTCCCTCTTTTACCTTTGTCAGCGCTGCATGTTTGCTATGACTGTAAACTGCTGCCCCAGCGGTAGAATTACCCAGTAGAATTTGAATTTCCATCACTGCTACCGCTCCAATAGCATGGCTGTTGCCGAGGCATACAGATGTCAAGTATGCACTTCTGTCGATTCGGAAAGATATGGCTTCAATGTCTTTGCCACTTGAATTGACCGGCCCAAAAACAAAGCTTGGACAGCGCTCTATACGCACTGCAATTGGAGAAGCTGCAGTTTCTATCAACTGCCCTGCTTCGTAGTATCCCCAGCGAACTAAGTACTCTTGGAGTAGAAAGCCATATCCAGTCGGTGTGCCACGGCTCCACTTCCCCACTGTCAGTTCAAAGTCTGAGACAAATTGCAGCCCAATTCCATGAATTAGACCAGACTGGAACTCGCCCACAGTCACTTTATTTTTCTCCCTGACATACCCAACGCCTTGTAGCAGTCCTGCCTCCCACTGGCCTATTTGAATAGTTCCACCTGTCAGCTGTCGACTCCCCCAACCTGTGAACTGCTCTGCCGTCCACACCCCCTCCCACACCTCTCCCTCTGCTGTCAATAGACGTCCCTGTCCATGTCTCGTTCCATTGCACCAGCAGCCCACATAGGAAGAGCCGTCTGTATAGTTCTGCACTCCAAAGCCATGTCGCTGCCACCTGCTGTTTATTTGTCCCTGGTAGAGCCGAGCGTAGTCGTTAACCGGACCTACTGACATGAGCCAAGTCTCTTCTCGAGGCAGGTTACTAAGTCTAGTAGGGTCATTGTTTCTGCCAGACCAAGAATTCAATAGGCTTTCATAGTTGAGACGGTATTGATCGGTGTAATTATAAGCTCCTGTGGTCTTTTCTCCCATGGTCCAAGCACCAGTGAAGATTTCAGCTGGGTAGGTCTCCACTCCCTCACCCTGCTTAACACCGTCTCTCCACTTTCCAATATAAGCTATTCCTGAGATCTCCACACTACTCGCACTTCCGGTCAGTTTTCCCGATTCAAAGTTCCCCCAGTGAATATTGCCTTCCTTGAATTCCAGACCCCTCCCTTGCAACTTTCCCAGCTTCCAAGTCCCCACAGCGAAGTTATCGGCTGAAACATACTTCAACCCCACTCCATTCACTTGATCCCCCTCAAACTCTCCTATAAGCCTTACAGACCTTTGAGTGAGCACACCAAATCCTTGTAATCGTCCCTCCTCCCACTGTCCACTATAGATGGAACCATCTGAGAAGCGACATATTCCCCACCCTGTGAATTCCCCATCTTTCCATACCCCTTCAAATACATGTCCTGTACCAGTGATAAGTCGCCCATTGCCGTGTCTTTTACCCTCTCTGAAGTAGCCTTCGTATATATCTCCGTTGCTATAAGCCATCACTCCGTACCCACTTACATGTTGTTCTTGAGCTGCATTGTCGAAATCACTTGGGTCCCACTGTCCTTGGTAAAACCCGTTTTCCAACTCTACAGGTCCATACATCAGCAACTTTGCAGCAGAATTACCTCCTTTATATTCCCCTAAATTCCTCAGTAATTCACTGCTTACAGGATCCGCAAACACTAGCTCCTTTCCCTTATGATCTGAAAGAGTATCCTCTGCCCCTCCAAGCATCAGCGAAACCGACATCCCAACAGCTGCAGTGAGTACCAACAGCACTACAACGCCCAAACTCACTTTTTCCTTCCTTCCCATATTCGCTAGGCAGTTCCTTATCCGCAAACGAACTCCGTTTTCCTCGAAAGGTCGATAACTGCCATCCACTTCGAAATGCGACATATCGGAACTTACTGAGTTTTGCTGGAATTGGCTCCTATCAGCCTCTTTTCTCACTAATTCGAAGTACTCTTCCTGAAATTGGTCCGAAATGCCGGGACAATCGACCTCTATTACAACTTTTGAGTCTTTCAAATTCTTAATCATTTGCTCAAATGTCTGCGCAAAGTCCGTTTTCCACTCCAACAATCGCATTTTCCCAGTCAAAAGTCTCTGAGTGACCCCTTTGCTGTATACCGGAGCCGCTTCCCCCAGTTTTTCCTTCGCCTCCTCAAAGCCTACTTCCACAGAACTCTTCAAAGACCTGTGCAAATAGGCAAATGAGCTTTCTATGGTTTCCTGATATTTCTGCAATTTCCGCCCAAACATCTCAACTTCGGCTTTGAATTGTTCCTTTCGATCCAATATTTCCTCTAATTGACTATCAGAGATTTGTCGAATTTTCGCCAAATCCGCCCATTTCTTTCGAAACTCAGCGTTAGCTTGGCCAAAGTAGTCAATGGCTAAGGGCAAGTGCGGCTGGGTGGAGGTTTGAGGGTGGATAAGGACACATTGGTCACAAAAGAGCGATTTCTCGGCGTTACAGAGGCAGAAATAGCTTGCAGAATGCTGTTCACAGACTTGGCAAAGTCGGTTTTCCCCGACTAGTTCCTCTTCAGCAGCCATTTGATTATACCAATCTATCGAGTTCCTATGTATAAGTCTGCGGAAAGACATACTAAGGAAGGCGAATTGGGTACTTTAGATTGATAGGAACTGCAGTTCCTAGAACGGATAGTGCATATGGATAATTACAGAATTATCTGCTTATTGGGACTGTTTGGGAGAGGTGCATATCCTATGCAGGCCTGATTTGCCCTGCTTTGGGTTGCTACTGGTAGAACAATTCGCAGCTTGAAAGCGAACTAAATAGCTGCTTTTCAGGCAAAAGAGTAAATATTTCCAGTAATAGTGTCTATATTCACAGCCCAACACACTGATATTCCCAGCTGTTCCACACAAGCCTTTATATCTCCACTTGACTGTACAGGCCGATTCCTCATTGAATTCAACTGATACATCTCTCTTTCCTCTACCAGTGTCACTGTCTCCCTATACCTCCCAGTCTTCCATACATCCATACACAAATATGGATAGAGTCCGGCCAGTGCTTCGCACCGAAGCCGATCCAAAGCCCACTGACATGCTCCGCTTCGTGTGTCTCTCCGACACCCACAGTCGCAACTCCTCCATCCAAGTCCCTCCAGGTGATGTCCTGCTGCACGCTGGAGACTTCACTAGTGACGGGCGACCTAAGCAGGTCCGGGCTTTCAACCGCTTTCTGGAGGGATTGCCTTTTAGGTACAAAGTCGTGATTGCTGGGAATCACGATATGACCTTCGATACTGTCCAGTTCGAGGACTTGAAGGGACGGTTTGGACTAGGGGATAACGTGGACTCGCAGGCTACAAAGGCCTTATTGACGAATTGCATATACTTAGAGGACTCCGCGATAGAGCTATTTGGATATACGATTTGGGGCAGTCCCTGGACTCCACGGTACTTCGACTGGGCCTTTAACCTCCCTCGCGGACCGGCTTTGGCGGCAAAGTGGGCGGAAATTCCCTCACATACTGACATATTAATGACCCACGGCCCTCCAAATCAGCTCCTAGACATGTGCTTTGATGGCACTACCCCTGGTTGCAGGGACTTACGGGAACGTGTAGAGGCAATTAGTCCATTGGTGCATGTATTTGGACATGTGCATGAAGCGTATGGATGCAGGGAAGTGGGAAACACACTTTTCATCAATGCGGCGATATGCAATCTCAGGTATAAGGTTGAAAATAAGCCGGTGATATTCGACCTTCCCATAAGATCGCCTTAGTGATATAGACTGTGGTGCAGTTAGCAGGCTTTAGTACCCATTAATAGGCACTGATATGGCCCGACCTGTTCTTCGCTCCAGCTCCGACGCTAAGGCTCCCGGCATGATCCGCTTCGTCTGTCTCTCAGACACTCACAGTCAAACTGACTATCTACGTCTGCCCCCAGGGGATGTCCTGCTTCACTCGGGCGATTTCTCCCTTCAAGGCGACCCTGAGGAAATCCAGCAGTTCAATACCTTCCTCCAGTCCCTGCCCTATGCACACAAAGTGGTAATTGCAGGAAACCACGACCTGACCTTCGACTTGCAGAACTTTAGCGAACTACGGGACAGGTTTCGACTGCGGAGGGACATAGATGCTAGGACTACGAAGGAATTACTAAGGAATTGCACCTATTTGGAGGATTCCGGGACTTTTGTATGTGGATATAGTGTGTGGGGCAGTCCGTGGACGCCGACATTCTTCGACTGGGGGTTTAACCTGCCTATCGGACCTGCCATTTTAGCCAAATGGGACTTAATCCCTTCCAATACTGATATACTGCTGACTCACGGCCCTCCATACGATATACTAGACCGGTGCAGTGATGGGTACAAGGCAGGCTGTCCCCTATTGGCACAGAAAATACAGGCAATTAAGCCACTTGTGCATCTTTTTGGGCATATTCACGAGGCCTATGGTACGAGAAGTATAGGGGAAACGCTGTATGTGAATGGGTCGAATTGTGATTTGGGGTATAGACCGGTCCAAGCGCCTATCATTTTCGACCTTCCAGACAGGAGTTAGGACTTTAGATAGGTAAAAATGAGTGCAGAGGCACTGAAGCTGTTCCCAGAAGTGCTGGACGAAGTGAGTAGCAGCACAGCACTGACTCTGCAGTTCGGAAAGCAGGTGCGGTGTGGGTGGATGTGTGTAGAAGGCCTGGTCGTAGGGGTGGACACTGGAGAAGTGGCGATTATCACTGAAAAAGACATGGGAATCGTAGTGTTGGGCAGACACCCCAAGGCAGTTTGGTGTATCTGCGGGCTCAAAACGACCGCAGCCACCGGGGCTCTCGACGGGTCCATACGGCTCTGGAACACTCACACCGCCCTACTGATTTCCGCCCTTCCCGGCCACTCCGCCTGGGTGCGCTGCCTCCACTTCCACCCCAGCACCCCTGTCCTCTACTCCGGCTCCGACGACCACACTGTAAAGGTGTGGAGTTGCAGCGACTTCTCCGAAATCCAGACTTTGAAGGGACATCAGAGCGATGTTGTCAGTCTCGCCTTGACGAAGGACGGGAAAGGCCTTATGTCCGGGTCCAATGACGGGACTGTGAGGGTGTGGAGCACTGAAACAGGGGCTGAAACAGCGGTTTTGAAAGGACATGAGAGGGAAATTTCCTGCATAGCATTGTCTCCGAATGGGAAATACCTGATATCCGCCTCGCAGGACATGACCATCGCAGTCTGGCAGCTGCCAGAAGCCGCCCAAAAGGCCCTTTTCACCTCTCACAGCGATGGAATCTGGTGCCTGGCAGTCTCCAACGACTCCTCCTTCTTCCTATCCGGCTCCAGCGACAAGACCATCCGCATCTTCAGCCTGGAAAGCCTACTGGAAACAGGCTGCCTCACAGGCCATACTAAGGAAATAAACGCCCTCGCACTCACTTCCAACGGGCAATTCGCAGTCTCTGGCTCCGGCGACTCCACCCTCAAGGTCTGGGACCTCTCCCAAAGGACGGAAGTGGTGACTCTGCAGGGCCACTCGAACTGGGTGTATGGGGTCTATATGGCCCTGGATGAGACGAGGGTTTACTCCTGTTCGAGGGACTGCTCGGTGAGAGTGTGGAGCTTTGACGACTTGAGGGAAAGTGGGGAGATTATGAGACATGCAGGGGAGGTCGTCTGCCTAGAAATGGCTGCGAGAGGGAAGTACCTGGTTTCCGCGGATACAGAAGGCGTGATTAAGGTGTGGGATGGGGAGAAGAGGGCGGAAATAGGGGAAATGAAGGGACATTCCGGCCTAATTACCTGCCTGGAAGTCTCCCAAACGGGCGAAATCATCGTCACAGGGTCTGAAGACTGCTCCGTGCGTCTATGGAGCACTGCGGATTTGCAGGAAAAACACACTTTTACGGGCCACTCCCTGGGCATTACCTGTCTGGTCCTCTCCCCCGACTCCAAATACGCCGTTTCCGGGTCTAATGACAAGTCTATGCGCATCTGGCACCTGGCGACTTTGGCCAGTTCCCTGCCCTGCACTGGCCACATAGAGCCTATATCCTGCCTTTCTCTGCTGCCTGAGAGTCGAAGGGTCCTGAGTGGGTCTTTGGACACTTCAATTAAACTATGGAATTTGGACACTTTGCAGGTGATTTCCACCTTTTTCAACCGATCTGCGGCTATTCGACACCTTTGCGTCTTAAATGACGAGAAGACCTTCGTATCCAGCGACTCCCGCCCCACAGCCACAGTCTGGTCTATAGACGAGGAAAAGCCCATCGGCGAGTTAAAGGGACATTTGGCTGAAATTTCGACTTTGTTCCGCACTCCAAATGGGAAATTAATAATAACCGGGTCTGACGACTACTCTATCCGAGTGTGGAATTCCGCTTCTTTGCAGCTGGTAGCCACACTCACCGGCCATTTGAAGGAAATCCGTGCCTTACAGGCTTCCTTCGACAGTCAAATGCTTCTTTCAGGCTCTCCAGACGGGATGGTTATCATATGGTGCTTGAGAAGTCTGAGGGAATTGGCTCGTTTCCAGGCGGTTGGAGTGAAGCTGGTGGCGCCCTCGCCCTTTGGCAATTACTGCGCCTCTGCACAGCAGAGCAACCGAGTTCACTACTTCAAACTCACTTACAAAGTGCCCTATTTGCGGCCCTGCCTGGCTTTTCCCTTCGCTACGAACCTTTCAGTCCCTGGGACTAACTCCTTCTTCGGAGCCTCAATCCCTCAACTCCGCCTCGGGAAGGGGGTGAATCCCCTCACTGCCACAGGCCTGGTTGCCCCCTACTCCTTCAATGCCTTGCACATCTGCGCCTACTTCAACCACGCCAGTGCTTTGGACTCCTTCCTGAAGGCAGACGTGCAGATCATCCGAGGAGCCTTCGGGTCGTTCTTCACCATAGCACTGGGCAGAAACACTAGGAAGTGCATAGACGTGGGACTGAAGTACTTGATTTCTATATGTGAGGAGGAGAAAGGCTGGGCGGCAGTGCAGGAAATAACGCAGGATATACCGGGGTTGGTAGCCACGAATTCGCTGCTTTTGCCGGGCTTTTTTGAGGCGGTTTTCCGCCCGTCGCTGCAGACGGACCTGAACCACTTCATTTTCCCCAAGGCCCCGCCGCCACTGATTGTACTGAACCCCACCTGGTACGTCTCTATGGACAAGTACGAAAGCAGTGCCGCAGCCGACCAGCACGAAGAGGTGGAAGTCCTCGTAAGCGACATCAAGTGGAACTGGGCCCTCGGCAGCCGCGAGTCCCTGCAGCTTCTAACCGCCCTGGAAGGCTGTTTGGACCGGAAAGTCCTCACGACCCCACTCATAACCACCGTGATAACTTGGAAATGGCAGCACTTGATGCCAGTCACACTAGCCCTGACAGCGTTTTACTGCAGTTTACTAGTCGCAATGGTGTTTTTGATATTTGACTACGGCCCGCTGAAGTGGACTCAAAACGTGTTCCTGGCTCTGAACGCGTTTTTGCTGCTGTACGAAGGCACGCAAAGCCTAGTGAACGGCTACGAGTACTGGCAAGACCCGTGGAACTACCTGGACTGGGTGCGTTCCACCCTCTGTTTGCTGTGGATTTACTGCTTCCGTAGACACCAGTATGTGGAGTTGTGTGTCGTCTGCATGTGTTTCCTCCGCGGATTCACCTACTTCCGTACCTTCAAAATGACTCGTATGTATGTGCGCCTGACCCTGGAAGTAGTTAAGGAGATGTACTCGTTCCTTGTGGTGTTCGCGTATGCGATTATAGCCTTTGGGATGATGTATGCGGTGCTGGTGCCGGTGCACATTAGCAGTGCGTTTGAAGCTTGGATGACTGCGTATGAACTGCTGATGGGCACTTACTCCACGGAGGGATATGGCTCTTTGCAGTGGCTGTGCTTCACTTCGGCTTCTCTAGTCAACGTCATTATCATGCTCAATTTGCTCATATCCATTCTAGGAGACGCCTACGAGCACAGCCACACCTACGCTCGGGAAAACGACGCACTGGAAATGATAAGGATAGTGATAGAGTACGAATCCATGCTATTCTGGCGCAGAGACGAGGGAATTCCCATGGTCCCTACCCTATGCAGAGTAGCGGAAGGCCAGGGAAACACTGAGGAATGGGAGGGGAAAATACACCAAATCACCAAACGCATAAAGGACGAATTAGTGCAAAATGAACACTATATGACCACTCGAAGTGCACAGGTGAAATCCGCAATTGTAACCTTGGAGTCGCAAGTGCAGACAGTCGACACAGCACTCAAAAAAGTCCAAAGCAAGGCACAAGTCTCTGACAGGTCCGTGAAAGCTCTCAACCACCTCCTGGAAAACACCACTTCCAGCCTCGATTCTCGCCTCCTTTTTGCTGAATCCAGCCTTTCCCGGCTCCACAACAAACTCGACTTCCTGCTCCAAGCCGCTATTACCACTCCCTAAGAACTATATAGGCTAGACTAGGTCTGCGAAGGCGTGCAGCCAGTAGATCAGCTCCTCCTCCTTGCGCGCTTCCATCACTAGCAGCAGCATGTGCACTAGTTCCTTAGCCGACACGCCCAGGTCGACCTGGGCGAAGTCCAGAGATGTGAGAAGATGAGGGCGACAGGCAGCTTTTTTTAGGAAGGATTTGGTGGATTTGGTGAGGAGGAGGCTGATTTCATGGTAGTCGTAGTCGTCGTAGTCCAGTCCGTAGAGCTTTTGAGTGTATTTCCACACTGCGAGACGTATGGGGAAGGTGTTCACTTGGGTGACGGGGCCAAGACAGTGGTTGGTTATGTGGAAAGCGGATTGGATGGTGGCGTTTAGGAGGGAGGCGGTTTGGGGAAGGAGTCTTTCCACTAGTTCGTAGCCATTATCCCTCCAGTTAAAGTCCGAAGCGTAGAACTGCCTCGCACAGTTAGTAATGGGCAAGTACTTGAGATTGCCCCCAGCCAGTACCTCAAAGCGGTCATCCAAGTCCTCCTCATCGTGAGACTCTTCAGTGATTTCCTCTGCGACTGTCTGGACTTTGGACTGATAATTCAGTAAGTTCTGAACAGTCTTCCTGGCTCCTTCCAACTTACTCCCCTCCGTTTCCCACTCCGGCTGTATCCCCAGCCCTTTGCAAAAGGCGGCCAATCCATGAAACTGTACCAAGAGGACTACAGCCTCGGCCAGGTCCACCAGACTCCACAGCTTCAGCAGTGCTTTCAGGTCCTCTCCCCGCACTTCCCAGGGCCTGTGCGCTAGCTTTACATTGAGATTGCCGATGGAGCGCAACTTGTTAGGCAGGGATAAAGGAGTGGTAAACCAGGCTTTGGAGCCGCCTAGCGCCAAGCAGTGGCTTTCCGCAAACTGCATCAAAGACGCACACTTGTGAGCAGCCGAGGACATAAAGGCCAGGTAGTAGCGCCAGCTGAATGGGAGCGTGCCAGGTCCCGCCAATAAGTGCGTCATAAGCTCCACATGAGGCTTGAAGTACTGGGGATAGGAAGCCAGTGTCCAGTCACTAGGCCCGATAGACACAGTCACGCTGGAAACCTGGGGAATCCAGTCCTTCCCTACAGGGTATAACTCTGGTAGGGACAGATACCGACTCAACTTCTTCCTTTCGTCCTCCTCCGCTGTACTCTTGTCGCATTCACTGCCCCAGTCTAAAGCCCTCACATCCACTTCGCTGTCTGTGTAGGACCTCTGGCCGCCTACAGTGGAGGGTGGATTGTGAGGCATATAGGGAGGGAAGGGAGGGGCTGGAGAGGTGTTGGGGAGGGAAAGCAGGTCAGGCCGTGGGAGCAGGCGTAAAGCTTTCGAAGGCAGAGCTGTCATTTTTGTGGTTCAAAGAAAATAGGGTGTGTGGAGATACTCTGGTCCCATATATGCCCGGCCGAGGCAGATATGGCTGCCTAACTACCCTAAGTCTACGTCCGCCCGACTGAGACTATATAGACCAAGGGAAACTGGCTAGGCAGACTGCTGTAATATGGCAGGAATAGAGGCGGGACGGAGACTGCTGGGACCAATGATGCCGCAAGTCTGGCTCAAGGAGCAGCGGCGGAAGAAGGAAATATACGCGGTGCAGCTGAGGACAGAGCGAAGGAACGAAGCGGCGCAGAGAAGGCGAGTTGGAGGGATGGAAAGGCGAGAAATTGAGCAAGTTGATGTGCCGAAGGAGCTGATTTCGGAGTTTCCGAGATTAGATGTGGCGGAGGGCGAGGAAAGGCTGGAAATCCTCAAGGAAGTGCTGCAAACAGCTGGCCTGCACCCCAACACCTACCTCTCCACTCTCTCAGTCCTGCGCCAGTCTCTCTCCCACAGCTCCACTCCCCCAGTCCACACCCTCACTAAAGCCGGCTTCATCCCTCTCCTCGCCCACTACATCGACCTCCACTCCTACTCCTCAGTCATAGTCCTGGAGGCCGCCTGGGCCCTTTGCAACCTGGCGGCCGGCCCGAAGTCCACTGCCGACCTCATAGTGTCCTCTGGAAGTATCGACAGACTCATAGGAGTGATTGACCAGGGGTACGAGGAAGTGTCGGAAACTGCGATTTGGGCGCTGGGGAACTTGGCGGAGGACGGGGTGCTGTATAGGGACTTGCTGCTTGCCAGTGGGGCGCATTTGCCGCTGCTTTCCATACTGCTGGAAGCCAGCGACATATCGGACTCCCTGTCCCGGGTGATTAGCTGGACTTTAAGTGCACTGACCAAAGGACAGCCTGCAGTTTCGACAGCTATTGTGAAGGCGATCCTGCCGGGACTGCAGGAACTAGCAGCGCTCGTAGACAATGCAACCCAGCTAGACGTACTACAGACTCTAGGCAATGTGACCTGCTGGGAGACTGAATACTGCGAATTAGTGGCTGGGGCGGGACTACTGAGGTACGCTGTGGCGTTTCTACCTGCAAGTGAGGGGGATTTCCTACTGCCTGCGCTCAGAGTGATAGGCAATGTGGCGGCTTGCAGTGACTGGATGACCCAGCAAATCCTCGACTTGGACATACTAGACCGTCTCGAGCCGCTTATACTGCACGAAAACACCGCCATTCGCAAGCAGGTGCTGTGGACTTTGTCAAACATTGCAGCTGGGTCGACTGCTCAAATCCAGCTCTTCATAGCCCACAGTCTGAGTTGGCGGCTGTTGGAGTGCTTTGATGATGCGAATTACTTTGTTAGGAAGGAAACGGTGTGGGTGGTTGGGAACTTGGTGAAAAAGGGGACTTCGGAGCAGTGCGCTGCAATGATATGTGCGGAGTTGATTGGCAGGTTGGCGGGAGTCCTTAGAGAAGATGTGGATTTGGCGAGGAAAGGAGTTGAAATAGTGCAGAAACTGCTACTGGCCGGGCAAAGCGAGCAGAAAAGAACCGCAGCCCCTCAAAACCCTGCCGCCCAGCTATTAGAAGCCACAGGCTGTCTCCGAGAACTCGAGCAGCTCTCCACCCACTCAAACATACACCTATCAACCGCCAGTTCTTCCCTGCTGCAGGCCTATTTCGAGTCTGAGCAAGCGGGCTGAAGGCCAATCCCAGTAATTGCAGTTACTTTCCCCAAGTGCTAATTAGGACATGGAAGAGCGAGTTAAGCGCTTTTTGTCGGGTGCGGATTGGAAGTCACTGTGGGCTCCTCGGCCTGCGAAGCCAGCTTCTTTGCGTCCGTCTATCAAGCATATACAGCAAGAAGAAGCCCGGAAACAGCCGTCCCCCGGCCTTTTCACCCCTCTTAGTCCTACATCTGCCAGGCTGAAAGTAGTGGAAGACCAGAGAGCCAGGCTCAAAGCCTTCCACAGGAGACTCCTGGTGCTAGCTACTCCCAAGCCGCAGGGGAGTAAGGAGGGTGAGGAGGACTGGCCGGTTGGGCCTGCGGACTATGACACTAGGCTGGATCTGGGCAAAGCTTCCTACCTCTCCAATAGACCCAAGTGTCCATCCTTCACTATCAGCAAACTCACAGTGCACCCAACTCTTATCAAACGAACCAGTCCCACACCCTCTCCCCCGCCGTTCCCCGCAGTTTCCCAGCGCATTGCGCTGCGCAGCCAGTCGATCCCCCGGGCTCGCAAGCCCTCCCTCAGCCAGTCCCCTCGCAAAGCCAGTCTAGACTGGAAAGCCAGTCTACGACATGTCCCTGGACTCTGCGACCCCAGGGACTACACCCCCAGTCCGCCCCGCTCCTACAAAGGACTCTACAGTATACCCAAGTCAGGGAGACGTTTTAATATAAGAAAGTGTAAATTACATGCAGACTCGGAGGTTAACCAGCAATTTAACGAGCTTTTTAGGCAGTTGTAACTAGGCGAAGTAGGGAAACGCAGCATAGTCGCCAACACAGAAGTCCAAATAGCCCTATTTTAGCAAGATCTTTCGAAAGCCTGCTTCTATCTGCTGAAAAGCACTGCGAAATCTCGTTAATTAGTATACTTTCTCACACATCCCTCAGAACTGCCCTTATTTTAGCTCTAATCTGCCCCTCTATAGCAAAGTTCATAGAAGATCCCCGAGTTCCAGACTGTGCCATTGCTCTGGTCCTCAGGCTTAAACTTGCAGGTCTGCAGGGTGATTACCAGTCCTTCCTGCTCTCCCAGACACATCGGCCCTGTGCGGTAGCCCTGTCCCCCCATAGCCACTGCTTTCAGCGTATAGGCAGTATTGGCTTCCACGCGTACAGCTGTTTCCAGGCGAATTGTGACCATATAGGGATGTTCGGATATGAGGATTTCCCTTTGATTGTGCTTATACACTACTCTGCCTCTGGACTCCCCGCCTTCCAGTATTTCCAAAGTAGTGAGGACTGAGGAGGATTCACGGCCCTTGGAGAGGGATAGGGCAGTGAGATAGAGGGGTTTGGAGGAAAGGAAGGATACGGCGTCTATACGGCCACGGAACTCCCAAGTACCGCCTGTAGATTTGGCCAGTCGATAAGTCGCCTCGGGGAAGACGGAGATGCTGAAGATTGCGTCGGTCCTGGGACGACTGAAGGTGAAGGCGATAGTTTCGAGATGGCGGCCTGTCTCCCTAGCCGCCAGAGCCGCAGCGCGCATTTCAGGAGTTCTCAACTGCGCAACTCTGTTAATAGCCTGACACATCTCCGCTTCCAATAGAGTTTTCGCCTCCTGGGCAGCCTCCCTCATTTCCCCTACGTACTTCTCCACTTGACTATCTATCTCTCTGTCAATTTCCTCCTTCTTTTGCTTCAACCTACAAATCTCCTCATCTAGGTAGTCAGACGCTTGCACTGCGGAGTCCGTCACTTTCAAGCAAGTCTCCCACTCCTGCTCACTTATCACAAAGCCTGCAGCGTAGGGCACTAGCATGTGGGTGGGGGAAGGCTGGGAGAAGTGGGTGCCTACGCAGGCTCTGTCAGGGCAAAGAGCTTCGTTAGCGCACTTGCACAGCCACTTGGGCCGGGAGATGCGGCAAATGGAGCAGAGGGCGTTGGAGTGCTGGAGGTCCACCATACGATTTCTATTAGAGGGGTTAGGAGCTGTGGATGGCTAAGGGACAAAGAGGGATATTTGCGGAAATATGCTATGGAAAGGAGAAGTTTGAAATGCAGGAAGGAAATACATAATGTTTACGCTGTATATTGGAAAAACACACGTAATAGGTCGAATTCTGAGTATTTTTATATATAAATAGACTAACCGCTCTCAGTCCTCGACTGAAACAAGACATGCAGTCTCTCCTCTCTCCCACAAAGCGCACAAGTTTGAGTCTCCGCTTGCCAGCAGGCCAGACACTGTCTAAAGCCACAGCAGGCCTTGACCCCCTCCGCAGGGCTTTTGCGACACTGAGCACATGAGACTCTGCCTGTGGCAATAGAGACTTGGGCAAGAGTTAGGGCGAGTGCCTGCTCGAGACTGCCCTTTTCCTGGTAAAACAGCATTAGTTGAGGGATAGTCAAGGCACTAACAGAGGTTTTGTGCCTAGGAAACACCTTGGGAAGCAGTGTTTCCCGCTTAATTGGTCCATTTGTGCTCCTTAAGTCCTCGGTTTTGTGGGCATATGGGCAATATTTCCGTCTGCACGGCTGTTCCTCACACATCCTAGCCTTAAAATGCAACGGGTGAAAGGCCAATTCCAGGTCATTTCTCGCGAATTCGCATTTTTCGTCCTCACACACAGGGCCTAAAGCACACAATTCGGCCTTATAGGCAAAGCGTCCCTGGCCAGGAACTATCGGAGGTCTGCGGCGGTCTGCAGAGGTGTGGAAATACCAGCAGTCGCCAGGCTGGGGACAGGAAGCACTGGTGCATGGCTGAGTCTTGAAGAGCAGGACAGAGAGGGAATCGAGGGGCGAAGTAGCACTGGTCTGGGCCATATCCCATGCTATTGCCAGGAATTGCGACGGTTATATAGGGAAATGAAGGCTATTAGGCAGCTTTATGGGTCCCTTTCGACTCCAAGGCACTCAGGTAGTCCGCGAGGTCCTCTTCCTCTCCCCCGCTTTCCTCCATTTCCCGCTCATACTTCGCAATCAGCGCCAGGTCCACTTTCTCTTCGTCAGAGTCAGAATGAGACCCACTTCCCGGAGACAAGGACGCTTTCCCAGGCGACCCCATTGCCTTCTTATGCTCCACAGACCTCCAAAACCGCTCTTCCCCCTCCTTCCTTTCCTCACTCGAGAAGAAAAAGTCCACCTGGAAGTCTGCCGGCACTCTGCGGTCGTCACAGGCGAGGTCCAGGTCGGGCTTGGCCAGTCTCAGAAGACTATTGGATATGAAGGAAGTGTGGAAGAGGGTCCGGAAGACTGTTTCCCTAGCGCCATTCAGGTGGAAATGCCTGCAGCGAGCGAGGATGTCGCCTTCCAGTAAGACCCCCACTTCGAAGGAAATGCTCATATCGGTAGGGAAGTAGCTGGGGATGGAGGAGTTGCTGGGTAAGGGGTACTCGGTGGAGGAGGTGTAGAGGGAGTCTTGGCCTTTAAACAGTTGGAACACGGGGCGCAGGGCTGCGCCTTCTTTGGAGATGTGGGGGATGCCGCTGATTATCACTCTTTCAAGTCGCATAGCTTTCGTTACCGGCTGAGTGAGCAATTACCAAGCTCCCCCTCACTATCGTCTCTGAGTACTGCAAATAGCGCTTCTGCGAAGGCAGCATGAGAGTGCACTCGTTCAGGCCCAGTTGGTGACAGACTTGACTGAGTGCTTGGGCTGCAGTGCCGCCTTGCCCTCCAGTCCAGGCCAAGTAGCAGGCAGCGGCCAGGACACTTCTCGCCTTGCTGCCTTGACAGTGCAGCACTGCGATGTTCCCTGGGTCGGTGTCCAGCCACGCCTGCATACTCGTACAAGTAGCGAAGAGCATATCCAGCGGCGGGTTGGGATACCCCACAAACACATAGTCAATCACCTGGTGGTTGAAAGGCGTGTGGTCATACGTCCTTTCACTCAGGTTCCAAATCATGTATTTCTTGTTGAAGTGAGTAGACAGGTACGCAGAAAGGATGTAGACCAGGTCCGGAGCCGGAAAAGGCATCAACACAAGTCTGGGAGTGATGAAATGCACTTCCTTCGGAGTGCTTTTGTCTGTGTACAGCACCGGCACTTCGTCTGTTTCGTCCGCGTCTGCGATTCCCTTGTCTACGAAGTTGAGCTGCGGAGACTGTTACCTTCTTTAACAGCGCCACTAGTCCTGCCATTATCCACCTGCATATAAATGAAACCTAAGGAACTGCACTTCAAGCAATTGTCCGTGCCTTTTCAGAAGTCTACGGCTGACTATCGTGGGGAGTCACCAAGTCGGACTCCCACCACTGTTACGTCTTTTTCCTTCTCTAGTCAAGACTTCGCAGGGTCACATAGACGGATAATCCCCACCTCTACCAAAGCCAAAGAACCCAAAAGTTTCCACGAAGAGTACTTGGAATTCGGCTTATGGCCTGACTTGTCCCTGCACAGCCAGTCCGACCTAAAGACTAAGTACAAAGCCCAGAAGGCCAGAACCGCAGTGTACCAGATAGAGGCGCAGCAGCTCCGCACAGAGCTAGCAGCGGCCACTGTCCCTTGCTCAGCCTGTGCCGTGGAAAAGGCGCAGCACCAGGGTACGAAGCGGGCTTTGGAAGAGGCGGTGGCGCTGAGCTCTGTTTTGTTGAGACAAGTCCTGGATATGGGCGGAAACCTGGCCAATCGAAGGAAAGGCCTGGGGAAGAAACAGGGAAAAAGCCGGAAATACGCTCAGGAATAGCTCTTTCCCTTGCCTAATCTATACATACTTCAATAAACCTAGTCTTCTCGTGGGTCTATTTCCTCAAATAGAAGCGAATATACCCCTAAGTCGCTGGCTATGGGCTAGCACTGTGTGAAACTGCTGGAAACGCCTGATACGAAGCTAAAACACTCAATCGAAACTTCCCAGGTTTCTCTCAGTTCTATTCATATAGATAAGCAGTAGTCCAAATGACCTTTTATCGGTTTCACCATTCGAAGCAATTTTCACAAGGTCTAAATTCGCCTACAACTCGTATATAAACCCCTTCTGACCAGATATACGGAAACTAGAAGAGCGTACAACCTCGCTATTCCTCTTTAGATACTACTTGTCTGGGCTATTCCCAGTCCTCCTTGCGTATTAGTTTCTTGGTGCATTATTTCTTCTAGCGCTAATAATGGACAAAGGCAAAGAGGAAATATTTGGGTCTTGGGAGCGGCGAGAGACATCGATGAGGGTGCGAAGTCTGACTTCTCTGAAACTAGCGCCAGTGGTGATTTCCTGCGCAGTGCGAGTAGCGCACCAGGCCCTCGACACCGGCGGACTAGACCTGTGCTTTAGTGCTATAGCGCTGGGGATGGGGATGAGCGTATATGGAGTTTGGAAGGCGAGGAAGGGAGATGGGAAGCAGGCGGAAGTTGCAGTGAAGCTGTTTTTCAACGTGCTGCAGGTCTACTTGGTGGCCATTGTTGTCCGCTTGCAAGCTGACTATATGGTCCTGTGGACGATTATGAGCACTATCGTCTTTTGCATGCATGAAATCCAAAGCTTCCAGACGCATTGGTATACGCTACTCGTGCTTGTGCGGCAGATTGGCATGTGGCAGTGGACGTATTGGTACCTTGATATGACCAAGTCAGGGCAGTTTCCCTGGTGGATTGCACTAATGATAGTAGGCATGACAGGGGTTTTCGCAGGACAATTGAGAAATCGGTCGAGAGACACCTGGCTCTATTACGAATCTGTGCGCCGGGAAAAGGAGAAGTTGAGAGCGATCCTGGAAGCCATACCGCAAGGACTGATTGTGGTCACTGAGAAGCGGGAGGTGTGCTGCTGCAACTCCGCAGCCCTGGAACTGGTGGATTTCAGCTGCAACGAAGGAGTGAAGCCCTACTTGCAAGCACTGCACTGTCGGAAGGAACTGACAGAACCCGACTCCCCGAGGTCCTTATACCAGGAAATGGCTGCTTTCCTGCAACAGACCGATACATCCACTATCTTCGGAATTACAAACGAAGGCGAAACACACACAGAATGGAAAGGCACCAAATGCCAATGGGACGAGTGCTCCGCCTGCATCCTAACAGCCACCAATATAACCACCTGGGCCAAGGCGCAGACTACTCTCCAGCAGGAAAGCGAGTCCAAGTCCGCGGTTCTCCGCTTCGTTTCCCACGAACTCCGCACTCCTGCGAACGCCATCCTCAACATGACCGCTGATGTAATGAGTGCGGACAACATTTGGCCTGAGCAGAAGACTCAGCTGTCCATAGTGGTGACCAGCACTCACTTCCTGCTGTCTGTAGTCAATGACTTGCTGGACTTCACTCGAATGGCCTCGGACCGCTTTAGGTTGGTGAAGCAGGGGTTTGATGTGAGGAAGGAAATCAGGGAAACGGTGGAGTTGTTGAGACTGCAGTGCGAGCACAAGGGACTTTACCTCAACACTAACTTCGACGCTCTGATTCCGGATGTTGTCTTTTCGGATGCGGCAAGAATGAAGCAGGTTGTACTGAATCTGCTGGGAAATGCGCTGAAATTCACCTTCCAAGGAGGTATTCGCGTAATCATAACGCTCACCGACCACGGCACCATTCGAGTCGCAGTGAGTGACAGCGGCATCGGCATTCCCTCCGACAAGATCCTAGGCCTCGGCAAGGCATTTGCAGTGGTCGAAGGCACTCAGAGAGTCAACCCCCAAGGCTGTGGCTTGGGTCTGTATATCTCCAATCTGCTTGCGCTCAGTCTAGGGTCGAGACCGATATCCATCCAGTCCAAGATGGGCGCAGGGTCTAGCTTTAGCTTCGAAGTGAACGTATATCAGAAGGAAGTTAGTGAATCTGGAGTGGAGGAGTGCTGCTGGCTGGCTGTAGAGGACGAAAGAGACAGCGAAGCGCCCATTTCAATGTCAGAGTTCATAGGAGGAAACCGCCCAGAAGGCTTCGTTTACCCGGATGTATTGATAGTGGACGATTCGGAGTTTAATCGCTTAGTGCTGGTGAAACTGCTGGAAAAGGCCAATATCAGGGCAGATGAAGCCGAATCCGGCCTTAGGGCTCTTTCTAAGGTCCGCAGCGCCATTCAGCGAAACCACTACTACCGCTTTATCTTCATGGATATGGAAATGCCGGAAATGGACGGCGTCACAGCGACCCAGGAAATCCGCACAATGGAATTGACTGGAGAACTGAGGGTGCGGCCTAGGATTGTGTGCTGTTCCGCTCATAGGAGTGTGGAGGACGTGGAGAGAGGTCTCAACTCAGGCATGGACGAGTACTTGGAGAAACCGATTGACAAGGGAAAGCTGCTGGCGCTGCTTAGTTAGACTAGCTAAAGACTGTATGCAGATAGAAGCCCCGGCTATGCTCCTTTCCTTGTATATCGAAGGAAATAACACTCATTCTAAATGAACTTGCATTCTTTCTGAGCATTAGGCAAGGCTCTCAGTCGTCCGTCCGACATGCAATACAGGGTACTGTTACCCCTTTGTTAAAGACACTGGTATTCCTGCTTTGTTGTTATGCTGGAGGCAGGTCCCAACGATGGCAGTGGAAAGAGTAGAGGCAATGGTGGAAAGAGGTGAAGACAAGTATATAGCCACTATGTATTTAGCTCTCTGAGTGTTAGCAATATACAGTTAAATCCAGCAATCTAAGCCGAAAAGGCGATTTCCGACCCCTAATCCCGGCATAGCTTCCCTATTCCCCATCACCTTTCCTATTTTTCTAGTGCTCGCCTTCATCCCTCAACAGTGAATCTTAGACTCTTCCTCTCAATACCCTGATTTGCGACCTTCCTTCCGATTAATATAATGTACAGGCAGACGAAGTGTTCAATTCGGAGCAAACAGTCCGCCTCCAAGTCCATCGGTCTTCCCCAGTCCTTTTCTCAGCGTTTCCAACCGATTTCCACTTGCTTAGGCCTTACTTTCTGTCTCAGACTACTATACATGGAGGCGTGGAGCGACTTACTACTTCCTTTGATAGCGATATTGCTAGCCATTTGGGCGCACAAGGCAAGGGAAAGAAGGAGTTGGGCAGCGGAGTTGGTGCTGTTCGCGACTTCCCAGGCCTTGCTGCTCGAAGCAAGTGTGAGACAGGGGATGCAAAGTCACGCAGCGCTGTGGTGTCTGGCCAGTACGCTTCTTTGCTGCTTGGGAGAGGTGCAGACGGGACAGCCGAAGTGGCTGCGAGCGTTTCTACTAGGGAAGCACGTGACTGTGTGGACTTGGCTACTGAGCCAAAGCGACACTGGTTCACATGGACCATTCAGTATGGCTGTATATGTGCTGCTATGTGGTCTGATATGGGTGTTATCAGACCCTCCAATGCAGTTTCCACCCACTACAGTCCCAGAACAGCCCGAATTAGCTACAATCCTCACAGCAGCTCCAGACATTTTGTTAGTCTTTTCCAAAGACTTGGCCATTTCCCATTACAACTCCCAGGCTTTGCAGGTTTTCCAAGTGGAATCGAGCCTCGGCCTTGCCAGTCGTCTCACTGAACTCACCTGCTCAACTGATTTCGACCAAACTGAGGGGACCAGTTTGCTCATAGCTATAGGCCACTTTATGAAGGATGAAGGGTGTAGAGAGGTTTCCCTGGGAGTTACGCAGGTAAATGAACAGTTTTACCAGTGGAAGGCTGCGAAGTTCGACTCTAATTTGCACAAAGGGTGCATACTGCTCGCATGTGAGGTCACGAATTTCATTACTTCCTATCACCTCCTCAAGGAAGAAAGCGAGTCCAAGTCCTCCGTTCTCCGCTTCGCCTCGCACGAACTGCGCACTCCCGCCAACGCCATCCTGAACCTCTCCTCCAATGTGCTGGAAAGCGGCCACTTAGGTGCAGAAGACCACATGCAGATAGCAGTAGTCGTGACCAGCACTCACTTCCTGCTGGCTGTGGTTAATGACTTGCTGGATTTGACGAGAATGACGTCCGAAAGGTTCGCCCTCGTGAAGCAGTCCTTCGACATCCGCAAAGTAGTGAAGGAAGCCGTGGGTCTAATCGACCTGCAATGCCGGCAAAAGGGCCTTTCCCTGAAATCCAACTTCGACCCTCTAATCCCCGACTTAGTCTACTCCGACCCTTCCCGTCTCAAACAAGTAATCCTCAACCTTCTCAGCAATGCACTCAAATTCACCTTCGCAGGCTGCATTCGAGTGATTTGCATGCTCACCAGTCGCAACACCCTCAAAATCACAGTGTCCGACTCCGGCATCGGCATCCCTGCCAACAAGATATCCTGTCTGTGCAAGGCCTTTGAGAAGGTCGAAGGCACACAGAGAATCAACCCTCAAGGGTGCGGCCTGGGTCTGTATATTTCCAATCAACTTGTGATTAGTCTCGGATCGAAACCGATGCAAATCCAGTCCAAATTGGGCCTAGGGTCCGAATTCAGCTTCGAAGTGAACATCTATCAAGAAGAATGTCTACTTGAAACAATTCCCAATATCACTACTGAAACTATAGAGGATGAACAAGAGACCCAAATGGCTCTGCCAAACACTGCCATTTCCTCAGGAAATGCCTTCAATAGTCTTCCTCATGTGGAAATACTGATAGTGGATGACTCGGAATTCAATAGGATGGTGCTGCTGAAGATACTGGAGGCGATGCATGTGCTGGCGCATGAGGCGGCTTCTGGCCTGCGCGCTGTAGCGAAGGTCAGAGAGGCTGCGAAGAAGCAGCAGTTTTATAGGATTATCTTTATGGACGTGGAAATGCCGGAAATGGACGGTCTCACCGCCACACAAGAAATCCGAGCGATGGAGTTACTGGGAGAACTGCCAGTTCGGCCTATAATAGTGTGTTGTTCCGCCCACAGAAGCCTGGAAGACGTGGAGAAAAGCATGACCGCAGGGATGGACCACTATTTGGAAAAGCCCATCAACCGAGCCCAGCTGCAAGACTTGGTTTTCCAGTTGAGGTAGAGTATATAGAGGATTTGTGTATGGGAAATGTCTCATATGGGGATTTTCGCCTCTAATAAGCGCCTTTTGACTATTGAAGGAATTGGAAGTGGCTATGTTGGGGTTATTTGAGCAGTGCTCTTTGGGGCTGAATTTCACTCCTGGGCGTTTATGATTAGTCCTGAGACTGGGCAAAGGCCACTCTTTTCGCAGTCTAACATGCAGTTGATAGACAATAAGGCTTCTAGAAGGGCGAGTTCAAGCCTATTAATGAGTTCCTCCCCCAGTAACCCTCCCCAGCACTGCAGCACTATACCCTTTGCGTCCTGGGAGCAGCGAGAAGTGAGTCTGTGGGTACGCAGTGTGAGAAGTTCAGTGTTAGTGGTGCTGGCCCTGTCCAGTGCAATGCGGCTCATACAGCAACTGCTTCGTCCTGGAGAAAGTGGGAGTTTCGGACTGATTGCAGCAGTGGCTTTGGCAGTGTCGGTGTGGGTGTGGTGGGTGGACTGCAAGGACTGGGTCAAGGGGAAAGTCGTGACGATCCTGCTGCTCACTACTACGCAGGGCTATTTAGTGGGTCTAGGCCTAGCAGTTTACCCCGACTGCACAGGTCTGTGGGCAGTTGCCAGCACAGTAGTTTTCGGTCTCTACGAAGTCCAAGGCTTTATGTGCACATGGACGGTAATTCTGCAACTGGCCAAGCACCTCGCTCTGTGGTATTTCGCCTTTTGGCGCACTGAAACGAACCTTACCTGCGGACTGCCTTTTGGTCTGATGGTGTACGGAGTCGGACTCATGATCATGTCCACCGGCAATATGCGTAAACGCGCTATCAGCTATTGGCAGCTGTACGAGTCTATACGCAAGGAAAAGGACAACTTGAGTGCAGTTCTCAATGCCATTCCTGAAGGGGTGATAGTCGTAACAGCGGCCGGGGAGGTGTCTAACTGCAACCCGCAGGCCTTTAACATGCTGAACTGCAGCGAGGTTGGCACTTTGACCAGTCACCTCCTTTCCTTGCACTGCGTAGCGGACTCTGAGGCTCAGCCCAAGTCTTGTTCGCTACTAGAAGAAGTCAGGTGCTTCCTTAGGGAAGATAGATGCGATATCGTGACTTTCGGCCTCACTTCCAATGGAAACCAGCAGTACTACCAGTGGAAAGGAAAGCGGTGCACCTGGAACGACTCAAAGGCCTGCATACTGACAGGCTCCGATATGACCTCTTGGCGCCTGATGGAGACCAAGCTGCGCTATGAAAGTGAGTCCAAGTCTGCCATTCTTCGCTTTGTTGCGCACGAATTGCACACTCCAGCCAACGCCATCCTCAACATGACCTCCAGCGTCCTTTCCGAAGCTCACCTCACACTCGAGCAGCAGACCCAGCTCAAAATCGTGGAAACCAGCACCCACTTCCTCGTGTCAGTCGTTAACGACTTGATGGATTTCACTCGGATGACAGCTGAGAAGCTCAGACTGGTGAAGCAAAGCTTTGAGTTCAGAAGGGAAATTAGAGATGCGGTGGAGCTTTTGCGATTACAGTGTGAACGCAAAGGCTTATCCCTGCGCTCTAACATTGACTCTATGATTCCTGAGGTGGTCTATTCCGACCCTGCGCGTATGAGGCAAATACTGGTCAATTTGCTGAGCAATGCACTCAAATATACATATAGTGGGGGGATTCGAGTCACTTGCATCTTGACTTCTGCCTCTACAGTTAGAATCACAGTTACCGATACAGGCATTGGCCTACCCCGCGGGAAACTCGCCATCTTCACCCAAGTCTTCTCGACCGTCGAAGACGGCTACAGCGTGAATCCTCAAGACTGTGGCTTGGGTCTGTATATATCGAACTTATTGGCGCTCTGTGTGGGAGGCCGGCCGCTGGAGTACCACTCTAGGACAGGCGGCGGGTCGGAATTCAGCTTCGAAGTGGACATTAACTGCGAAGGGAAAGTGGTAAGGACAGGGAAACTCGAGAGACAGCCAAGTGTTGGGAACGAGAGAGACACTGAATCGGAGATATTCGCACTTAATATATCTGGTGGAAACAGCCTCCACTCTCACAGTTTCCCGCATATTCTGATAGTGGATGATGTGGATTTCAACCGGATGGTGCTTTTGAGGCTCCTGGAGTCCTGTCACCAGGCAGCAGATGAGGCCGCTTCTGGTCTACGCGCCATCGCCAAAATCCGCGACTCCGCCCGCAGAGGCCATTACTACTCCCTGATCTTCATGGACGTGGAAATGCCTGAAATGGACGGCATCACCGCCACCCAGCAAATCAGACTGATGGAGTTGACGGGCGAACTGCCAGTGCGAGCGAGAATAGTGTGCTGCACAGCTCACAGCGGCAAGGAAGACATTGAGAGAAGTCTGCAGGCGGGTATGGACGAGTTCCTCACCAAGCCGCTCAATAGGGACAGACTGAGGACTATGGTGCTAGGCACTAGGGAAAATGCTTAAGTATTCATTAGCGTCGAAACAAGGAAAATGCATTTGGGAGACCTTTCGAGTTAAAATATCTCCAAATTAGGGCAATTTGGGGTGATTGTATAGATACATGCACAATACTTTAATATGTCGAAGGTCTATTAATAAGTCTAGGCGGTAAACCTGGACTTTGTATGGTGTTTTGGCTTAGTCCTCTCACCTGCATTTCCATCAAATGTCCGTAGTCCACAGAGCCGAAAAGCCGCAATTTCTGCGTTATTTGCCATAGTAAGGGCAAAAGGGCTGTCAGCACGAGGGCTTCCCTGGCGGTCCCCCACCCAAGTACTAACCTCGCCTTATGCCGCTTAACTTCAGAGTTCGGATGGGATCTGGTGCGTTAGGCATAGTATGGCCGACAGCCACCTCCCAGCAGTGCGGCCTTTATCAAGGCTATTAGTGCTGTTTTCAGGCTATTACAGTTTGAGAAGAGTCGGATTGGTGCTGAGGGGAGGAGGACCTGACGGCTGCTATTAGGTGTAGGGAAATCAGGGCAATTCTCGTTTTTTAATGTCGGTGGCGCTATGTCGCCCATTCTTTTAACGAAAGGCAGCACCAAAGTCCGATATCCGGAAATAGCAACTTCACTAGTGACTTCTACTATTACTCAAATAGTCACTTTTCATCGAGAATCCGTCTCTCTGTCCGCAGCGGATTTCGCCTTTTTTCTATGAGTCCGGCCAAGGCTATTTCTTGCCCAGTTTCCCCAAGCTTGAGGGAATATCTGCCTCAAATGCCCTGAAATGCAATATCAAAGCCCGCCACTCGAGGACCTGCAGTTGATAGGGAACTAAGCATTTCTCTACTTGTTTTCGCTAGGCCATTCCGAGAAACGTAAGCAAGCAGTCGGCTGACCAGCCCAGGCAGAGCCTATAGCGCTGGGGACGTAACTTATGGGCTTTTACTAGTCATGGAACTTATATATGGTACAGCGAAGCTCTGAGAACTTACTTCTAACTCGGCAGAAGTCCTATCTTTTCCTATGGAAACAGGCGGAAGAGAAGGCTTGGGTGCGTAGTGTCAAAGGACCAGTGTTGGTGTCGATGCTAGTAGCGCCTGCCTTTCGTCTGCTGACTCAACTGAGCACTGCACCTGAAGACCAAAACAGACCGATGATGATAGCAGCTGGAGCTGCGCTGCTCACTGCTGTGTTCATCTTGATCAGTTCGTCCGCCAATTTCACTTGCGAAAAGTTGAAAATGATAATCCTGCTCCAAGCAATGCAGGCGTATTTCCTCACAATCGCACTGTGCTTTAGTCCCGAGTCCAAAGAGCGGTACGCTCTAATGAGCACAGTGGTGTTTTGTGTGTACGAACTGCCCAGTTTCCACCCCCGCTGGCTCATGATGCTAGTAATAATGCGGCAGTTTGTGATGTGGCACGTGCCGTGTTTGTACGAAGGCACAGGACGGAATGGGTCACTGTTAGTGGGGATGCTGGGCGCAGCTTTGGCCATTGTCTTTTGCTTCGCTAGTGAAATAAGACGCAAACTCAGCGAGCATTACCGCTTTTGTGAGTATATGAACGCTAACGAATCCAAACTAAACGCTATTTTGCAGGCAATTCCTGAGGCTTTGGCGGTGATCACGCAAGAACACGGCCTGGTTTCCAGCAACCTCCTAATGCAAAACCTCCTCTCGCCCGCTCGAAACTCCCTGGAAATGGCCACCCGACTCAAATCTCTGCACTGCTTCGAAAGTCTCCAAACCGAACAACTCAAATCAGTCTCTCTCAGCACAGAAATCGCCCAGTTCCTCACAGAAACCAACGACACTCCAATCGCAGTGTTCGGAGTGACGAAATCCGCAGACGTCTTCTACGAGTGGAAAGGCACCAAGTGCCAATGGGACCAAGAAGTCGCCTGCATCCTGACTGTGTCAGACATCTCCCCCTGGATGTTGACCCAAAGACGTCTCCAGGGCGAAAGCAACTCCAAGTCTGCAATGCTCAAATTCGTCTCCCACGAGCTAAAAACGCCCGCAAACGCCATTATTAACCTCGCTACTTCAGTGATGGAAGCGGACAATTTGGCCCCAGAGCAGCGACACATACTTGCCATAGTGGTGGCTTCCACCCACTACTTCGTCTCAGTGGTCAATGATTTGATGGATTTCACGCGCATGATGGCGGGGAAGTTCGCACTGGCGAAGGAGATGTTTGAAGTCAGGCGGGAAGTGAGGGAAACGGTGGATTTGATGGAGGCGCAGTGCAGGGCCAAAGGACTGTTTCTCAGACTGCACATGGACGATTTGATCCCTCAAAGAGTCTTTTCAGACCAGTATCGGCTGAAACAAGTGCTGCTGAATCTACTAGGAAACGCTGTGAAATTCACCTATACAGGGAGTATCCATATCATATGCATGCTAACTTCCCATAATTTCCTCAAAATCTCAGTCCAAGACACAGGAATCGGTATTTCCTGTGAGCAACTCAAGGAACTGAATGCGACTTTCAAAGCCGCTGATAACCTCAATGGACTGAATCCGCAGGACTGCGGCCTCGGCCTCTATATTTCCAACCTAATCGCTGTGAATCTCGGCCCTACCGGCATTTGCATCCAGTCCACTCCTGGCCAAGGCTCCACTTTCAGCTTCGAACTCGAAATTGCAGCGACTAGTAGTCTGGAAGTTACAAGAGATCGGAGAGACTCGAGTACGGATATCAGCCAGGAACTGAATACGCCTATAGTCATGTCCGCAAGTCTTCTCTGTGCTGGACACAGTCAGGGGGAAGTCCTTTCCAACGACGTTTTGGTAGTGGACGACTTGGGCTTCAATCGAATGGTACTGCTGAAAATGCTGACTAAGCACGATATCATCGCAGACGAAGCCTGTTCAGGCCTGCAAGCCGTCACTCTCATCCGCAAGAAAATCCCACTCCAGCGCTTTTATCGCTTCATTCTAATGGACTTGGAGATGGCGGAAATGGACGGCTTTGAGGCTACTGGGGAAATCAGAGCGATGGAAGGTGCTGGGGAGCTGCCTGTAAGGACTATAATTGTGGCATGTTCAGCACACACAGGGACTGAAGTAGTGCAGAAGTGCATGAGTGCGGGGATGGATGACTTCATCGAAAAGCCCGTAAGTAGGGAAAAACTGCGGAAGGTGATAGAGAAGTATTACGAGATTAACAGGTAGCTAGAGTAAGTTGAGATGTGAGCGGATTCCCTTATATATGCTGGATACAAAGCTGACATTCGGGTAATTTAGCACTGCATATCAGCATCTAAGGGGACTAAAAGCAGCTAATACAGCCAGTTCCTGGCTCTATAGTGTAGATCTGTATAAGGACTAATAAGCATGTTGCGTCCCACAGAAGCCCAAGCAGTCCTGCGAACTGTGTTTTCTCTCTGGTGCCAGCACCACTCCTACCTCAGGACTCTCTTCCGATTCCGCATCCGTGCCCAGGCCTTCCTCAAATCTCACCTGGCCACCAGGGCGCTACGCTGCTGGACCCGCGCTATTCACACTCGCAAGAAGCTGCAACTCAAAGGCCTTGAACTGGCCTCCACACACCGCAGAGTGCTCAAAGACAAGACACTGGCAGGACTTCTAGCCAACATCCTGCACAGAAAGGCTCTCTGCAAGCGCCTCTTCGTCGCTGATAGAGTGTACGAAAGGACCCTGACACGAAGAAGTGTGCAGACTCTGAAGAGACATGTAGCCAGCGCACTATGGAAGGTAGACGCCAATAGAAGCGCACTCCTAGCCTGGCGCAACACTCACATACAGAAGTCAATAGCAGCCTGGAAGGAGGGTCTCAAGGCAGTTGCTAGGGACAAAGACAGGGAAGCCAGAGTGAAAGCAGGCTTTCGGCTGTGTGGGATGAGGAGAGGAGTGCACAGACTTCGTCACTGGTCACAGGGGAAGCCTGCACGAGAAAGACTTAGACTGGAAGCGTTATTCGCCTGGAAGCGCAGAAGCCTCAAATCGACTTTCGCCTACCTGCTAAGGCGCTCCAAGGCCGGGAAAGCGCTTAGACAGGCGAGAGGAGAAGTACAGCGGAGGGCAGGGAAGTGGACACTCACCCAGGCTATTCGCGAACTGCATATTTCAGCACAAAGGAGGAAATGGACCAGAGAGTTACTTAATCAAGCGGAAAATATGAGAAATCGGGTAAATCCGCTAAAAACCGGCTTTCGTGCTTTAAGCCGAAACGTCCGAAAAGTGATTAGGGGAAAAGACGCACTTTTGGATGCGGAGAAAATGCATAAATTGCAGCTGTATCGGCGATTTCAAGCTGCATGCACATTCGCCACCGCCCATCGAGAAGAAGAACTGCAGCAATGGCGCAGACACCATTTCCTCACCGTCTTCTTTCAGTATTGGCTGAAAAGGCACTTATCCGGCCAGACCAAATTGAAGCAGTGGGAAGTGGCGGTTGCCCACTATGCTACTGCGAGTCTTTCGAAAGTTCTAGTGCAGTGGAGCGTAGTTACGCATAGTCACAGCAAGAAAAGTGCTGCTTTGACTCGTGCTAAGCGCCTCCTCGCCCAAAAGCGCACCAAACGCCTGCTCCGCCACTGGGTCCTGCGCAAGCGTCACAAGGAAGAATCCGCCTGGAAGAGAACTATGGCGGCCAGCCAAGACAAACTGCGTCTTTTCCGCCTGCTTATGAGTGTGTGCGCCCAGCGCCTCCACTACCGCAGGACTAAGGAGTACGCTGCTGAGACTTATCACTCTCATTTCCTTATACAAGTTTTCGAGGGCTGGCGGATTGCTATTCGAAGGAAAACGGAAATTAGGGAGATTTCGAAGCGGGAATTGGGCGAAAAATCGAGAAAAGTGTTTGACGCATGGAAACTGTTAAGTCGGAAATCGCATTTGTATGAAGAATTGCAGAAAAAAGGTCGAAAAGTACGCCTAAAGTGGTTAAAAATTGCAGTTTTGCGAGGATTGAAACTCTATTTAGAGATGAATATGGGCGCAATCGCTAAGCGAAGACTAATATTACAGCGCCGACAGGAACTGCAAGCCACCTGGGCACTGCTATGCTGGAAAAAAGCCATAACTTGTCACAAAGCAGACAGAGAAAAGCACAAATTTCTAAAATCCAGGAGAAACCAGCGTGTATTGCAAAAAGCAGTTCGGGAGTGGACTAGCAAACTGCAGCAAAAGGCTGCGAAACGGACTATTAAAGAGAGAAAAACGACGCAGGCACGAATAATCGTTCAAAAGCTGGTTTTGATACAGTGCTATGAAAAATGGCAAAATTACCATTTGAAAAGGAGGCGGATTTTAGGGAAATATGACCTGGCGGAGCGAATGTTTATCAGGCAAAATACGCGCAAATTTTACTCCAAATTGAGACTTTACCATCGAAATTTCCGCTATTTGCAAGGCAAATTGGACCTGGCCGACAGCCACTCCCAAGTTTCCCTCCTCCGCAAATCCCTCATAGGCCTACGGTCGAACATCACTCAAAGAAGCAAAAACAAGGAAAAACTCGGAGTTGCGCTTCACTACTGGGCTGAGCGGAGGTACAAAATGAGTCTGGAAGGACTGATGCAGTACAGAGCTTCTAGAAGGTGGAAAGGGAAGATGGAGGAAATCGCGCTGGAGATGCGGAGAGGGGACTTGGTCAGCTCGGCGCTGGGCAGAGTGCAGAGGGTGGGGACGGAGTGGAAGCAGGAAAGACTGAAAGTAGCCACGAAGGCTAGAGTGCAGAAGGAACAGCGGGCGTGGAAGTTGGCAGCGAAGTTCGCACAGAGGTGGAAGGCGAAAACGATCCAAAGACGGAAAATGAGGGAAATTGAAGCCATAGCCAGGCAGAAAGCTTCCCTGCTTCCTACGAAAAGGCGTGCTTCGGCTAAGGATCAGTCCGTATTTCTGCAGCAGGATGGGACTCAGGCACGGTGCAGACCTCAGCCCAGACGTCCTGCTTTCCTCTCCTCTAAGCCGGCTTTATCCTTCCCTGAAAGGCCTGTTTCCCCCAGTCCTTCTCTCTCTATAGCTCCCCCTCGTGTTCTGCATCAATCTCCCACAAGTCGCCTCGAAGCTATAGAAGCTGAACTAATGGGCTTCAAGTTCGAGAAGGAAAAGGTAGTAAAGTATGAAAGCTACGTGCATGCGAACCCTGGAAACACTGAGCTGAAAGCACAGTTAGGGAAGATGAAGGACAGACTGAATGACAGGAAGCCCAGGGTCAAGGCGCTGCTTGAGGAAGTTGATAGGCTAAAGTCACTTGCGTAGAGGGGAAAGGGATTTCTTGTGGCTTCAAGCTGAGGTGGTGTTGGACTGGAAATTAGAACTGGGATGTGGTCTGTGCAAGGCAGAAGAGGAAATCCCTGTAGTGGTCTCCACCACTGCCCTAAACCGAGGCAAAGTGCCAGTTGCAGGTCTGTCTCTGCCTAGCGGCACCCCTGAGCGGCCCAAACTCTTTACTGTCAATGAGGAAGTTTCAGGCTTGGAGGAGTCTGTGCGGGTTCGAGTGGGCAATCAGAGCATTGGAGCATCTAGCCAGGCCTCGGGGGCTCGCAGACAAGCTCTGGAGAATAAGGGGGAAAGCAGTGTGCACAGCTAAGTAGATTGTTGTATAGGCAGAAAGGTGGGTACATAAAGGTAGACCTGCAGAGACTTAATTGAGGATATTTCCAGACGTAAACTAAAGGAAAAGCAAGCGATTAGACCTGTTCATTTTCCATCTTTGGCGTTGAGCCCTTGTGAGCCTTCATAAATGCCTGAGTCTTCACATTGAAATGTCATTGCTTTGCAAAACGGTGAAAATTTCATGGCTGCTACACTGTATAAGGTTCTAAGGAAGTAACAAATTGTCGGTTGCAGGAAGGAAAGACTCTTTCTCGGCCTGTTGCATAGCTGAGTACTGCTGCCACTGCATACTTTATCGTTTCTTTACTATTTAGCAATGTACTGGACTCTTATTTTCCAGGTAAAGCGCAGACAAGGCTAACATCTTCCTAGTAATCCTTCGAATTGCCTTAGCTCTCGCTAAATGGCCTCCATGGAGCGAAAGGAGTTAGATGATCGAAGTGCTGGATGATTCCAAGGAAGAAGAGCACAGTGTGTCCATCCTCGCTTGTCTGAAGTCAAAAAAACCTGAACGACCCTGCCTATTTGAAGTGGTGTCTCGGAGCTCTGTGCATTTTCCCAGGTTGGTACTACATTCAATACGCTATTATGAAGAAATTGAAGATTAGGGAAGAAGTGGCTACGAAATCACCAAAAGGCTTTGTTCCCGGATGTGCTGCAAAACCGTGTGCAATCACTTTCTCTGCCAATTGTACGAAGTGTGCTATTCTGCTGCTTTGGACTTGCTATCAATCGTTCCTTTTCCGCATCTATCAAAACCAGAAAGAACGCTATCCACTAGATGTGTGCTTGTTTCTGTTCTGTGGATTCTGTATAATGCCTCAAGACATAGAGCTGGCCTTCCCAGGCCACCCTAGAGACGGCACTCCCTACGCATCCACTCGACTGAGTTGTCTGAACCCGGACTATTGCTGCAAGTTTTCCAACTGTTTGGTGTGTTTAAGTCTCTGTTGCATGCCGATTCTTTCTACTGTATAACTCAGGCATGTGTAGTGGCTCACCTTAGGAAAGGCTATTCACTCACTGTGCTTGCATTCAGCCATTCTTCTTATGCTGTTTCGGGTTTGCTATAAATCGAGACAAAATCAGCAGCACTAGAAAGCATCATCGTTATTTTGCTTGTATTATGTATTATTGTCCTCTCTGCTGCTTGATCATGCAGGAGTACTTGGAAGGAAGAGACGTAGACCTGAAAAGAGAAATCATAGTCTAAAAGTGCTAAGTAGAATCTTCATTTCCCTGATTTTAGCGAATTTACAAAAACTTGCCTTGCCTGAGCTCCAGCGTGACCATGCGTCTGAGCCTCACCATGAGTTCCTGGTCCACATCCACCTGCTCCCTCAAACTCGCATTCCTCACATTCATCAGTGCAAACACACCACAGTCCCCTGCCACTTCCTGCACCGCAGACTGCACTCGTATCCGTTCATAGTGCCTTCTGCCCACTGCCCCCAACTGCTCCAGTTCCGCTGCTACGTAGCGAGAAAGCAGCGGGCCTGCAGGGGACTCCTTCCAATTCAGACTGTCGTAGTACTGGATGGTCTCGGAACTGTGGTCGATGCTGTAGCAGACCCAATGCCGGTTTTCGATGTTGACGGGGATAATCACCTTTTGCCGTTCGAAGAGCGACTCCACCTGTATGCACTTTACTCCCTTTCTTCTCAGTATTCTGTGTATTTTCTCCATTTGAAAGCCACCCCCAGGTCCTTTTTGCCTCAGAATCTCCACAAAAAACGTATTCATCACCAGTACTTCCCTCGTCCCACTCGCTATCAAGTGCAGATAAGCATTCATGACCTCGTCATTGAGCCAGCCGCCTTCCCGCAGAGTTCTCACGTCTCTATAGTGCAAGGTCACGTCGCCAATAGTGCCGAAGACCTCGTTTACCGCAGGGTGGGCCCAAATCCTGGGTGGAACTCACTGGTTCACTTCGAGGATATCGTTTGGGGATTCAGGGTAAAAGAGGGAGGAGCGGGAGGGGTTTTTGGGGCGCTTTGGACTGGTGGGGGCGGGGGGGTTGGACTTGGGGTGAGGGTCTGTGGACTGGATGGAGCGTTTGAGGGCAGGGACAGAGAGCGGGTTTCGCCCAAACAGCATTTTCTTCGATACACATCCTAACAGCGCGGAAATGTGGCTTAGGCAGCTAGTCTACACCTCTCCTACTCTATATCCAGGCACAGGGTTGTCTACTCGCACAGGTCTTGGATGTCTATTGCAGCACTTCACCACCCACAGCACCAGTCCCACCACAGGACCCACAGCCACAATGAGCACCACCACAGCCACCACAACAGGCGATATCAGCAGTCCCAGCACTGTCGCTATCCCCGTCCACAGCCGTTCCTTCCTCGCTAGCACTGATAAAGGTCTAGGGTTGGCACGTAAGTAGTCCCCTACGTCAGTCATCAGTCCCACTCCGCAGAATAAGATCGTGAATAGGAGAACACATGGGAAGAAAATGAAGGAAAAGATGATGACTAAGGGACAGATCCAGCGGTGCTTTTGCAGCCACGTTCGCATTTTCTTGTTCATCCTCAGCATTTCATTCAGCCACAGTGCAGCCGCCACCAATACAAACAAAACCGCGATAAACGGCAGAAACAGGAAAAGCAGGATCGAGTCGTGACTGGGGTTGCGCAGTTCTGACCGCATGACATCGCAGGTCATAAAGTGCATAGAGAAGTAGGGCTTGCCACATAGCCAGCACCATTCGAAGCGGCAGCGAGGGCATTGCATGTGTGAACAGCCCTCTATGCGCTCCACCTTTACACGACATTTCGGACAGAACTTTAGGTTGGGAGACAGGGAGTCGGAGGAGGTGGGACAGGGCAAGTCGCCGTGGAAGGCTTCGGAACAGTCGAAGCAGTAGGAATAGCCGCAAGCCCGACACTTTAATTCCCGCTGCCCACTCGACTGCAAATCATATCCATCGCAATCCGCCTTCGGACACCATCTCAGCAGCGGATTCCTTTCCAGTTCCGCAGTCTCTCTAAATCTTCTCAATTTCTCATATATCTCAGTCGCGACCATCGCTCGAATGACCTCATCAGGCAACATTGACTGGCACTTGAAGTAAGGACAGGCGATATTAGTCTGCCGCTCCCCTACGCAAACCACTATATAGTCTCCCAGACATTCCTTACATACCACATGTTCACAGGGCTGGAGCACTATTTCTTCCTTCGGTGGCTTCTCTGTTTCGCATATTTTGCACAGGGAAAAGAGGACTGTTTCAGCTGGGCCGCAGCTTGTGGGACGCACGTCGGCTTCAGTGTCTTTGCCGGGTCGCAGGCTTTCAGACGCCATTTGTCAGACCCTATGGGACTTAGCCTACTGCGGACTGTAGAAGTCTTCGGACTGGGGAATGACTCGCTCGCTTTCAGCTGACCTGGACTCCAATTCCTGCAGGGCGTCGACCAGAGTAGGCCGCTCCTCCCCTCTCTTATACGTATACCCTATGAAGTGGACATCCTTCCGTCCTTTCTTCTTCCGACTTCCATCCATCGGGTAAAACGGATCCACTTCCTCGAACTTATCGAAATTGGTCGTATCCGTTTCCCCATTCAAAGCGGGAACATTGGGCGCCGTCATGTCTCTGAGTCTTTCCCAATTGACCCCCAAAAAGAACGGATGCGCCTTGATTTCCTCCACTCCGTTCTTCCCCAGACGGTCAGTGGAGTCACACACAAGTCTTCTGATGAGGTCCACAGCTGCAGGGCTCAAGCCGGCCTCTGTAGGGATGGTCAGTGTTTTCCTCCAGTGCAGGATCTTTTGGCAGGTTATTGATGGGTCGTCAGAGAAGAAGGGCGGGTAGCCGACTAACATCTCATACAGGATTACTCCGAGTGACCACCAGTCCACCAATTCGCTGTACCCCGTCCTGCCAAAGACCTCTGGAGCTATGTAGTCCGGCGTACCGACTGTTGAAAAGGCGAGCTGTCGGTTGCGTTTGTAGCCTGAGCGGTGCTCCAAGTACTGCTGGTACCGCTGGTCGTTGTCTGAAAACTGGACGTCTTCGTAGGGATTGCTGACGTACACATCTGCGTGTTTGCAGAGACCGAAGTCAGAGAGCTTGATGTGGCCCCGGGCGTCCATTAGGACGTTGTCCGGCTTCAGATCTCGGTGGATGTAGTTCAGCTTGTGGACTGACTCGACCGCTAGGAGAGTTTCCGCAGTGTAGAACCTCGCTTCATCTTCAGCCAATATGTCCTTCCTGATGAGCAGGGTCATCAAGTCGCCGCCGGGCAAGTACTCCATCATGAGATACAAGTGCTTGTCGTCCTGGAAGGAAGCTCTCAGGTCCACAATCCAGGGGTTTTCCGCCTTGGCCAGCACGTCCCTCTCTGCTCTGATATGCTTCTCCTGGTTCTTGCGGATCATTTCCGTCTTATTCATTTTCTTCATAGCCAGCACTTCCCCGCTTTGCTTATGCCTCACAATCCTCACTTCCCCAAAGGCGCCTCTGCCGATTATCGCCACAGGCTCAAAGTCCCAAATGCTCATTTTCTTCCGTTTTGCACGCAGAGCAGTGGCTTCTTTATGCATGATTTCCTGCTTGAGAGCTTCCTGTTCAGTGGGCGACATGCTGAGTGCGTTCATCTTCTGAGTTAATTGGGACCAGATGTCTTTGCGCTCTGCTTCTTGGCGCTTCATTTTCGTGTACTTCTGCTCGATGTAGGCCTTGGCGGTTTCTGCTTTTTCCTTGCTCCTGGTGGATATGGTGTCTTTCTCGGAGTGGCGAGGAGAGGCGAGAGCCCTGGGACTAGTGGCCATATCAATATAGTGGCATGTGGAGGGAAGTGGGAAATACGCAGGGATTGACGCCTATTATAGTCTCTAAGAGCAATGGTACAGAGAGTAAGGGAAATCACGAGAAATCTATATCATTTGCATAGGAGTGGTTTTGATCATATCTCGCATCCCTCTGCACTAACTGACGCAAGTTGAGCAGAAATGCACTGTTTCCGTTTCGCGACATGCAACAACAAATATCGAAATGCACCATATACATACAGTCCCCACTATTAGCCAAGCAGCAGTTTCCCTCCTACTCGGCCTATCTATTTAGGCGTAATATCATAGCCGAGTGCTGACAGCTTCTTATGCGCGCGAGCGTAGTCACAGAAGAACTCCGACTCATTGAGCGCATACATTTCCACCCATTTCTTGAACTCCGGGTCAGTGACGAGCGCCTTGTCAGTAGGCAGTCTGAGCAGTTTCGGGTCTTTGACGAGGAGGTTGGCGAAGTAGTCAGAGTTGAAGACGGTGGGAGAGTGCGTCCAGAAGCCTTCGTAGTCGCCTTCCTTGTGCTTGTTGGCACGGCCGAGAGTGTGCCCGCCTGATAGTGCCACGATTTCCCAGTCCTCAAACCCCATCTTTTGGAAGTAGGCTCGGAGGTAGGCGGCGCCCTTAGAGGCGTCTGGCAGGCGGCCTTCCGGAGGACAGTCAGCCTCACTCTGAGCCTCGGTTCTGCCGAAGAGACAGGGCATCGAGGGGCCGTTGGCGAAGGCCACTGCAGCGAAGCCTGCTGCTTGGATGAAGTCAGCGAAGTTCACGTTGGGGAATTGAGGCTTCAACTGGACCAGTTGGTCGCGGACTGGGGACAGGCCGGTATTAGCACCATGAGCGAGTTCCTTGTCAAAGCGCAGACTGCCATTCGGTCCTCCTGTCTTGCTCGCCGCGTCCCAGGTCCCAGCGTCGTGCCAGGCAAAGCGCAGCACCGAGGCCATGTTGGGGGTCTTCTCAAAGTGCGTGAAGAAGGCAGCAAAGAGAGTGTCGTGCAGCTTTTCATCGGGCTGTAGACGAGTGAAGCGCCTCACACAGTGGCGTAGCATTATAATGGCCACTCATAGGGGAGTGGAGATGAGGGGAAAGACACTAGGAAGAGGGGAGTGGGAATAGAAGGGAATGATGGGAGAAGTGGGGAGTCCAAGTGAGACGCTGAGAAATCGCTCAAAGCTTCATTTTTGGGCAATTTGGGAATTCGCATTTAGCGAAATCGAAATGACTGTAAGTACCTGGAAAGCCAGGGTCGGAGGTGAGGCTGGACTTAGTTTCTTCCTTAGATTAGTGCTCCAGTATTAGATATGGCAAAAACTCCGCTGGCCTACAACTGGCCTTCCTTTTTCTCCTCCAAGTCCTCCTCAGTCGCAACACTGCCTACACTTTCCCAAATCAAGGCCAAATCTCAGGTAAAGGCAGGCTTAAATCCAGGAGAAATCGCGAGAAAGACCTGCCGAAGACTTCTCCGCAACCCCAGTTTACCCCCAAAGCAAGCCAACAAGCAGCTAAAAGCGCTCAGCACTGTCGAAGCCCAGTTCAAGGACGAGGCAGTCGATAGACCCAGCAGCAAGCCAGCTCCCTCCAAGTTCGCCCCCAAGCTGTCTTTCGCAGAGGTGAAGAAAAGGAGACAAGACACAGTTCTGAAGTTCAAACCTGTCCAGACACCTGTAGTTGTGCATAGTTTGGAAATATCGCTGAAGAAAATAGTGCTCAATGAACGAGAAATTGCACGTATTCGCCTCAAGCCCAGGTATCGGTCCATTCCTCCAGTCCAGCAGGACCAGTCCAAGGACTCGATTTTCAGCAACGATGAGGACTCTAAGCCTACTCAATGCAGCCAATTCCCTGCGAAAAGGAATGGAAGTAAGGACTCGATTGCTTTGAGTATTGAGAGAATGGTACGACAGCAGGCTCACAAACGGACTAGTTCGACACTGCTGCATTCCCGTCACATAAAGCCACTAAATATCCATTTCCTGCTCAAACAAAGCGAAGCCCGCAAGCCAGTTCTCAAGTCCGAAGACCCTTGCGACCCTCAAAACCTGCGTCTGCCTATGTATGTCTAAGTCTTATAGCAAATTAAGCATTTCTGCGTAGTCGACAGGGACAATAGCGAGCTCCCGCCCCTGCCTCCATACACTGAGTGGTAGCCATAGAGGAAGTCACGCAGGTCCTTTCCTTGCTCGTAGAGATCAAGTGAGAGTAGTTTTTGAGGAAACACCGGTCACAGGCCCTATATTGATACAGCACAAAGCATTCATTTAGTAGCGGCTGAGCGAAGGGGTCGCAGTCCATTTGAGCGGATTCACAGGCTTCGGAGCAGGTGGAATTGACGGCAATTACGGGGAAGTACCCAGCCAACGTCTCTGAGACGAGTTGGGGGTAGTGGGAGTGGACGCTTTCCATGCTGTCGCACACACAGGACACTGGGTCGAGGCTGAAGGAGGCGGCCAGGTCTTTGCACACTCCAGCGTAGGCGTCTAGACGAGCTACGTACATCACCTTCAGCCAGCCCGGCGCATCCAGGAAAAAGGGACTCGAGCCGAACCCGTCCCTCGTCCTCGTCCTTAGTCGAGTGCGACTGAACAACAGCAGGACTTCAAAGCGAGCCTTCTTGCTTTCATTCACTGCGAACTCCACCTTGTAGTAGCTCTGGGACTGTTCGTGCTGTGCAGAGACGGAAAGCAGGGTGGAAAGGGTGAGGAGGCGGCAGATGCCGAAGCCGGGGCCGGAGGGAGTGTGAGTCTGGGCGTTGATGTGAGCGATTCCTTCCTCGGTCAGCTTGATGTGGCGGGAAGTTACCTTTTCTTCTTTGAATTGGATGCAGGAACACCAAAAAGACGGAATATTCACATCCGCACAAGTCCTGCTTTTCTCAATTTCCTCCAAAAACAGCGAAACCGACCTGAACTCTCTACTGGTATCGCAAACAATATCCCTATACTCCTGCGAACCCGCCTCTACACTCAAATCCGCCAGTGTCAACAGAGTAGTGTGCAAGTCATACTTACTCACAAGTCTCCTCGTATTCCCATTTAGTGCATTTCTGCTGCCAGGCACTGCATCCAGCACTGTCTTCGCTGCTATCACGAACATGCCTGGGAGGCGATGTTCGTGCGATCCACTCATTTGGGTGAACCATGCGCCGTACCTCATCCCGTGGTCTGCCATTAGAAACACCACTAAGTTGTCCTTGTGCAAGGCCATTGCTGTCCGCAGGAAGTCCACAGTGTCAGTATCTAGTGTGGAAACCACGGTTCCAGAGGCTTCATGGGCGGTGTTAGGGTGCAAGTAGACGAAGGTGGAGCTGTTGTAGTTGGTCTGGACCTGCAGGGCGTAGTCATACATGTACCAGTGGGCGTTATGGGGGCCGATGCAGCGCTGGTCCTGTGCATTATTCCTGTCGTAAACAGTACTGGAAGTTGAAAAACCGCTCGGCTGCGCACCAGAAAGTCCCTTGCAAGTGCTCCACCTTCGGATTCCGCCCAAAAAAGGCCGCAAAGTCATTCCCACAGTCGTCCGTAGTCAGAAAAGTCACAAACCCCTGCCTATTTCCTACCTTTTCACTCATCTTTTTCCACACCGCTCGCTCATAAAACGGGTCTCCAGACACTTTCCCATGCAGTCTCTGGTACTGCATGTCTCCGAAGAAAGTGGGCATGAAGCTTTCATTGGAGTGCTCGCCCATGACATTGTGCAGTTTGAAGTCGAAGGCTTCGAAGGAGTCGGGGAGGTGGTTCAGTAGGTCTATAGTGTGGGGTAATTTGCGGAAAAAACTGCGTCTGCTCACAGAGTCCAGGACTAACATAATGACGTGGAGAGGGGCAGAAACGGACTTTTGAGCGGCTTTGTTGGGACGGTTGATGTAGGAAACGTCTTGGAAAGGGGAGTTTTGGTCGGTGGAGCACGAGGCGAAAATGTACTCTTCAGTACTAAGCGGAACTGCTTGGCCTTTGTAGGGCAGAACAGGGTTGGTGAAGCGGTTGGCCCCGAGTTCCTCCAAGTCCGCAGTAACTCCCACTGCATACAGCCCTCCTTGCGAGCAATTCAGTGTGAAGGACGAACTATCCGCTGCCAGCTGGATTATTTTCCCCTGATATCCAGTGCGTGCTTCACAGGATGAGTAGGTTTTGTTGGGGAACAGACTGGCGGCTTCCTCTGGGGAGTAGCCGAAGGTGGAAGGAGAGCAGGCGAGTCCTTCCGCTGCGATTTCTCTGATATCGTCTTCTAGAGCGAATAGAGAAGTTCTGGGCGTGAGTTCAGGACTGCTCAAGGACAGGGTGTGAGGACAGGTCTCGGTGTGGGGGAGTTGTGGGGAGGATGGCACTGAGTGAGGGTGAACGCAGAGGTAGGCGAAGCCTGCAAGCCCAAGGAAGAACAGGAAGAGTCGCAGAAGCTCCATTATCCTACTGCTAACATTAGGTCTGGAGGGGAGGAAGAGTGGGACTTATGGACGCATTTGGCAGAGCTGTTTGGTCTGCTAGTGCAGGGGGTAGGTCAGTAGGGGGATTTTCAGAGGGAGACACAGGAATAGGCTTTAGTTCCTCTGCAGAAAGGGCGATTGGAGGAGACAGACTAATAGGCGCAGCTTCACTTTGGCTGTTTGCAACCTGTATACGTGCAATCAGGTCTTCAGGTACAATCCAGTGGGAAGCCGTATTCCTTCTTTTCACTGTGTCTTCCTCGTCAGCAGACTTCTGTAGTTGAATTCGAGCAGATTGGCTTTTCCCAGAACTGGTAGACACCACTGTAGTTGGCAATAGCACCAAATTAGGCGATTTCGCAGGCTCTTCTGCCTCAGATTGCTGCTTTTTCTCTTCTTTCTCAGAGTGATGGGAATGTATTGGGTCCATATCAGGGCCTTCTTTAGGAGATTCCGCAGGTGGTTTATTAGTAGGACTGTTAGTGTCTTCCTGGACTGGTAGAGACAACTCTGGCTTCGGAGAGTCCGCCTTTATTTCCTCTTTCGGTGAAATTGGAGGGGATTTCCCAGGCCCGAAATCCTGCAACATCTCTTTATCTCCCACAACAAACGACTCACTGGCCGAAGCTTCAGCCAGTGGCTCCAGTCTTTGCCTCGGACTTGCCTCCTCTTTGGGATTGGCACCTGCAATAGTGACTGCATTGTCTTCCAGTTCATAAGGAGCACTGTCTATTGCCTTCACTACTGCCTCTTTTGAGCTAGTTTGCGACCGATTACTTTCACCTTTCTCCTCTTCATGTGCGGAAAATACAGGCAATTGCGGTATTTCTATATGCGCTTCCTGAGGCTTCCTATTGGACTCTGTCTCAGATATAGCCTTTTCCCCTATTTCCACGTCTCTTCGTCGTTTCTCACTTTCATCACTTTCTAGCGAGGTCTGTCCGCTCTCCTCATCCTGGTGCTGGTCTTCCGAGTACTGCTCCTCCAACTCGCCCAGTTCCTGACTGGCCCGGGAGGGCTGTTTGGAGAGCGGAGCGGACTGGAGTGCTGCAGGGCTCTGAGAATAGGAGGGGGGAGAGGCTTTGAAGACAGTGTCCTGTCGCTGCAGTCTTACTTTGGAAGAGGGCAGTTGGGGAGTGCTGTGCTGGCTGAAATGGGGGGCAGGGAACTGCAGAGGGGGGATTGCTTCGTTCACCTGTTGAAAGGCGTATAGGGGCGGTTTGGAAGCTGCTATTGACTTGCACTCGTGTCCCGGCAGTCTCACAATCTCTAACTTCCTCATGGATTTGCTCATATTTCCCCCTGGCTTGGCCTTGGACTCCCCAGGTAACTCCACATTCCCTTTCTTTTTCACTCTCTTCACATCCGATATAACTGCGATTTCTCCCTTTGCATCCAAATACTGAGCTAGCGTCACCCCACTATGAGCCTTATGCAGGCCTGCCCAGCTCCTATTCAAGTCCTGCTTTTCCCTCTGTCTTGCCTTGGTTTCCTCAATTACACTGGCGTTTAGCCTGGACTCAGAGTCACTAGCGACCATGGCTGTCACTTTGAAAAGGGCTTTACCAGCATTTCCGTCCCTAAAGGCGTAGGACTTTGAGTAGCGGTGACGGACTGGGGGCGCCTTCTTGATAGCGCCTTCTATATGCACTAATCTCCTGCCCAGGTTTTCATTGTCAGCTCGAATTCGGTCATCTTCCTTCCTTCTCACAGCCAGGTTCATACTGCGGAAGGCTCCACTTCCTGCCTGGTGTCTGTCTCCCCTGCTTTCCGCTATAGACACCAATTTCCTCATAAGTAGGCGGTTATCCCTCTTGATAGTGTGCAGGCGCTCGGCTTCCAAGAAGCTGAGTCCCTTCAGGGAGTGTCGAAGCGAAGTAGTGGGCAGCGCCTGCACACTGCGACTGCGGATTTCCTGCAGCTTCTTGAGGTGCTGTTGGAGACGCCGGGCGTTGATCCAGGAGGCGTCCTTGCTGGCGTTAAATAGGAGAGAAGTGTGCATTATTAGGGAATCGGCAGAGTATGTCTAGGACTTGCCTACAGTGCAGAACGGCCTAGTTCGATAAAGACATATTCGCCATCGATGGTAACCAACAAGCCAGGGAGCGAATAAGACTTTGGCCCTAAAGCGCATTCTGGGCAAGAGAAGGAGCCAGAACCGTCCCATGCCTCGCTGGTACTACTACAAGACTGACTCCACCATCCGCTACAACTCCAAGAGAAGACACTGGCGACGTACCAAGCTTAGGATCTAACATAGTCTAGACCCACAGGCGACTACAACGATGTAGGCTTCGCAGTACAGAGAGAAATGTACTTGTATACATGGCTTAGAGGAGAAATTGAGGCAGCTACTAGTGCAGAAGGAACGAAAGGCAGCCCCACGCTAATAAATGGACTCAGTCGTGAGGAGCATCACCAATCTGAGTGCATCCGGCGACTTCCAAACCCTCTACCAGAAGCTGCAGTCCAACGAGAAAACCATC
>Ga0247837_1001830_pt1 | contig 42496 bp, 30 predicted proteins | sample LaCtaG_2_FD_187115 | JGI IMG/M metagenome (GOLD analysis project Ga0247837, IMG submission 187115) | Freshwater microbial communities from meromictic Lake La Cruz, Castile-La Mancha, Spain - LaCruzMarch2015_14.5m | ecosystem: Environmental > Aquatic > Freshwater > Lake | place: Spain: Castile-La...
TATCCTTCACTCAGCGAGCCAATTGACAGACCTCAATACAACCCTAATCAGCTTCAGCGGCCTGCTGCACCAAGACAATGAAATACTAAAGCGAACTGAAGGAAGCACTGCCAGACTACAGGTCTTTTTCAGCGAACTGAATAGAGAAGTCAGCACACCAAGGCACTACACTGAACACTGCAAGTCGTAAAGTAAAGGCAAATCTAATGGAAGCAAGCGTAGTATGCGCAGAGCTTTCTCATGATCTCGCAGGGCAACTGACAACAGTCCAACGTGTGGAGAACTTGCTAGGGACCAGCTCTGCCGAGCATATTGCACAGATAGTGACAACGACAATCGGCCTTGGTTCCCTGCATCAGCTGTTGTTTGCAGTCCCCCCATTGAGATGTGTAGGGGAAATGGCAGCTGAGGAAGAGGCTTTAGTGCAGCAAGTTAGGGATCGAGCTGAAAGGCTGATGGGCTTTGCGAGGTTTTCCTTGTGTTTCGGGGAAGTGGAGTTGTAGGCCGACAAGCGTCTAGCTGACTACAACCTTCCTAATCGAGCGATCATTACCATATATCCGGAAATTGTAGTCAGACAAATTGGGCAGACACACTACTTGCAATTAGTGATACTGACAGGCTTCAGTCTGTCTGACAGAAACTCAACGTAAAGAGTGACTATCTGCTGTTGAGTGAGGACAGATTGCTGAGGCACAGCTGTCTACTGGTTACTAGTGAAACCTTAACTTTTGATTTACTGCAGATAGCTAGTACGCAGGATGCCATCTATATTCAGGATGAAACTAATTAAATATACGAGTTTCCAGTGATATCGGAAGAATCTATTCTGGAACTGAAGGAGTGCTTATCATATGCAATGCGTAGGAAGACTGCAGATATTGCGATATCACAATCAAGCTCTGGAAGACGCCTCTACACTTAGAAGTATCGGGGGGGGCTGTGTGCTTGACTTGGAGCGATATATTAGTCTTCACAAACTCATACGACCGGAACATATCGAAAATTACATGTCTGTTTGGAGTTACTATGGGGGATATACGGCAGAGGCTTGTTCCAGACTATGTGGTGCTCAGTCTTAGAGGGAAGGAGGCTCCTACTGAGACTTTAATCAGCGACAAACACCAAGACTCCATTCAAGTTACACTGTTCCTCAAGGATCATCTGCTGGTTAGTCTGCCCACAGAGGAGGCCGCTGCTTTGGAGTTTCTGTATGGTGAAGAGTCAGTCGCCGACCTGACCAACGTATCGCTCAGAAGCTGAACATCCCAGCGAGTCAGTTCTCAGTAAAAAAGCATAGGGCAGTTCCTTAGGTCTACTGATGCTCTGACAGCTGCTGGCGTGAACTCCAACTCTCCCCTTGTCCTCGAACACAGACGCCGTCTCTGCCCTATAGACCCCAGAGTAGTAGGACTAGTACTGACTCTAGGCTCTTGTCATACTCTGGAAGGATCATTCACCCACAAGCAGGGAATGACTGCGTAAATAAAGGCCTTCTTCAAGTTAGGGTGTTGTGCTATCTGAATGTCACTGTACAAGCCTGACCATTCCTTTCCATGAGAGAGGGGCGGACTAAGTGGTAGGTATTTTGATCTGTCACTGGGAATCTGTAGTCCTTAATGAGTGACTTAATGCAGGAAATAGCGAAATGGCTCGAGTTTAGCGGCTCCATTGATTCTGAGAGAAAGCATTAGAGAACCATGCTCCAGCCAGGTCAAAGCCAATCGAAGTTCTCACCCTAACTTCACACAGTCCACCGCCTTGTCATCGCTAGAGGGTTAATAACATTGTCAGAGTGCAGGACTGACGTAGAACAGCAACTTGGTCTCCAGACTTAAATGACTGGCCCATCTAGGTGGTATTTCCGGAATTCCTTCATATACAAGTCTATTGCGTGATGTTTGGAGTGTTGCCAGGCTGAATCGTCCCAAAGAAGCCAGGGCTATTTGAAGACACAGGGAAGTGCTATCTTCACTTGATAGTAACAAATCTCAGTAATTGGTTACAGTTCAAAATAAAGACATAGTCCATTTCGTTCCCAGGCAATTAACCCTACGCAGAATTGATGAATCAGGCTTTTGAGCACAAAGGACCCTTCCTACCCTGTTTCCCTCAGCTCACTTCGTATTTGTAGATACCCTGCCGTCCTAGGCGGCTGATTTCCACGCGCCTACGGAAGTGGGCACCTACTTCTGGTATCGGCCCATACCTCTCTTAGCAATGGAAGGATACCTCGAGGGTCAATTGCAGCACCTCAAAACAGATAATCGCCAAGTGTAGTTATGAATGAACCTAGTGCATTAGTGCTATTCCGAAGACGAGAATACCTTCCTAACAGTTCCATATATAGTGAAATGAGCAAGCAGCTGCTGACTAGCGAGCCGCCTGCAGTATCAGCGCCGTCCATCGGCAACTACAAGGGAGTGATGCTATGCAACCGCCCCAACGACCCCGGCACAGTAGTGCGCAGGCAAGGCAAAGGCCCCTTCATTTCCCGAGTTGCGCCCGCAGAGCAGTTAGGCCTCACTCCCACACTCAAGGTCGGGGTGCGGAGAGCGCAGGGCCGAAACCTCGAAATACTCAACAGACACAAGAAGTGGCTGCTGCAGCTCAAGCAGAGGAAAAGCCAACTCACAGATGAGGAGCAGAAGAAGGCGGCGGAGGAGGAAGAAAGGCGCAAGAGAATCGCTGAGCAGGCCGCCAAAAAGCGACAGCTCATCCGAGGACAGGAAGAAACCCCTTCCAAAGCCTCGCCCGAGCCTGCAAACCTGCCAGCCGACCCAGAGCCCGCAATAAAGAAACTGACCTCTGACAACTTACGGGTGCACACTCGCGAAATCGAGAAGAAACCCAAGTGGGCGTTGACGCAGGAAGCAGCAGTGGAGGAGGAAGAGGCGGAAGTCGACGGCTTGCTGGATTTCGCCAACTCCCTGGACTATGACGAAATCATCAATGACCTGGAAGTGCGCCAGGCCTTGGAAATACTGAAGGACAGGGTGGAGGAGTTGAAGCAGGACCAGGACTGGAAGGAAAAGATTGTGAAGACGTACAATCAAGACGCGAAGAGCGTTGCGAGTGGAGTGTCGATCAAGTCCATGCGGTCGAAAGTCTCTGAGAAGCTGGGTGAAGAGGCGAAGAAGGACCCAGAGCAGCTGAGCGAAGCCGGGTGGGACAAGCACACCAGAGGGGACATGCACTCCGTCACAGCAGAAGAGAAAGTCGCCAAACTGATGGCAGACCAAATCCTCGAAAACAACCCAGTACCCCCTACCTAGCAATTCAAGAAGATCCACTCCAACCTGTCAGTGCGCCGTCTGCTTGAGCGCGAAGCCAAGCGCCAGTTGGAACTCGGCCCCCGGCCTGTCATCTCCGTCATCAAGGAAACTGCCACTCTCGTGGGCAAGGACGACCCCAGCAACTTGCCCTACCTTCACCGCAACCCTGCAGTGTAGGCTAACCCTAGGTCTAATGCGGGACTGGGCAAGTCTACAGCTAGCAGAGCCGCCGGATGGGATATATTCAAATGAGTGCCAGGGGGGAACAAGTGTGGAGTGCGTTGGGTCAGCTGCTTTGCCACTCGCTGGCTAGCAAGAAGGCAGTGGTCGTGCCTCGCTTTGGCACTTTCACCTTCACCTCCGCACCAGTGGATTTGGACGGAGTGACCAACCCCAGCGCCAGGGACCGAGACTCCCGTGCGCCAGTGTTCATCCTGGCCAGCGACTTCGCCCCTAGTCTCCGCGCCGGCATTTCCCACGACACCGGCATTCGACCCTACACTGCCAGAGGCTTTTCAGGCAAGGTGCCCACAGTCTCCCTCAACTACACGGAGTTGGCTCGCTTGGCTCAGATGGACAAGGAGGCCTGCAAGCGCAGTCTGGACCAGGGAGTCAGAGAGCTTTCGGACAGTGCTAAGTCGGGAGGGGACGTGCGCAAGCCGATTCCAGGCCTGGGGACTTTTGTAGTGAAAAGCGGGATTGCGGCGGTTATTTTTGAAGACAATGTGCTGAAACCCAGGCCTGGACCCGGACATTTGACCCCTGATGGAGAGGACTGGCTTCGCACTAACCTCGGAATTGAGGTGGGCACTCAGAAGAGCGAAGCTGCAAGGCCGCTTTCCGCCTCTGTGAGGACTGAGGCAGCCCCCAAGACAGCAGTCAGCATCAAAGCGCTGCTCACTTCTCCGGTGGACTTTCTGCTGGAGAACCAGGCTCGAGCGTTGCTCATCTTCCAAATGCGAGACCAGGGCAGCACGGGCCTGCTCAGCTTCGAAGACCTGTGCCAGTGCGTCGGCATGCTCGACAACTCCACCCTCACCGACGACCTGCTCCGCCAGTTAGTCGACCTCACCAATGCTAAAAGCGGCAGCAAGGTCCGCTACCGAGACTTGATGGAGGGAATAAAACGCTTCAAAACGCCTAGAGCGCACACTGCCACTGGAGCTAGGTCTGACTTCACTGATAACTACAGCAGGGCTTCAGTCGTGCCGCTGGCTAGGAAGCTGTGGGACTGCAAGGTCACGCTCACGGACCTTGCGCAGAAGGGAGGCATGCGGCCGCGCATTAAAACCACTGCTTCGGAGTTGCTGGCGCTGCTCAAAAAGGCCAGTTTGAATGTCAATATCCACCAATTGCGGGCTTTTTTGCGAGAAGACGGACTCGACCCCTCCTCGACCTCAGTCCTGGACTTGATTGGAGCAGCCAGGAGCATTTTAAAGCCGGAAACTGGTGATTTATCAGTCTTTTCAGACCTACTCAGCTCCAGGTCTGTGCGTCCCCGCTCTCCCCGCGACAGTGACAAGCTGCAGGAGTTCTTCCAGTCCCACTCCCTCAAAGAAGTCCTTTTCAGGGCGAAAAACGAGGCCGACGTCGTGACTTTGAGCAACTTTATGACTGCAGTGCAGGAAATAGGCAGAGGGACAGTGAAGGCGCTGGAGGCGCAGAGGGAGTTTCTGCGTGCTTCGAAGGGCAGAAATGAGCTCTCTGTGTCGGAGTTCTGGGAAGCTTTTCAGCCCAGAGAGACTAGGAACCAGTTGGAAGACAGGGGATTCGCAGTGCTGAGACAGTGGCTGAAGGACGAGAAACTATCGTCTGAACAGGGCTTCAGGGAGATACTGGAAAGGGCGGGGGCTGCGGAAAAGCTCACAAAGCAGCAGTTCGCCTCTGCAATGCAAGGCTTCCCTCTCAGTTCCGCCGACATCGCGTCCCTGTTCGACGCAATGGACACCAAAAGAGACCAATTCATCGACTTAGCAGAGTGGATAAACAAAATCTACGAAACAGAAGGTCCCTACCAAGCCCTCCGAGACATCCTCCTCAAAGCAAACATCCCCAAAGCAGACCTAACAGTGCATTTAAACCTTGTGGGGAAGGACTCCTTGGCAGAGGAGGAACTAATAACAGTCCTGCAGCGCATGGATACCACCCTCACATTGCCACAGGCCAGTAACATCGCCGCTACAGTGCTCAGAGGCAGAGGCGCTGTGCCTGTGTCAGAGCTGCTAGGCCAGCTGACCAAGGACCAGAGTCGACTGGCGGGGGACTGGGTGGACCAGGTGTATGCCCGGATTAGGAAGAAGCTGGGGAGTAACCCGCAGAAACTGAGGGCTGTGTTTGAAGCTGCGGATTTGAAGCATGTGGGGAAAATGCCGGTTGTGGAGTTTCAGGACTGCCTCTTTAGGGCGGGTTTGGGCCTGGACTCGGTGGACATCCAGCGACTCGCTCGCATAGTAGACCAAACTGACTCCAAAGTCATAGACTATTTCCGCTTTTTGGAGAAGGTGAGCGGTCCAGAAGCCTCCGACCCCTTTCGGGTAACAGTGGAGCGCCTGCAAAGCTTCATGCAGCAGAACAACGTCAACCCGGAAATCCTCCTTTCCAAAATGGGCGGCGCTGTGCCTATTCTTAACTTCGCCAACTTCCTCAGTTCCAAGGTATATCAACGCCTTTCCCCGGCCGACATGGCGGAAATCGCCTCTAAAATGGACCTGAATGGGGACGGTCTGATAGACGCAGCGGATGTTAATGCGGTGGTAAATGCCCGCAACCGAGTCTCATTCGAAGGCAGAACGAGTGTATCCGGCGAGGTGTTAAGCCTCGATAAGGCCCGCTCCGTCCTTACAGAACTACGCAACTCCCTCATTCACCGGAAAATCAGCTATTCAGATGCATTCAAGAAAATGGACATCGAAGGCACAGGCATGGTCTCCTTCCCTAACTTCATGGCAGGAGTGGATAAACTCGCCCAGCTCTCAGAGCCGGTCAAAGAAGGTCTGTTTCGGCTGCTTGATGCCCAGGGGATTGGACTGGTGGACTACCCGACCTTCCTCAAGGTTGTGAGAGATTCGGACTTGGAGCAGAAGCGAGCGGCGGACAACTGGGACTGGGAGCAGGACATAATCGGCAAAATAAAGGCTTGGATGAGTGCTGAAAAGCTGACTGTCGAGGCAGTGTTTCGAGCATTTGATAGAGATTTCGATGGAGTTTTGAGCAAAAACGACCTTAGAGAAAGTTTGGAGTCCATCCTGAAACTAGAGAATATTCTCCCAAGCAAAATTGACCGCTTGTACAAGTTGCTGGATGCATTTAAACGCGACAGTGTGCAACTCGCAGACTTTAAATCAGTCTTTGAGGACAATCGCAGGCCGGAGTGGAAATCCAGTGCAAAGCAGCAAATGGGCCTGCAGCTGTCCAGAGCCTATCCCAGTCTTTCGGAGGCCTTTGAACAGCTTTCTGAGTATTCGGGGAAGATTACGTTTGCGCAGTTTAAGCAGTTCGTTGAGACGAAGGATGTGCTGACGGGGTTTAACCTGACGCTGCCCCTGCTGCAGGAGCTGTTTGCGGATATTGATACGAGGAGGAAAGGGTATATCAGTGATGTGGACTGGAACGCGGCCTTCGCAGGCCACCAGTCCAAAGTGCAGTCCCTGCAGGAACTGAAAGACACCCTGCGCGCCAACTTCGCAGACATGGAAAGCGCCTTCGACTTTTTCCTGTCCTTCCACCTCACCCAGCCGCCCGGCAAACTCATCCTTAGTGAGTTCGAAACGGCCATAGACTCCCTCATACCCAGACGCTTCTCCAAGCAAGACATCCGCGCCTTATGGCAGTCCATCGCACATGACAGGTCCTATGTCGACTTCAAGGAGTTCGCTGCTGCCTTTAGCGACCTGAGGTTCGCTTCCACCTTTTCCTCGAGGAAGTCGTCGAGACCAGGGTCGGACAAGGCGAGTTACCGCTCTGCGTCCACTGGCAGGCTGTCAGCCCTTAGTGAAGACGACCCTTTCCGCAGACTTCACAACCTGCTCAAGTCCAGTCCCAAGCCTTTGGAGGAGATTTTCAGGGAAATGGACGCAGACTCCTCAGGGAAACTTTCCGCTATTGAATTCCGCAACGCCCTCAGAAGCCTTAATTTAGGCTTAACTGCCCGGGACATCGACCAGCTGCTTTTCCGCGTCGACACCAATGCAGACGGACAAATCGACTGGCAGGAGTTCAGCCACAAGTTCCAGCCCAGCGAGTCCGAAGCCCGGCTCAAGTCCGTGACTCAGCAGCGCCTTGCAAAGCTGCGCAACCACATGTTCGCCTACATGCTGTCGCCCAGAGACGCATTTAGACAGTTCGACTCTGCGAGGACTGGACGGCTGGAGTTCGCGGCTTTTAATGCACTTGTGAGGAAGCTGTATGAGTTGTCGGGGGAAGCTGCACCTGCGTTTTCCGTGATAAAGGACCTGTTTGATGCAGTGGATAGTCGCAGGGACGGGTACTTGGACATCAAGGAGTGGCTGAGTGTGTTCAAACAGCAAGGGGAAGGGCAGTCCTGGGAAGACAGTCGTGGCTTCCAAGACTTGGCGCGCACAATAGGCAAAAACCGCAAAATGCTGCTTCTCACGTTTGAAGCCACATCCCGAGACGGCAAAGTCTCCTATCAAAACGCAAAAGACGTGCTTAGTACCGTGCTGAAAGACGCAGCTTTGACGGAAGACCAGTGGCGGCAAGTCGTGCGCCCCGCAGAACGGGAGGGAATGGTGGACTTCAAGCAACTGCTGGACATATACAAAGAGCGCGCATCCGCCCGAGACCTGCACCCTCGCGCCACTAGCAGCTAATAATGGCCGAAGTGCCACAACTCCAGCTCTTCGCGAGTTGCAGACATCTGCCAGTGCAGGACTCTGCAGTGGAGGTGCAAATCCTCAGACACGGACTCAGCACTTACCAGAAACTCGGGACTTCGGAGGTCATCTGGAAAAATGCGAGTCCCAACTTTACACAGGCATTTGTGGTGGATTTTAGGTTCGAGGAGCAGCTCAGAGTGAGGTTCGTGGTTTTGCAGGTGCGGGATAGGAGCGGAGACTTGAGAGGTGCGGAGATTGTGGGCACTGCGGATATCAGCCTGCATGAAATAGTGACTAACCAGGGGCAATTTCGCAAGCCTTTGGACGCTGGAACGCACAGACAGCCGGGCTGGGTTGTTGTGCGGGCTGAGGAAATACAGACAGGCAGAGATATCGCCAAAATGAAATTTGTAGGAAAGAAGCTGGAAGTCCGAACTAGCTTCCTGCACAGTGTCCTGCCCTATCTGACTATTTCACGTTCTATGGAGCCGGGCGATTACCAAGTCGTGCACAGGACTGTGAAGAGTTCAGGACGGGAGCCAGCGTGGCCTGCCTATGAAGTGCCAGTGCAGCACTTGTGCAACAATGACAAAGACAGACCCTTCCGATTGGAAGTGTTGGACGACTGGGATAAGGGTATAGTGGAGTCTGTGGGTGTAGCTGACACTTCTTTGGCGGAAATCGTAGAAGGCAATCGAAGGCAGTTTCCCTTAGTAAGCCCGGAAAAGAGGGCGAATCGAGGGTACGCGAACTCAGGGGTTTTGGAATTGGAAGCCTTCGAAGTCGTGAAGCAGTACGAGTTCCTGGACTATATTGTGGGCGGCTGTGAAATATCACTAGTAGTGGCCATTGACTTCACCTCCAGCAACCTCGACCCTCGCCACCCCAGTTCCCTGCACTACCTCAATCCCCAAGGCTTCAACGACTACGAAAAGGCGCTTTTATCAGTGGGAGGCATACTACTTAATTATGACAGTGATAAGCAGGTGCCGGTCTACGGCTTCGGAGACAAGGTTAACCGCAGAGTAAACCACTGCTTCCCTCTCACCTTCAGTGACAACCCCAATGTGAATGATTTGAACGGACTGATGCAAGTGTATCGCGAGGCTCTGGTCAAAGTGGAACTGTCCGGACCTACACTTCTGGGCCCAGTGCTGCAGACTGTAGTGCCTATGGCAGAGGCAGAGCAGGACAGTCAGGACCACCAGCACTACTATGTATTACTAGTACTCACAGACGGCACTATCAGTGATGAGCAGATGGCAGTTGATTTGATCGTTCGAGGGTCATTCGCGCCTTTGAGCATTGTGATCGTCGGACTAGGGAACGACGAGTTTCGGTCGATGGAAAGGCTGGACGCAGACGAGGAGCCCTTGGTGGACAGTCACGGGAAAGTGATGGACAGAGACATTGTGCAGTTCGTGTCCTTCAGAGCCATTAACACCAGTGCAGCTGAGCTGTCCAGACAGGTGCTTGCAGAAATTCCCCGGGAACTGGTGAACTACTTCTCAAAGCGAGGCATTGTCCCCAACCCTCGCAAGCCGAGACCTGAACTGGGCAGTCCCCGAGCCTATGTCCCCGAGGCTACGTCCCCTCGGTTCCCACAAGAACCTCTTCTACCCTTCCACTCACTAGCTATCCCACCAGCACAGCACTCGACTTTCCCTGTGAGACAGTCGTTTCCCGCAGGAACGCCCGTGCAGTACTCTGCACAGGACGGCACTCCCTCTCCGCAACCCTCCAGCAACCCACTGAGTTACAAAATAGGCGCGCATCTCATTCGCAACGCTCTCAACCCAGCGTCCCCCCCGCCTCCACCATAGCTAATCATACCAATTTACTAAATTTGAATGCGATGTTCCGCTCCCTTCCTTTCAATCATCATATCTTCATATATATCCGGAGTAGTGTATATGAGTCTCGGGTCGAAGTCCTCCCCAGGCGGAATCGTCGAAGCCTTAGTGCGTTCATCATAGATTTTAGCAGGGATCTTGGCACTTGTCAGTGTAGTGCGCATCATGTCCTCCTCTACTGCTCTGCGGTTTATTTTCCGCGGAATGATCACTTCTCCGTTGCGGATCCAGCTGTGTTGCAGTGCTTGTTCGGAGGTTAGGCGGGCGGAGGGCTCTTTGGTCAGCATTTTTTCGAGGAAGTCGCGACATTGAGAGGTCATGTTGGACCAGTATTGGCCCGTTAGGTCGAGGTTGGCTTCGATTGTCTTCTCGATGAGTGTTTGCTTTTCCTTGCTGTCGAAGGGCAGTCTGCCTCTCACCATCAAAAACAACACCACACCAATGCTCCACATGTCCACCTCCCTGCCGTACCCCCTCATCATCAGCACCTCAGGAGCCACATAGCCCAAAGTGCCACACGGCACATCCAGCGTGTCCTCAGGTCCTACAAGCTTGGAGAGGCCGAAGTCTGCCACTTTAATAGTGGGCAGGTCTGAGTTGTCACTGAGAAGGATGTTTTCGGGCTTGATGTCGCGGTGCACGATTCCCACACTGTGCAAGTATTTGATGGTTTCGAGGATTTGCTTGGTGACGTGATGCGCCATGTACTCGGAAAACACGCGCTTCTGCCGGATGCGCTCGAATAGTTCTCCGCCTTCTGCCAGTTCCAGCACCACAAACATCTTCGTCTTATCCTCGAACACTTCCTTCATTTCCACCACATTCGGATGGTTCAGCAGCTTCAGAATTGAAATTTCCGATCGAAGCAGTTCCTTTTCCGCATCATTTAGCCGCGTTTTATCCACTATCTTGACAGCCCATTTGAAGTCCGTAAGTCTCTCCTTAGCCAAATACACATCTGAGAACTTGCCAGAGCCGATCCTTTCCTGCAGCTCATAGAAGTCCTCTAGTCGTCTGGCCTTAGCTGCTACCTGCAGCTTCACAACCCAGTTATCCCTTTCCTTCCTCAGATTCATCCAAAAGCTCATCGGTTTGAACCCTTCGAACTGGTGAGTTATCGAGAAGCCATGGTTCTTGCCTTGAGAAAACTCAGAAAGCGGGTCGATGAAGCAGCCTTCGAGGAAGATGACTTTGGTGGCCAGGGAAGCCGCAGGGGTAGCATAGAGCAGCAGAGTACTGCTGCGAAGCACTGCATACACCTTTTTGAAGTCCGCAGTGCGTGTCTTTTCCAGCAGCCAGCCTGACTTCACTTCGCTGAGACTCACTGTGGGCGGCTCGAGACTGTACCCTGGTCCGCCTATGGACTCATCTGGCTTCTTCCCGCAGAAGCATAGAGAGTGGGAACGGACTGCCCGCGCACTGTGGTCTAAAGTCCGAGTCACCCAGATTTCCTGGTGAAAGGCACTATCGAAGGCTTCCATGATCCTTGGGTGCTCCATTATGAACTTCTGGAATTGCTCGAAGCCGATTTTGTCATCTGCAGCGTTTAGTTCACTCATGATGTCTTCCACTAAGTGTTCGATGTTGGCAGGCAGCATAGACTCGTCGCGGTGGATGAGGGCGGCACTGGCGTAGCGCTCAGGACGCTTGGGGGAGGGCTTGCGACTCAGACCAGCGACGTGCTTGCTTTCCTCAGGCGCATCCACAGTGACATCCTGGCTTTTCTGAGAACTGCGCAGTGTAGACTTGTACGTATTGTGAACCATCGTAAGAAACTCAGACTTGTCGATGTAGCCGTCCCCTCTCAAGTCATACAGAGAGAACAGCAGCCTTTGTTTCTCCTGCACACTGCCCTTAATACAGACGCTGAGTCCTATCGTGAACTCGTCATAGCCAATGCTGCCGGACTTGTACTTGTCGAACTTGTCAAACAGCCTTTCTCCCCATATACCCTGTCTAGAGATCACACAGGGAGTTGGAAGAACTGGAGAAAAGTGGTCTTGCTGATTGTGTCCCCGTTAGAGCGACTGGCGAGGTCTCGGAACAGCTTGGCGGTGAGGTGCAATTCCTGCGCGGAAACTGCTTAGTTCTCACATTTCGCTATGAGCGGGGAGTTCGCCACGGCTGGACTAAGAGATGGACGTCGCTTGACATCTACCACTATTTGTGGGTTGACGCGAGTTACTCCGCAGCCCATTATGGCGAGGTATTTAGACAGTGGCCCGCTAGATTCTAGAAAGATAAGATTAGGCCTTCTGAGGAGGAAGCAGGGAAAATCTTTAAAGTGGAGTCTAATTTGTTGCTAGTCTGAAGAAGTACAGTGCGACAGGCAATATTTCCTGACTTGCAATGAGGGTGGTGGAAGGAATTCATCACTTGTCATTTTCGATGTTTTCAAACGTAAATACGATTGTAACCCTCATATAGACGCCAAAACGGCTATTTGCCCGCGTTCAGGTAACCTCGATATTTCCCAATCGCACGGAAATTCAACTATTGACATTCCAAGTCGCTGTGAGTTTCTATTGGATAGCAAATACTTGACTTCCGAGATATCTAAGTACTGTATGTAGAATGTAGCTATATGCATTGTGCAAACCAATGTTTGCTGTTAACAACAGCTCTACTTAGGAGACAAAGTCTGAGCGATGTTTTCAGGACCATATAGAACTGTCAGACATTGGAATGGATATAGCAGAAGACTGGACTGCTTTCTGAGTGCAGGAGAGAGCTCCCTGGCTTTGACAGAAACACAGGTTTGAAGTGCAGAAGAAGTAACGAGGTTCGTGACTTACATAGGCACAGTCTGAAACAGCTCAGCAGAGTAGAAAGCCTACTCCTTGTTTCCTCCTACGCTAGCGTTCGAAAATGCCAGTTTCAGCGCAGTCTGTTGCATTCCCTTTGCAGGAAAGCCCACTGCTAAACATTCAGTTGAGCATCTGGCATATAATTGCACTGATGGCTGACCCGAACACCGATAACAAACACCGCAAATGGACTCTTGAAGAAGACGACCTTCTCCGCTCAGCCTTCCATACAGTGCAAGGCAGACGCTGGGGCCTTATCGCCAATATCGTAGGCTCCAGGTCTCCCATTCAATGTCTACACCGCTGGAACATGCAGCTGCGGCCTGGACTGGCGCACGGCGCCTGGACCAAGAAAGAAGACGCACAAGTTGTAGCCTGGGTAAGTCTGCACGGACCGAAAATGTGGACGAAATGTGCGGAACAACTAGGAATTCGCAGCAGTAAACAGTGCAGAGAACGATGGGTGAACAGTCTCAACTCCGGCATTAAGCAGGAAAAGTGGAGTCAGGAGGAGGACAACACGCTTTTTCGAGAGTACAGCGCCTGTGGACCGAAGTGGACGATTATTGCGCAGATGCTACCTGGGAGAACTGAGAACTCGGTAAAAAACCGGTTTTACTCCAATATTAGGAAAAGAAAATCACTCTTGAGTGTACAGGTCGCAGACCCTGCGGACCCTCACTTAGACGCTACAGCGCTATCTCTCATAGAAGTCCTGGGGAAGATATACGAATTCAGAAGTATTGTGGCCGATGCTCGACAGACCTGCAGAACTCTCAACAAAGCTTTAGATGAAGAGTGGGAAATCGCCTAAAACTAAAGATTCGTCAGATGAATATTAGCATCTAGGCCGTTTGATGATTTCCTCCTCCTGATTTCCTCCTTCTTCCTGGCTATGTGCGCGTTTTTTTGGCTGCTTGCGGTCTTTCAGCATCTGAATCCTTTCCCTCACTCTCCCAGCTGACACCTTTTCCACCTTCATATGATTTCCAATCATCCGATTGTGTCCCGGAGAGTTGAGGTGGTCCAACCAACTGCTCGAGTCCATCACAGCGAAGTCGCAAGTTGCACATTTGAAAGGAGCGGCCTTCAAGTGGTCCTCCTCAGTAGCTAGCTGCCGCCGGCCTAGTTTGGCTTCTAAGTCGATGGAGTCGGTGCGAGCCTGCAAAGGCTTGGAGTAGTCAATTGCGATGGTGGGCTTGGGGGCGGGCGGAGGCGGCTTGGAGTGGGAAGAGGACTCTTTGAGGGAGAACTGGCGCCGGCCTCTATCATCGTACGAGATATTGACGACTTTATTGAGTTTGTCCATTACATCCTATCTGCTATGACTCTAAGAAGCGGGAAAAGGGATTTAGAGATACGCTGAAAGCCAACTTTTCGCGAAAACACCCCACAGTCCGGTCAAAACCACTAACATCACCTTGGAAAAGCCTTCAAACAGGTCCGGGAACTGCAGCATCAGCACCCACAGGCTAGCCAGCAGTACTCCCACGAATATAAAGGCGACAGGCGAGGCTTCTCCAGGCAAGTCCTGTGAATCCTGCGGCACTGCAGCTCTCTGAGCATGCAAAACGCTGTCAGCCGGAAGATGGTATCCATCAATAGTGAAGTCGTTTTGCAGTCTTCTACCCATGTATATCACAATGACGTTTTCCGCTTCTCCGGGAAAGACTCTGGCTTTGAGCTGCGCTATAGTGGAGGACCCAGGTAAGGTGCAGGTGTGGGTTTGTCCACTGGGAAGGACTAGTCGCAGAGTGACTTCAGCCCTGCTGTCTGTGTGAGGCTGGGCAGGGGGCTGTATGGGGGCTTCTGGAGGGACTGCGGGGTCGGCGATGGGTCTGGGGGAGTTCTGCCACTTCCACCAGATGAACCCTGCGAGCATGACGACTCCCAGGGGGACTACGAACTCTAGTGAGTACGTCTGTTCCGCCATTGTGCAGCCTATCTTAGAAGCCTGCCTTCTTGGCCTTCTCAGCCGCTACCAGCTGCTCGCGCTTCTCCAGCTTGCGCTGACTCTTGGGCCCCAGCAGACCGCCTCCCCACGTCTTCCTCGCCTCCTTGTTGTCATTGAACTGCGACCTAAAGTTCTTGGTCAGCAGTTCCAACTCCATCACATCCTCCTTGCGGACCTCTGTGATCGCCACTGCTGTACACGTCTTTTTGCCCACCAACTTGCCAAGCTTGCTCTTGCCCTTCACGATGCAGTAGGCGACGTCTTTGTCTTTGCAGAGAGTGGGCAGCCAGACGACCAGCTCGATGGGGTCGACGTCGAAGGCAATGACCACTAATTTCGCCTTGGCGTTTTCGACGAGTCCGGTCACGTTCTTCAGGCCGTATTTCAGCACGGCGGCTTTCGGCTTCTTGGCCTCTTCTTCGCCCGCTGCGGCCTTGTGAAGTCTCTCTTTCTTGGCGGCTTTGGACTCGGGCTTGTACTTGTTGAGGAGACGGAAGAGGGCCGTGTTTTGGCTCTTGTCAATGGTGGCAGTGAACTGAGCGATGGGCGGCGGAGTCTTGAGCCTCATCATGAGGATGCGCTTCTTGCGCTGCAGCTGGATATACTCGGGCCAGCGGACAAAGCGATAGAGATCCCGCTTGGGCTGGATGTCGCCACCAATGCGGAAGTTGCGGACTCGCTTGGCGAACAGAGGGTTTTCCTGCTCCGCTGCTCCGCCCTTCTTAGCCGCCTGCTTCTTCACCATTTTGATGGCTTATATTGGCAGCTACAGGCCATATCGCTACTAGTGCGAGGGACAGGACCATACCAGCAGAGCTGGAAGGGAAGCAGAGGCCCCGGGGCCTGGGATCTGAGGCTCAGATAGGTCTTAAGACCTGCCCCGGGCGAGACTCCGCATTAATCCCTGGTCACTGTCCATACAGCCTGTCTGTCTGGGACATATTATAGGCTGGGACTGCAGCTTCCAGCCTCTTCGTAATTAATGGGCGCAGAAGTGGGCATTGCCCTGCTAGTGATCCTCATCGTAGTCTACTACCTACTCAAACACTACACCAAACAGGCCACTGGTAGACTCTACACTCCACCTCATGTCACCACTCCGGCAGCCGGCTCCTTCACTCTTTCCCAACTCCGCAAATTCGACAAATCCTCCCCCAAGCGCTACATTGCACTCTGCGGGAAAGTCTACGACGTAACTTCCTCAGAGAACTACGCACCTGGAGGCGGGTACGAGTCTCTCCCTGGACATGACGCGACTGTAGCATTGGCCCGTATGTCCTTGGACCCGAGTCTATTGGATGTGCCGATGGAAAGTGCGAGGCTGGAGGCAGGGCAGGAGCGGGCTGCGAGAGACTGGGCTGCGAGGTTCGAGGAGAAGTACCCAGTGGTGGGTGTGCTGGTGGCTTCGAAGAAAGAGGACTAGCTTAGGTTGTGTCTAGGACTAACGATTTGCTAGAAACTGTTAATTGAGCATTTTAGTGAATTGCACGTGGTTTAGATACGCAGTTGCTATAGAGCACCATATATTTCTAGAGACTTTCCCTTGTATAGCAGCACGAACACGCCCTACCCCTGTTATTCTAAATTACCCTTTCAACAATACAGTTACAATTATAACCTTCACACTTTCCTCTCTTCCTTTCCTTTCACCACTCTCCTAACCCCAGCGTAGCTTATAAACTTGTGCACTCCGTGCATCGAGTTGTGCACAGTCTGAAAGCAACTATAGCAATACCTCCTCTTTTGGCAGCCAATGCAAAAGCCAGTTGAGCGCTGTTCGCAATCTCCGCAGTTCATCTGATTGAGCAGTGGGAAGGTTGAGTCGAGGGAGGACTGCTGGGAGGTGAGAGTGCTTTTTTGGCTTATTGGAGTTGGGGAAGGGAAGGAAAGGATCGGAGACTGGGGAAGTGAGTAGGAGACGGGGGCTTCGGTTTCAGGCACTACGGATAGACTCGGTAGACTGTGTAGGTCCTCCTCATTTGCAAGTTCCTGAGAAAGGTGGGACGACGCGGCCTTCTGCAGCTCTCCACTAGGCGGCTTATGTCTGCCGCAGCAAGTTCCAAACAATGACTCCAGCCACGAGGCCATATTGAATGCCCACTCGGAAAGTCCTAGTTTCTCAGTCTACTCCTGAGTTTTAGGCTCTCATTTTCCTGCAAATTGCTTCGTTGGATTCCTTGTTTTCCGTCTCCCCAGCAAAAGCCCTAGAATTGGGTATCGGTCCTCTTGCAGTCCTGTGGTGACCATTAAGCGCTTCTATAATGTCGAAGCAGGAAATCGAAGCGATTCTCGCCAACGAGCAGAAACTGAACGAAGTTGTTCTCGCTGCCTTCAACGCAGTGGATTCAGACGGCTCCGGCTTCATCGACGAGCCAGAGCTGAAAACCGTGATGACGGGGGTGGCGCGGGACATTGGCATGCCGGAGCCTTCTGATAGCGACGTGAGAGAGGTGCTGAGAGAGCTGGACACCAACAAGGACGGACGCATCAGTGTGGACGAGTTCAAAGTCCTCATTCGCCAGGTATTGGAGCTCATGAAGGAAGGCGCTTAGCAGTAATCATCGGACTAAAGACGCTGAGCAGCTCCACAGGCTTAGGGAGCTGTCACTGTCCCTCTCCTTTCTGTGAAAGGACTGCGGACTGCGCCTTTCTTTACCAGAATGCAATTTGAAGTAAAACGTTGTGACTAATTTAGGTCGCTCCTTCCCTCTATCCCCAGCTTCACTGCTATATCAGGTGCAGATCTGATGTACGAAGTGCACAAGCGAAGGAAAGAAGCGCAATTCGAGCACTTTGGCCAAAGTCGAATCAAGCGAATCGCTAAATTCCCCGATAACTGCTGCTCTGCACGCTTTTCTCTGTCTGTGCACCTACAAGTCTGCATCTATGCGCCTTAGCCCAATTCACCCAATTGACCTGCACTTCATTACTCCAACTCCGCCTTTTCCCTCTCCTTTCAATCCTCCAACTTGCCCACCCTCCCTCTAGTCCTCCCACTGCTCACACCCCCTCCCTCTGTATCTCCCGCGATAATAAAGAGTGGCCAGAAATGTCCGACACAGAGGTAGAACCCAAGGACGTTTCTGCGGAAGCCGAGGAGGAAATGGACATTTACTCCGCCATTCGCGAAGTGATGAAGCGGGCACGCAACAAAGACGGACTTTTCAAGGGAATCAATGAATGTGCGCGTGCGATTGATAGACAAAGGGCGAAAGTGTGCTTTTTGGCGAAGAACTGCGAGAATGCGGATTATAAGGTGCTGATAAAGGCGCTGTGCTCGGAACACGAAGTGGCTTTGGTGGAGGTGGATGACCGGGAGCAGCTGGGCGAGTGGGCGGGCCTGTGCAAGGTGGACACCAACGGAGTGGCACGCAACATAGCGAAGACCTCCAGCGTAGTAGTGACCGAAGTCGAGACCGACACCAACGCCTACAAAGTCCTCACGAACTTCATCAACTCCCAGAGAAGCTAACCCTAGTTACTCCACTTCGCACACCTCTGGCTCTCCTTCGGCACTCGCACTCACTGTCAATTTCACATGCCTATGCCCTTCCGTCACCAGCAGGAAGTAGGCTTCTCCGCTCCAGAGAGGCGCGACTACGCTGAAAAGCTGTAGAGATGCTGGGAATTGATGCAGGGGAGTTTGGGAAATCTGTGCAAAGTTCTCGCTGCAGCGGGTTACACCCTCACCGGACAACACTACAAGGCATTGGTTCAGAGATAAGGCGATTCCGAAGTGGCGGATGGGCACTGAGCAGGGAATAGGCCGAAATAGGCAAGTCGCAGGGTCGAATTCTTCGATCGGGTTTTTGGCATATCCCCCGGCCAGGTAGATTTTGGCTCCAATTACTGTGGGATTTGCAAAGCGTCTAGGCTGCATCTCCCCTCCCTTTTCCCACCTTTCCCTGTCCAAGTCCAAACTCTCCCAAGTGCGAATATCACTCGAACTCCTCTTCACCCCTCCAAAGGCAAACACCCTCTCCCCATACTTCACTAGTCCATGATGTCTGCGAGCCTCAGTCATTGCAGAGGGAAGCACCCGCTGTCCAGTCTCTGTGATGAAGCAGGCCTTGGCAGTGGGGCCACAGGCGAATAGTTGGCTTTCGGAGAGGAAGCACAGGCTGGACTCTCGGGTCACCACTTTGGACTTGCTGTTGGCGATTTCGCTGGCTGCAGCGTTGATAAGCTTCAAGCCGGCTTGGGCAAAGCTGGAAGCGGTGGGTATGAGAGTGAGTGCTTTCAGGGCAGAGGACAGGTCGAAGTGATAGAAAGAGCCTGTGACTTCGGCTAATTTGGAGTGAATGGTTGAGGATCCGTCGGAGGTTAGGCCGTTGGAAGCGAGGAAGTCTTGGATAGGGACTCTGGGGTGGGAGAAGTATTTCACCCGCTCCAAGTTGACTTCCAACTGAGCAAAAGAGTCGATTTTCCCCGAAATCGCCTGCAAATAGTCCCTAATCAGCCCCACTTTGCCCTCCAACTGCCCCAAAAACCCCTCCAAATCCGCCTTTTCCCCACTCAATTTCCCCTTTTCAGTCTCAATCGCAGCCATCGTCGTCCCAAAGCACATCTCATACCTCCTCAACTCCTCATACCCCTGCCTCGCCACTGCATACGCCCTCATAGGGAAAACTTCATGTCCTGCGGCTGTGTGTCTGCCTTTATGACTCTGACACAGCAGCAAAGGCTCTTTTCTACACAGGCAAAAGGCAACCACTGGGTCTATACAGTCTTCAGAGTCCCTGCAGATAGCGTTTTCCATGCAGGTGGGCGGACAGAGGCAGGGAATTGGGTGACTGCACTGGGCGCACAGGGAGTTATCCATGTAATTACAGGGTATGTAGCGAAGGGATGGTAATATTAAGGATGAAAGCTATGTCTCTGCTGCTGATGAGACTAATCCTTGCTCTGAACTGCCTATAGCTTCATTCTCTAAGGTGAGGCCTGAGAAAAGGGAATGCAGGGGAAATGGACGGGGATCAGCTTGGTGACTGAGGGGGTTGCACTGGGTCTGCACTTGTCTGCATTGCTGGCGGGGGAGTGGATCAGTTTGAATGCGGAGAATGCGGATTTCGGATTTGCGCTGCTTAGTTGCGTCACTTGCCCGCGCGATTACCTCAATTTCACCCCTGAATGTCTCCTCAATCTCGACTGCCAACTCAGTTCCTCCCCCCTGTGTCCCTTTGCCCAGCGACTCTCCACCGCCAGGGACTACTACCTCTGTGCAGGACTGCTAGCACTCGCAATCACAGTTGTGACCTGCGTCAACCAGAGCTACAAAGCGCTGGGCTACAGATCTGGATCGAAAAGACTTGTGTGTCTGCTAGGGATCGGTAGAGCGCTGGCCAGCAGTGCAGCAGTGCTGCTGTGGATTGGACAGATGAAGGGGGAAATAGGGAAGCGGGGGAGGATGGGAGTGGGAGTGGGTCTGGGTGCAGGGGTAGTGATGGCCACGAGTATCAGTTCTGTGGCGATTTTGAAGGGCTTTTCGAGTGCGCACAGCCTTAAATCGCGTTCTGAAGCATATCCCACTCCCCTGCAACTCCGCCTATACGCCCTCATCCTACCCTTCCTGTCCCTCAGCCTCACCCTCAACACCCTGGCCTACCTCCGTCCCTGGGTGCACTACACCTCCCCAACTCCCCACCAAGGCTCTCTCCTCACCCTCGACAAATACCTCCACTTCGCCAACATCGACTACACCTGCATAGCCGGGCCTGCCTGCCAAGCCCAGACCTCCTCCTTCGACACCCGCCACTGCGACTCCTTTCTGCCACTAGCCCTGGCAGGGAAGAGGTTCATTTGGTATGATGGGTCAGGCTTTGTGGTGGAACTGGTGTGGCTGGTTTCAGCTGTGCATCTAGTTTGCAGGAGTCAGTTTGGACCTCGGGTTAGTGTATGTGCGTGGGCAGTTTTGGCTGTAGGTCTAAAGACTATGGCGATTTGGGCCTGGTTTAAGGCTGCTGGGGCCTCACTGAGTGGAGATTGCGCTACTGAGGACTGGTTTCTATATATAAAGGTATGTGCAGATACTGGGCCTTTGTACGCTCTATGCCACCTCGCCTGCTTACTCCTATCAGTCTGTCTATTCCTTGCGATTTCCAGTTATACCAAACCTTCTAATCCGCTTTTGCCCAAATCCTTGTCCCTGCGTCCGGCATACGCACTTTCCCCAGGCTACATTGGGACTAAATGCACTGTATGTGACAAGGGGAAAACGCCCGCAGAAACCTGTCTCAAGCTTCCATGTAGCCACTGGCTGCATATACACTGCTTCCCTGCACTTAGCTATGCTACCTACCGCCAGTGTCCGAAATGCACACATTGATGTTAATTTAGTTATTAGGAATTGATGGGTAGTGGATAGGTTAGATATGGACTTTAGTGTAGGGAACTGAGGTGTTAGAGGGCAATAGGACTCAAATTGCCTTCCAAGTTGAAAAAAGCAGATTTAGCCTTTTCTCTGTGATAAGGACAGGCGCATAGGCCGCTAGAAGTGTGAAAGCTCCATTTCGCCTAGTTGAAATTCCTTTCCGTCCTTAGCATTAAGCACCCTTTCCCGCCATATCCCCCCAGTTCACTCTTCCCGGCCCACATATAGTAAAAATGTCCCTGACGCAGGTGCTTCTCGAGGCTCAAAGTCCGGACCAGCAGCTGAGGACAGCTGCCTCCCTGCGGCTGGACGCCTTTTGCCAAGAGTCCCCAAGCCAGTTCCTCCTCGACATCGCCCACGAACTGGCCGATGAGGCGAAGCCCAAGAACGCCCGCCTCCTCGCAGCTCTCACAGTGAAGAACACACTCCGCAACGCAACACACCGAGACCAGTTCGCCGGCATATGGGAAGTGGTGGGACCGGAGTTCAAAGTGCGTATCCGCAGTGACACGCTTAGTACACTTGCGTCTGCGGATAAGGATGTGAGGGCTGCGGCGGGGCAGGCGGTGGCGGCGATTGCCACGCTGGATATACCCAAAAACGAATGGCCGGATATACTTACGGTGCTGGTTACCAATGCGGGGAACACCAATCCCGCCTACAAGCAAGCGTCTATCATAACCCTGGGCTACCTCTGCGAAGAACTCGACCCTGCCAACCTCACCAAGCCGCAAACGGACCAAATCCTCACAGCCATTGCAGGCAACCTCAGTTCCGACCTCGTAGACCTCGAAATCAAGCTCGACGCCATCAAATCCCTCACCTACGCCCTCCGCTTCGCCAAGGCCAACTTCGAAAACGACCAAGAAAGACAGTACTTGATAGGACTTTTGTGTGCTTCTGCGCAGCATAGAGACGCGAGACTCAGACTTAATGCGTTTCAGACGCTTTGTGATGTCGTTTTGCTGTATTATGACTATATCGGTCCGAACTTGCCTGAAATCTGGACTGTCACATGCACAGCTATCACGACGGATGAGGAGAGGATAGGCGTGTTAGCTCTGGAAGTGTGGAATTCGATAGGAGATATAGAGAAGGACAGACAGCAGTCCAGTAACCAGCCCTATCACAGCTACATTAGCAAGGCCGCTGGCACTTTGCTTCCGTTGCTGCTGGCTGGAGTGGTCAAGTATACCCCTGGGGATGAAGATGAATGGACTATTCGGAAGTCGGCTTCCACGAATTTGACGCTTTTAGCGCTATTGACGGGTGATATGGTCGTTGATCCCTGCATCGAATTCGTGTCCCGGCACATCTCCGCCCCAGAGTGGCAGCTCCGCAACTCCGCCGCCCTCGTCTTCGGCTCCATCCTCGAAGGCCCCACTCCCCAGAAAATGAGTCACCTCGTGACCAGCGGAGTGGACGCAATGCTCACCCTCATGCACGACACTTCCGTCACTGTGAGGATCACTGCAGCCTGGGTGCTGGGCAGACTCAGTGATGTGCACTTCTCTATCGTTGTGCAGCCTACTATATTCCCGAGACTGGTGACTGCGCTGCTCAGTTCGTTGCAGGACTCGCCGAAGGTGGCGGTGCATGCGTGTTGGGGCTTCATTACGCTCATTGACCATGGGGCGGTGTTCAATGCGCAGGAGTTTGAAGCGGTGCTGAATGCGGTGATGGCTGCAGCACAGGGACACTCTATACAGGACCAAAGTCAGGATTTGGAGCCTGCGGCCTACTCCTCTGCCTGCACACTAATTGAAAAGGCGTCTAATGACTGCATCCCTCTGATTCAGAAGCGGATCCCAGTCTTTTTGGGCATACTCAAGAACTCCCTGCACAAACCACACATGGAGAACGTTCAGTCTTTCATCTGCTCCACCCTCCAATCCACCTGTGTAAAGCTCCCTTCTACGAGTTTCTCCCCAGAGCTGATAGCCACCATCGTCACCACCATCCTGGAGCTGTTCAAGTCCAGACAGACAGTGGTGGAGGAGGGGATTCAGGCCCTAGGGGCCCTGGCGCAGACGGTGGATAATGCCTTTGAGCCGCATTTGCTGGCTTTTGGGCCCTTTCTGGTGTGGGCGTTGAAGAAGCAGGACGAGGTGTCGGTGTGCAAGGCTGGGACTATGTGTGTGGGCGACATCGCTCGCGCCCTAAACGACAAAATCACCCCCTTCCTCCCCGACCTCATCCCTCTCCTCCTCACCAACCTCGAAAAAGCCGACATCTCCACAGACATAAAGATCCAAAGCATCGCCAGTCTGGCAGACCTGGCCAGCAACTCCAGAGGGGCGTTTGTGCAGTACTTGCAGAGTGTGCTGCACTTTGTGGACCAGGCGGCTGAGGCCTCCGCCACGCCTGTGAAGGAGGCGGAGAACCCGGACCTGTGGGAGTACCTTATTGAGCTGAGGGAGGCCATTTTGCAGTTTTATGTGGGTCTGCTGCAGGGCCTAGGTGAAGCCAAGCAGCAAGACCAAGTCTTGGGCTACGTGCCCAAAATCGTGGATTTCGCCCTTTTCGCGACCCAAGAAGTGCTGAGACCTACACAGGACATGCATGTGAATGCACTGGGCCTGCTGGGAGACATTGCTGTGGCCTTTGGAGACCGGGTGAAGAGTGTAGTCACAGCGAATCAAGTGCTGCAATACGTCCAGCGCTGGGCGAACTCCCCCAGTCCGCGCGTCCACGAAGTAGCGATTTGGGCTCAGTCTGCCATTCTCGGCAATAAGTCCTAGGTTCCCTAAGTCCCACTGCAGTCCCTCCTATCTCCCTGATTAGTTAGAAACACATGAGCCATCCTCAGTCTCACCACAGTTCGAGTGAAGACCTGGGTCAGCTGCTTTCCCACTCCTTCACAGTGACTGAGCTGCACAGGACTGCGAGCAAGATGAGACTGCGGCAGGCTACAAGGGTGTATGGCCGCACTCCGCCGAGAAGTACTGCGCCTTCCTCCAAAGCTACTCTCCGCCTTAACACCACGCTTTCACATACTCATTCTCGCCTGCCCTCTGCTTCTCAGAAGTCCCTCAAGTCGGAAGCTCCGTCGCCTCAAAAGCCCCGCCCGCCCTCTACTCGCTTCCTCAGTGATTTGCATTCTGCCACTATCACTTGCAGGAGTGACTTCCTTGAACTGCAGCGAGACATCGCTACCTATGAGCACTTCTTCCTACGCAGTACCACAGCCCTCCCAGTCCTCGACCAACTCTCGACTTTCATCCCTAATGTAACAGTCCAGACCAACGAAGTGCAGGCAGAAGCAGCACAGGCACTGCAAGCCCTCAGTCACTACATATCTGCTTTAAGTCAAGTCACTCAGGAGCGCAATTTGCCTCAGCAGCGGACCTTCAAACGGGTGAATTACCAAATCAAGCAAGAAACCGACCAAATCAAGCCTCGCCTTCTATTCCGGGGCGTCCGGCAAATATCCAGTCTGTACGTCTTATTGCGGGTCTACAGCAACGGCTGGCTCACCTTCTTCGACATCCACGCTCAGTTACTTGACGGAACTGCCCTCGACCTGCGGCTTAGCCACGGCTTGGAGGGCTTAACTGCGGATTTAGATATTAAGGAAAGGGGCAAAAGGCTGAATTTAATGCTGTTTCGCAGGCTGTATGTAGGCGTGAGTGTTGAAGGACAGTTGTTGCTGCGATATAACTATAAACATACGGAGGACTTTTTTATGTTTCCGGTGAAAATAGCGGGAGTGGGCTATGTGCCTATCCTCATTTCAGCCTCCGGCCTGCTGAATCTGCCCAATCTTGACCCTATAACTCTGCAATTGCCTATTGATATCTTCTCTGTAGCCATCCAAGTCTCCCGCCAGCTCCATTTTCACCAGAACAGCTTCCATTGGTACGACTCTCGCAGTCATTTTGCAGCGAAAGAAAGCGAATCTCTGCTAATGGACCCGAAATACGTGACTGAAAAGCTGGGCAGTTCGCTGACTCAGGCGACTTTAATAACTCAATTCGAGTTGAACAGCCTGGTTTTCTCAATAATGCTGCACTCCAAGGCCAATGTGGAGCGAGTTACAGTCTTCCGGGGCGAAGAAGGCCGCGACGCAGACCTGCACCTGCTCAAAAGCCTGCAATTCCCCACCTTAAGCCTCAACTGGGCCACATTCCTGCGCAGTCTCGAGCTCAAATACTGCGTCAAACGCGTCTTCCCCGAGCTTTGGTAGTAATAATGTACTTCTGCGAGGAATGTCGCGAGCCCGCGGCCTATTTCTCCTTTGGTACAGCCACAGAGCGGGTCTGTATCTGCAAAGAGCATATATGTAAGTCTGTGCAGCTCAGCCAGGCCCTGTATCCTATGTCCGCGTATACTTTCCTAGACAAGGACGAGGACTATTGCCTGTATAAGGAGAGAGTAAGACAGGCGGAGGGGGTGAAAAGACGACTGATGGGTCTGATTGAGGCTTTGGACGGGGAAAAGGAAGCAGCTGTGCGGCGGTTAAAAGGGGAAAAGGAACAAATGGGGCAATTAATTGGCTTTGCGTATGAGGAAATGCAGTGGAGACTGATGCACGCAGTCGCTGAAAAGAGGGGTTTGCTGGACAGGTACATTAGCGAAGTAGAGAACTACACGAAGGCTAAGGACTGCAGCATTTCCAGGGACATCACAGACCTGCCAGAGGCCACTTGTGGGACGATTTTGGCCTTTTCACTGAGAGATGTGGCTTGTGAAGTGGTGGAAATGGTGCTTGGGAGTGGGAAATGGCAGGCGGAACTGTGTCTTTCCCCCCGGCTTCCCACTGTTTCCACTACTTGCTGTGACCTGGAGGCGCAGTTGGAAGGGATGTTGCTGCATGGGTATGGGCAGGAGGTGGGGACTGAGAAGGTGGAAGGCTTGATGGAGGCAGCGAAGGTGTGTGCAGGACAGTGGGAAAAGACGAAGGAGCTGTACTCCAGAGCTGCTGCAATAGGCGAAGTCTACGCCCCTTGTCAAGCCGCAGAGTGCTGGGTCGTCCTCGGCAAGCACTCCCAAGTTCTCGACCAACCCACAGCCAAGCACTGCTTTCTGCAGGCCTTTTCCCTTCTCCACCGACTCCCAACTGACTCTTCCACCTTCGCTCTTCTCAAGTCTATAGGGAAACTCGGCCTTCGGGTTGAGGAGTTCGAAGCTGCTATTGCTACTTTGGAGCGGGCGGTCAGTCTGCATGGCCTACCCTCGAGTCAGCGGTTACTTGGATTGCTTGGGTTGCTGATAGCGCTGGCGATTGCGGGGGAGACTTTGCAGTACGCATCTCGCCTGGAAAATGCGTTGTCGCTAGTCTCTGCTGCCAGTGACCAAGTTTCCCTCCTAATTTACCTGAATGGACTCCTCCTCAAAGCCGGCAAATGCACCGAAGCCTCCGAAGCCCTCAGCAAAGCTGTCACTCTGGGCGAAGCCCATCTCGCCAAGGGCGACTTCGACAGTGCAAAGGCCCTTTTTCATCGCATTTCCCAGTATATGCGCTTCACCAAGCAGCACCACCTCCTCCCCCGCACTCTGCACAGTGTAGGGAAAATGCAGCTGCAGCTGAGGGAGTGGGCCTCTGCCTATGACACTTTGGCGGAATTGCATTTCTTGACTGCCTTTTCTAATGAGAAAATCGCTATTTTGCTGGGACAGATTTGTCTGGAACTGCAGAAAAGGTCTGAGGGGGTTCGCTTGCTGCAAAGTACGATTCAGGAGCTGCAAAAACTGCGCAAAGAGCCCAGTGGACAGCTGAAAGCCCTGCTTCAAAGGCTGCAAATGAGTCCAAACTAGGTAAAAACTGCCATTTTACTGTATTTATAGGCTGTTTTTGGTATATATTATAGGTCTTCGCTTACTTGCTTCCTAGTCTAACGGTTATTTCAGACTTCTGGGCTCCCTTCTTGCACTTGGCTCCGGGGGACACCCACTTCCTTGCAGTGCCGGCCACAGGACTGTGTATTTCCCTTAGTCCGTAGAGTAGCTCTCTGGGAGGGGATAAACTCGCAGGGAACCGGGGAGATAGCGGGTCTATTGCCTTCGGCTGCGCATCCAACCTCGCCTGCAACTGCCTGCACTTCCTACTCGCAGTATGAAACTGCTGTCTGTAGTCCTCCGCCTCCTTCTTCATCCTCGCAGAGTCATCAAAGTGGTCCCTCTCCAACTGCTTCACCCTGGCACTCAGCACGGCAATACGACTTTCCTTGTCCTTCAAAGCATGTGAGTAGCTGTTTAGGTCTCTTTCCACCTTCTCTTTCCCTCGGATCACTGCGAACTTCTCCTCGCGTTCCTTTTCCAGTAGCATGAAGGTCCGCTCTACTTGTTCTGCCCTGTGTATTTGTACGGGTTTTGAGGGTTTGGCGGATGTTGGAGCCCAGTTCCACGCTTTTCAGGCGGACTCCGAGGGAGAGAGTGCAGATTGACTCGCTGATTGCGTCCTCGGAGGGGGAAACCATGCAGAGCATGATGACTTTGGAGGAGTTGGAGGACAGAACAGGCTGCAGAAGAGTGGTGAGGGTGGAGTTGCGGTAAGGCACATAGGCGGCTTTCGCCTCCAAAGCCGCAATAACATCTTGCAGCGAAGTCAACGACTTATTGATATGCAGTGTTTCCTTGAGTCTACATAGCTTTACGTGTCTCCCCTGGCCTTAGAAGCGCTCAAACGCTCACTCCCCGCCAAGTCCACGAAAGTCAGTTTCCCCAGCATTTCCCCCTTCCTCACGAGCAGGGAAACCAGTAAATGGCTCCTAGAGGAGCGCTCATTTGCCTCTGTGAACTTGGTCACCCGGCCTTCGTTAGCAGTTGCAATCACCTGCCAAATCGCATCCGCACTGATATCAAGCAGCGGCAAAGTCGATTTCGACGTGAAGTCCTTGAAGCGGTTGACTCTGCTTTCGCTGTCGCTGGTTAAAAGGTTCCGCACCTGGTCGTTATATACTTCTAAGCACTGTAAGCCGAGGTCCAGCCGCTCCCCCAGTCCAACTCCCTTGGTCAAGGTCTCGATGGACTGCTCCATCAGACCCTGCATTGTATAGGTTTTCCCAGACCCGGTCTGTCCGTAGGCCAGAATGCACACGTTTCCCCCGGCGCCCACTGAGGCTACGGCGGCTTCGCAGACACTGTAGACTTCGAGAGTGCTGGAAAAGGAGTCGAAAACGCGCTCGAAAGGGAAGGATTTGAGCACTGTTTTGGTGGACTTATTGATGCCCGGGTCGCGAATGCGGATATCAATGCAGGTTGAAGTGCAGATCAAGCTGGACTTTTCACTGTCCAAAGGGCGTCTCACTCTCGCATACACTCGAATGGTCTGTCCGCCCTCATTTTCCTCCATCCCCTCCTCTAGGAAGGACGCCAACTCCTCAGTATCCCCGCTTTCCGCATCCACAGTCGGCAGTTCCAGTGGCATGGTACTAGTCGTCCGGTTCACTTTCGGCTTTTCCAGTTCCGCCTTTAGATGCATTTTCTCATTAATAGCGGCCTGCAGGGCTTCTTCTAGTACCTTCACATGCACATCCATGCTTGGTCTGCACTGCACCTGCTCCAGCTCCTCGGCTAGCAGATGAATTTGGTCCTTTAGACGCTGGACCTCCTCCTCCCGCTGCGTAGCGACCTCATCCAGCTCTTCTTTGTACATAATGACGTACTCCTCCGCAGTGGTCAGCCTCTGCTCCAGCTCCTGGTTCGAAAACTCCAAAATCCTGCCTGCCAATCACCTCTTCGACCTTTCCCAATCATCATTTAATTGCTCCAATTCCCGCTTTTCAGCCTGAAATCGATCCAATTCCTTGCCCATTTCCATACATTTCTCCTGCAATTTGGCCATATCGGCCTCAGTCCTTCTATACCGCAAGCTCATATCCTGCAGTTTGGCCTGGGTTTGCTCGAGTTGGCTGCGGAGTTGGGTGAGAAGCTGGTCTTTGGCTGAGATTTCGCTTTCGAGGGCGGATTCGTAGTCGTGGCTTTCGAGGCGGAAGCTGGGGAGCGAGTACTCTTCGAGTTCTTGCTGCAGGCGAACTAGTTCGGAGTCGCCCATATATCCGGCTATAAGCTGCCATATAATATGACCACTTTCACACCGAGGCAGCCAAATCCAGAAGCTCCAAGAGTGCAAAAGCGCTCAAATCGCTACTAACAGTGACTTAGGCAGAATGGCAGACTACGTGGACGAGAGACTTACTGGACTGAGGGAGTGGCGGAGAGGACAGAGGAGACATAGACTCACGCTGAAGGCTATTTCGGGGAGCACTAATGGCCTAAATAACAGCCGTCCAGCCTCCTTCACCCCTCAATCCCACAACCCATCCAACAAGCAATTCCACCGCTTCGGTACCCACCACCCAGAGTCCACCCGCTCCATACACCACAGCAACCAACTCCTCCTCAAACATCTCCTCACCATTTCCCTGCGCACCTCCACCCCCACGCCCGCCCAGCCCTGCAGAAGCCTCAATACGGCCTGGAGGAAGAGACAGGAGAGGGAGATTGAGAGGGATAATGAGGTGCTGGCGAGCAGGCTGCAGGGCAGGAAAAGCTGCTTTTCTGCTGTGAAGTGGGACGAAGACTACAAAAAGGCCATTAAGTACCGCACTCAAATCTCCAAACCCCACCTAAAGCCAGAATTCCGGAGAACGGCGAAGACCCCAGGCCCCAGACTGCTGCCTTTTCCCTGGGAAACTGCCCCTAGTGTAGTATAATACAGTTAGCTCGAGGAATGCAGCAGGCGCTGTTCTGCCTTCCTGCCCTGTCCCTCCCCTCTCAGCAGTACTTCCAGCGCCCTGGTCGTCAAGCACTCTCTGCACTTCAGTCTGTACCTCCGCACCTCCCTATCTCTAATCAACGCAGTTTTCCCTCCTTTGCAGGCCCGGCATTGGACGTACTTCTCCTTATAGTCCTCTAACGCCCGTCTGAGCGTTTCCGCCTGTGCTTTCCTCGATAGCAGCACTAATCCGGACATATTAACTTGCAGAGAAACGTCCCAAATAGACACTAAGAAGGCAACTACATGCCTTACAGGTCGGGCTAGAGCCTGGGCAACTAGTGCGAAATCCTTCCAAAGCACCAGTTCTCTGGAAAAGGGAATAAGCTGGATAGGAGGGGGAGCCGGGGAAGGCAATTCAGTACTGTGGTGAGTGGCGAGAGCCCTGGAAAGCAGGTCTTCATAGGTGAGGTCGTGGGAGGTGGGGAGATGGGGACAGTGAGGGGGCAAATCGCCTGAACAGACGGGAGTATGCATACGCGTTTGTGGAAATTATAGGGAAGTGTCGGTAGAGTTGTGGTATATGGAGGAAGGCGATTTCCCCACAGTCTACAGCAGCTTCTTCGGACTTTCGCTCGTCCTTCTCAGTTCTCAGCTCCAGCAGTGTCTACTGTACGCCCGCTACCTCCGTTCCCCCACAGCGCCCTCTGCAGCTCAGCGGCTTCTGCTAGTCCTGGGAGTGCTTTGCGAGTTCCTCGGCTTCTGCATGAGTCCTCTCCTGCTCTATCTCCTAGCGGAAACCGGCCACCTCCTCGCAGTGACCCACTACCGCAAACTCATCGAAAGCAGGACTGGGTCCTGTCTCGAAGCCACGGCCTCAGTCCTATGCGCCAGCAGTCTTGGGTACTTCCTACCTAGTCTCATGTACATGGCTGTGGGCCTGTGCGAGTCCTCCCCGGGCCTGCTGTCCCTGGATGCGCTGTACTGCTTGGCGGTGCTGGGAGCCTGGGGGTGGCTGAAGTGCTGTTCGAGGGGAAGGACTATGGGGAAGATTGGGCTCACTGCGGGGGTGCATAGCTGGGGGTTGACGCTTGGGAGGAGAGTTATTGGCAGGTATGTGAGGGGGGTAGAAGTGGGAGTGGGACTCATTGGGGTTGGACTGACTGTGGGAGTAGTCGATGCCTTGATAGCAGGCAGAATGGTGGACAGACAGACAGACGAGGTAATGGCCCTCTACACCTTTTACCTCCTCGGCTTCCTGTCCCTAGTCTGCGCCTTCCCCGCACTGTACCAGGCCCCTAGTCCTCCCCACAGTCTCGCCCTGGCCTTGCTGGCCCTGCTTTTCGCCTTCGCTGTAAGCGCTAGACAGGGCTGTGGACTGCTGATTTATGAGAGAGGGAGGATGCTGGAGGGCAAGTTCGGAGCGAGACTGGAGGAGGAAGAGGGGGAAATGGAGGAAAACACTATGGAAAATGTAGAGATAATTAAGGATAAATAGCGGATTCTTGCAAAATTAGGAAAAATTGCTGCATACAATCTTCCTTTGTGTATCTATTGCTGGGCAGTTTGCCGTTATTAGATCCTAAGTCACAGTTTCTTACGTCGAAATCGCCTCTAAAGGCCTTTTCGCATATCAGATATAGCAGTTAAAAACTTGTTTACTTTGTTGGACTACGAAATTCAGGCAAAAACGACTCTAAACATTATTTAAATAATATCAAATGCCTCAATTTCGACCTTCCTAAGTGGAAATATACTCAATTTGGGAAATAAAATGTAGAAGGTTGAAAAGTTGAACGTTTGAGGACTTGTTGAGGGAAATCCAAGGTGTTAGTCCATTTGTCCTCTATCAGAAGTATATAGGTACGTAAAATCTCTATTTCTTCCTTCTGCTTTTCTATGAATTTGCAGAATCCGGGAATTTACACAGTTTGCACTTTTAGGCGTTATTTCCCAGTTTTTACGCCTTTTCTGATATGGAAAAGCTTTGAGGCATGGAATTTATGCCAGTCCATCTCCCAATGCTCTAGAACCTTCACCTCGCTTCCTATTGGTCAACTCGCCTATATAAGCTCAGCCATTTTTGTCCACATATAACATGCAGATCTTCGTCAAAACCCTGACAGGCAAGACCATCACGCTGGATGTGGAGAGCCAAGACACGATTGAGGCAGTGAAGGCAAAGATCCAGGACAAGGAGGGCATCCCTCCGGACCAGCAGAGACTCATCTTCGCAGGCAAGCAGCTGGAAGATGGCCGGACTCTTGCAGACTACAACATCCAGAAGGAGTCCACTCTCCACCTGGTGCTCAGACTGCGCGGCGGCATGCAGATCTTCGTGAAGACTCTGACGGGCAAGACCATCACACTGGATGTAGAGAGTTCTGACACCATTGAGGCAGTGAAGGCGAAAATCCAGGACAAGGAGGGCATCCCGCCTGACCAGCAGAGACTCATCTTCGCAGGCAAGCAGCTGGAAGACGGTCGGACTCTTGCAGACTACAACATCCAGAAGGAGTCCACTCTGCACCTGGTGCTCAGACTGCGTGGCGGCATGCAGATCTTCGTGAAGACCCTGACAGGCAAGACAATTACGCTGGATGTGGAAAGTTCAGACACGATTGAGGCAGTGAAGGCGAAGATCCAGGACAAGGAGGGCATCCCGCCTGACCAGCAGAGACTCATCTTCGCAGGCAAGCAGCTGGAGGACGGTCGGACACTTGCAGACTACAACATCCAGAAGGAGTCCACTCTGCACCTGGTGCTCAGACTGCGTGGCGGCATGCAGATCTTCGTGAAGACCCTGACAGGCAAGACAATTACGCTGGATGTAGAGAGTTCAGACACGATTGATGCAGTGAAGGCAAAGATCCAGGACAAGGAGGGCATCCCGCCTGACCAGCAGAGACTCATCTTTGCAGGCAAGCAGCTGGAGGACGGTCGGACTCTTGCAGACTACAACATCCAGAAGGAGTCCACTCTGCACCTGGTGCTCAGACTGCGCGGCGGCAACTAGGCTACTAGCTAACCAAAAGCCGGGGAAACATAGTCGTGATGAGGAGGAACTGCCTTTGATGCTAAAGTCGGAACGAAAGCAGTTCATACATTCAGTCATCAGTAAATTTGCTTCGATACAGGCAGTGATAATCGGCATTTTTGCTTACATCCTCTCGATTAACGCTTTTCGAAAGTCTCTAAAATTCAGAAGTTTCCATGACATATGTCGATCACTCTTGATGACAAATTGTAGACATGGTCTAATAATGGATCCGAAATTTCCCTGCAGCGCGAATAAACAGCACACTGCCGAGTCCTGCTGCACCTGCCATCTCCCCCTCCCCAAGTTCTGCAGCCAATGCCTAGATAAGCACCTCCTAGAGCCGGGCTTAGACCACATCCCAGTCCCTCTCACTGTACTGCCTCATGTAAAATCAGAGCAAGACTTGATCAGACTTCAAAGTATCCTTTCGCAGTTGCGCTTGACTGCAAAGGACATGGAGCAGGTGGAAAATGACTTTATAAGTGCCAGGGAACAAGTGGAAGCAGCCGCTAAACAACTTATTAAGAAAATCGAGGATATGAAATTGGCCTTTTTAAAGCAATTGGATGAGGCGAAAACCTACTACCGAACACGTGTTGAGGAAGTACTAAAGGAGTTGTCTGCAAATGCATGGAAAGGAGACAGTTTCACCCCTGTAAACAGCTTTGCTGCTTTGTTTTGGAAGCACCTTCCTGGCAGACAATCAAACATCAGATTGGAGTTCAAGATTGGCAGCAATTTAGAGGAAATGGACGGAATTTTCAATGTGACTTGGGCTTTGCCGTATCCAGGCTTCGCCAAAATTGAGAGAACTCGCGTTAAGGTGTGCAGCAATACCGACTTTTTTTATATGGATTTGGACGGTAAAGAATTAGTTAAATCCGTGAAAGCCAGAATTCAGGAGAAAAAGGGGGCACTATCGGACATACACTACCTGCAACTGAGTGAATCGGGGGAAATGAAGGATAGTGCAGCTGTGGGCGACTACGAACTAAAGACAATGCCTGTTATTTGGGCCAAACAGCGCTTTTCTTGCATCTCCCTCTTTGACTGGTTCATTTTTGTGCTCCTTGCTCTGCTGTTCTGGTGTTGTGTTCTGGGGGTTAGGACTCCAAAAACACTTATTTAGGTAAATACGCAGTCGCAATTTTCAATTACTTCAGGAGGATTGCTACAGAGTTATGCTACAGTTTAGCAAAGCCAAGTTTCCCCCTCTTTCATGCATTTTACCCTTTCTTGATGCCACTGTGGGTCTAAGCGCCACTTTTATGCAGGTCCTAATTTGGCTTTTTCACTACATATGTTAGTCTATGCTTACACAGCAGGCCTATACCTGAGTCTCCTGCTCCTACGGACTGTCCATCTTGAAGCCACGTCACTGCCTTGCAATAATGGCAGCCAGGCGAAACTTCAACTTCGCTGGGACCGACGCCTCCTTGGACCAGTACCGACAGCGGGGGAGTGCCTTCAAGCCAGAGCTGCTGCGCGACTTAGTGGACTTCTCCAACCCCACCGCCTTCTGGCAGAATGTGCGCATCATCGAGTCTACTCCGATCTTCGACAAACACCTGATGATCGACTGCTCCCGCAAGGAACTGCGAGAACTGTACGTACGCCAAATCGCAGCCATATTTGGAAGAGTGTCCCTCACCTTCGCTGAAGACGACGCAGACCCAGTCCTGGGCTATGCGATGGTGAAGGCAATGATTGCCTTCGACCTAGGACTGCACACCCGCTTTACAGTGCACACTTGCCTCTACTTCGACACTGTGAGAGAACTGGGGTCGGAGAAGCACATACACCTGTGTCACCGGGCTTATGAGATGAAGGACTATGGGTGCTTTGCGTTGACGGAGTTAGGACATGGCAGTAATGCTAATGGAATACAGACCGTGGCGACTTATGACCACCCCACTCGCAGCTTTGTGCTATCCACGCCGAATCAACTGGCGGCGAAGTTTTGGATTGGAGCGGCGGGGAAGACTGCCAATATGGCCGCAGTTTTGGCTCACTTAATCGTGGGCGAGACTAACCACGGCCTGCACGCCTTCGCAGTGCCTATCCGGCACTACGAAACGCACGAGGCTTTGCCAGGGGTAGTGCTAGGAGACTGCGGACCTAAGGTGGGTTTGGACGGCATTGATAACGGCTTCATCCTCTTTAACAACTATAGAGTGCCTTACGATGCACTTTTGGATCGATTTTCGCAGATTTCCCCGACCGGTCACTTCAAATCTTCGATAAAAAGCAAGGCAAAGCGCTTCGCTACGATGCTATCCGGACTATTGAGAGGTCGCTCAGGAGTGTTCATGTCCAGTGCCTCTCAACTCCGCAACGCACTTACCATCGCCATCAGATACAGCGCAGTCCGCAAGCAATTCGCCCTCAGTGACGGACCTGAAGTGCCGGTTTTGGACTATCAGATGCACCGCTACCGGCTAATGCCACACTTAGCGAACTACTTTGCGGTGGTTTTGGGCACTGAGCAGTTCATTGTGGATATCAAGCAGTGCAGAGAGCTGTTCCGAGTCGAGCCCGAGCACAAGTCTAAGGAGGAAGTGCACGCTGTGGCCTCCGCCATGAAGGTGCTTTCGTCGATTTACGGCATGGCGGGACTGCAGGAGTGCAGGGAGGCCTGCGGAGGACTGGGGTACTCCGCTTTCAGCATGCTGGGGATCATGCGGGAGGGCTTGGATGTGACCACTACCTGGGAAGGAGCTAATCATGTGCTGATTCAGCAGTGTGCGAAGTTCATTTTGAAGGGGATACAGAAGTTGGTGAAAGGGCAAGGCGTTGAGGCGGGAAGTCTGGCGGAGTTGACGCTGGACCAGGAGGCGGTTGCAGCTGCAAAGCTCCCTGCCGGGTCCTTCCGCGACCAGCCCCCCCTTCTCCTCTCCCTCCTCAGCCACAAGCTAAACCGCCTCGTGCACAACAGCATGCTACAGCTGCAAGCCAACGTCACCAAGCACAAAGACCTAATGCACGCCTGGAACCAAACGCAAGTGCACCACCTCTACGATGCAGCCGTAGCCTTCGGAGAACTGCACTATGCGAAGCTAATGCTTAGGAAGCACGCGGAAATGAAGGCAGTTTGCGAGAATACAGCTGCAGTGTTCCTGAGGATTATCGAGCTGTTCGTGTATACGAAGGTGGAGAAAGACTTAGCGGTCTTCAGGGAAAACGACTACATTTCCACATCTCAAGGACATGCTATCAAAGCCTATGTGGTCAGTCTTTGTGAGGAACTTGCAGAGTCTTCGGTTCGGATAATTGACGCGATTGCGCTGCCTGATAAACTGGTAGGGTCGCCGCTGGGAATGCAGGACGGACAGGTGTACCGCCACTTCATGCAGGCGGTGGAGGGGGCGAAGGAGTGCTATGAGAAGGCGTCTTGGGTGGGGCTGCTGCAGGAGATGCGCAGGGCGAAGCTTTAGATAATAAGAACAGCCTAGGGAAATTGACGTGGATATAGTGGGAATTCGAAGCGTTTAGTTCTATTAGCGTTGCAATGGACTTAAATCGTTTAGCCTTAAAAAGACCGTCGACATCGTTTAATTTATATGTGAAAACAACTGAATCTGCGAAATAAGGCTAGTCGCTTGAAGGAGAAAAGATCTATTAGGCAGAAGACACTGCAGAACGCTTGCAAGAAGACTAATATATGGCGTAATAACAGTACTTCTTCATCATGTATTGTAACCAGCCTGACCAATTCGTCTCCCTTGATTTTGCCTCTTTGATTATTGTATCAAAACACCCTCTGAGAACAGAAAGTTAGAAAACATGCGAAAAGTGCTATTTAGCCCAAAATAGGGACTATAGTAAGGAGAAATACCTGAAAAGTAATTAAGACTATACAGCCACTTAAAGGAGGCTAACTGTGAGGGATGTACAGCTGTGGCTATTATACAATGGAAGGGATGTTTTCCTGCGAAGTGGACATGCACAACCTCGCAGAGTTCTGCTGCGCCTGCACCTTCCCCCTGCCTTGTCTCTGCGAGGAATGCAAAGAAACCCACTGGGCCAAGCCCGGCAGTCACTTCAAACTCGCCCTTTCCATGCGAGAAAAAGTCACTTCTCAGAGAGATCTAGCCCGCCTGCAGCACAGACTACACCAGTTGGAACTGACTCGGCAGGAACTGCGCAGAGTGCTGTACTCCTTCCAAAGCGCTGCTACAGAGGTCGAAGCTACTTACCAAGAACTCGTTTATCTGCTCTCCGAGGCCCGAGACAAGCACATTTCCAGGCTGAAAGCGACTGCGGACGTATATGAACAGCGCTTTAACCAGGCCTACCAAGCCAATTGCTCAAATGCCTGGAGAGGAAAGGAGTACCGACCTGTGGACTCCTTCGAAAACGCACTTTGGAGCCATGAGCCAGGAGAAGAAGTGACCTTCGGGCTGACTTACAGCGTAGGGACAGAGAAAGACCTAGTGGACAGAATGATACAGGTCAGTTGTGAACTGCCTGTTTCCGGCTTTCCTGAGTATCAAGTACCTGCTGTTGCCCTAAAACCAGTCGAATTGTCACCCATTCCTGCAGAAAAGTCCTCTTTTCAGACACAAAAGCCTGCTTTGCAAGGAAAGGTTAGTGGGTGGACCAGACTTCCCACGGTCAATTCCTACCAACTCCCTGTAAAGCTGCTAACTGGAGAGACTATTATGCTAGAAGTGACTAGTGTGGACACGATTCAGAGTGTGAAGAATCAGATATATGCAACAAAAGGCATAGTTCCTGACAATCAACGGCTGATATTCAATGGAAAGCTACTTAGAGAGCTGAATTGCACTTTGGGTGAATACCAAGTTGAGAATGGACGCAGTCTGCACTTGATAATTTACTAGACCAATAAGTTTAGATGAAATTAGACCATTGCTACTCTTCCCAACGTACAATTAAGTAAACGCATACCATTTCAGGTTATTTTAGTGTTAATGGAGGACTTTCTGAGATAAAAGAGAGATTATCATCAAACCATAGTAAGGAGTTCTTGTTCCACTATGAAATTTGGCTTTCCTGAACACTCTAGCTTGTAATCCGTAAGGATACTTCTCGATACAAGCCCAATTTACGAGTAATTGCCAGTGCTAACTTCGGTAGTAGGGCGAAACCACGTAATTCCCTTTTCCATTCCAATTCGAGAGAGCGCTTCCTTTAGAAGGAGGCTGCTCCTTATCCTGCTCAGAGAGAGCGGCTTGTAGACTTATTACATCTCTTACATCGTGGCTTGGCTGTCTCTGTTGTTAATATGCCGCCCTTTTCTAGTGTCTAAGCAGAATGTTGAGTAATGGTGGAATGGTTCGCCCGGCTTTTACCATAGGGACGTACAGAGAGCATATGCACATAGAGGCAGAAACATCCCTGTATGGAGATATGGAAGCAAAGGGAATCAATTAAACAGGCAGAGGTCGGAAAGGACGCTAGAGGACATTAGAGACATAGGGGAAAGCTGGCAAATGCACCTCTCCGTCTCACCATCTAATGTAGCAGCCTGGAGACATCTATATAAATAAGCCTCTAAGTCCTTGTGCACTCAAAGGACTATAGCAGTTTGGGTCTTAGACTCCTCTGTCCCACTGCATACAGTTGAACACCCTGGCCACTGCCTTAGCCCCTTCTTGACTACTACTCTAGAGAAAGTGCCAAAGGCAGTGGGTGGCTGTGCAGAAATAGAGTAATGGCTGTATTTGACAGTGCTTAGAGTGCGATATGGACCTGGGAAAAGTCAGTTAAAGGTATTTGATGCTTTTACACCAGAGAAACAGGATTTCACCTATCAAAGGTATTTCAGACCTATCCTAATGCCTATTTAGTGAAAAACTGCGGTTTTATGAGGAAATTTCGAGTTCTGATCTGCCCCAGATTCATGTGACTTTTCCTTCAATCTCTCATACAAGAAGTGAAAGAGACCTACATCAGCGCTAACTACTAGTACCTGAATCAACAATGTGTACCTGCAAATACCTGCAAAAAGTGTTGCCCACTTGACCGAGCCTATAAGTGCATTTGCATTGGAAGGAACCGAAAAGCTGCTATTTAGCCTCCTACTTTTAAGAAGGGACAACTCTGACCTGTAGGTCGAAAACGCGTCCTTCGTCCTCCTTTCTAGGCGTGAAGTCCCTCAACAGGTCCACATCCTCCGCCCTCTTCAGTCCATGGTACAGACTCTGCTCTGCCACAGGGACCAAGAACTTCACTCGAACGCTTTCCTTCAAACTGCTGATCCGAGTGTTGAGTCCGAGGTTCTCCAGCACCAAGTCCTCGAAGCCGCAGTACCGGACCACTACTCTGGTCGTGCTTTCGAGCTCTAGCTGTACGAAACTATTGACCATCTTGGCTAGTTTGTCGGGTGTGCTTATTGTATAGAGGTTTCTTTGAAGAGTCGCACTGTTGGTGTAAACTCCCCCAGAAGCATCCAAACTGCGCCGGAGAGAGACTAGACAGTCCTCGCCGATTCCCACGTCCTGCAGACTCGCAGACTCCCTGACATTTTCCCCTCTAAACGCCAGAATCATCAAATCCGCGGGGGAGTTCAGTTTCTCCGCCAAGCGACTTTTCAGCTCCCCCACTCTTTCTTCACTCCCAAAGAACTCAATGGCTACAAACTCTGTAGGCTCATACGAGCCCAGCAGGTAGTGCTTCATATGTAAAGCCACATTCACAGAGGACTTATAGTCACAGCTAAGGCTGTAGTTATCCTCCCGCTCTTGGTCTCTGTACAGCAGCACTTGGTAGTCTATTGGAAGGTCGAGTTGGCTGGCGATTTCGGTCTTGACTGAGAGGACTGTGGCTTCGTTGTTAAGGTGGAGCAGGCTGAGGGTAGTGCTGGCAGCAGGAATTTGGACGTAAATACGAGTCCAGCGTTCTAAATCGAGCACACTGCCGCCCTGTACGCCCATAGAACTGAGGGCTGTCTCATCACTTAGCATGTGAGATCGGAAAAGAAGGCGGATGTAGTTCTCGTCATAGCGAATTACCTCCGCTGTGCGGTGCTTAACGAAGAAAAAGGCCTCGTCCGGGTCAATTACTGGTAATTCGTAGATTTGGTGGTTTTCAGCTCGAAGAAATATAACCTCTTTCGGACTGTTTGACTCAATTATATCGAAAATAGAGTCTCGGTCTGCATTCAGCAGTACGAAATCATCATCCAAAAGCATATCTTTGCTCAGGACATAGTGACTACTGTCCTTACTCAGCATGGCTTTGAGCGAACCCACAGTCTCCTTGTCACTGATGTAGTGGGAACTGCTGCTATCGCTGCACCACACAGTGATCACTGGTGCAATCGTCACAACTGCCAACTTGGGCAGATTGTACTGCCCCAAGAGTTGATCAGACCTCAGCATAGTCGATCCAAAAAACAGCTCGAAGCGACTTAACTTCGTGCTTTCCTCTACCTTCTCATACAGTGACTTCACCTGCGTGTCCGCACTAAACGAGAACTGCCCCAGAGACTCCTCCGACGGCAGGCGAAGCACAACCTCCAAAGTACTTCTTCTCTGTTGTTCCTCGCAGGAAACGCCCAAGTAGCTCTCCAACACACTTGCTGCACTGTCAGGTGAGCAGGTTTCTAAGCACTTTTCGACATTGCCGACCAGTGCATATATGTCCGTGAGTTGGGAAAAGAGGAGTCCGAGTGCTTCGTTCGCAGCAGGCAAATTCGACATTATCTCGATATCCGCTGTTTGAATAGCGTCGTTAGCGCGCTGATTGACTGCGTCTAAGTTATGTAGAATTTTGTCGAAATCCTCGTAAATCTTCTTCGAGAAGTTTGTGAAGAATGCGAACAACTGCTCTTTGTCGCTTGCAACTCTCTGAGTCGCCTCTCTCACCATGTCTTGGTAGTCTCCCAGCCGCAGCAAAGCCTTCCTCAGCTGGACAAGCTTTGCCTGGGAGTCAATGATGGCTCTGCCTTCCAGAGGGACTTCGCAGTGGGGCATGCCGAGACTGCACTCGTCCTGCTTGTGCAGGGGGAAGTGATCACTGCAGTAGGAAGGCAATGGCAGCACGCAGATACAGCAGACTTTAGCAGGGTGTAACTGGCAGTAGTCACACAGCAAGCCACTCATTTCTTTCTAAGCGCTCTGTCCATTTACCCGGGAATAGGCTACTAAGCGACTACCCTGACCAGTAGGAAGAACACAATGCCCTCCTCCCCCTGAGTAGTGAAATCCCACAGCGAGTCTTTATCCTGCACCACAGTGCCGCAGCAGGAGAACTCCTGGCACGCCACTGGCACTTCCAGCCGCACTCTGACCGTCTCTTTCAGCGTGATTACTTGAGTGCTGCGTTGGAGATGCTCCAATACGAGGTTGCCGTAGTCTTGGCTTTTCACGGTCACTCTCGTGAATCCGATTTCGTCGTCTGCTTCGTCGGCTCCGGTGGGGTTGCTGCACCTAGGCGTGAACCCTTTCACTTCCTCTCCCAGGTCTCCCTGCATGTTTCTCTGCAGTAGAGTGACTAAACAGCCTTCAGTGATACCTTCTGAAGCCAAAGTGGTACTAAGAGCCAGGCTATTCCCCTTGTAAACCACTACCAGCAGAGCTGCTTCTGCTTGCAGCAAGTCCGCAATGCGGCTTCTCAGGTCTCCAACTCTCTCTTCTCCGTCCACAAACAGCACCGTCATGTACTCATTGTCCTTATAAGAAGCCAAAAGAAAGCCCTTGATCTGTAAAGTGACCTCAACGGAAGACCGGTACGCAGCACTGAGAGAATAGTCACTCTCGAGTTCCCTGCCTTGGTAGAGCAGGACTTGGTTGTCTGTGGGGAGATTGAGGCGGTTGGCGATTTCTAGCTTGGTGACTCCTGCAGTGGCTGCTTGGTTCGGCTCCACTATGCACAACGGAGTGCTAATTGCGGGGATTCGCACATAGACCCGTGTAAGTAGCTCGAGACTGAGTACACTGCCGGGCTGCACTCCCATTTCACTCAATTTCGATGTATCAACTAGCTCAAAGGAGTGGAAACTCAGACGTAAACAGTCTTCGTCGTACCGTATTTTCCGCGCAATGCGAGTTTTGAGGTCCGCAACTCCTTCCTCCAGGCTCAGAATCGGCAGTTCAATGATAGCGAAGGACTCCTCACGAATGAGGACAGCATCCCAAGGCTGCTTCGAAGTGATAAGGTCGAAAACGCAGGCTTCCCCTGTGTGTAGCAAGGAGAAAAGGTCATCCAGGACAGTGTCGCTGCAGACTATGTGATGGTGTTCTGTGAGTGGAAGACTGTGGGCAGTCAGTCGAGATTTGAGTTCTTGTACTGTCTCAGTGTCATTCACATATATATTTGAAAGGCCTTCATCGGACCTGAGGGTGATAAAGGGACTCACGCACACTAAAGCCAACTTCGGCAGATCGTAGCTTCGCAGAGGCAAATCTGGAGCCAGCGCAGTGCTACCGAAGAATAGGTGAAATTGAGGGAAAATGAGCATCTCCTTTACCTTGTTTACCACCTCTTGCACTAGCATTTCCTCTGTGAACTGATATACTCCCAGGGCTCGATTGGAAGGCAGACATAGGACCAACTCGACCTTTGTACGCTTCTCACATATTGCAGGCAAGGAAAGCCACAAGCCCTTCATGGCCTGCTCAACTGAATAGGCCCTGCTCAAGCTTTCCGCTTCCTCTAGAGTCGAAGAACTCTCAGCCAGGAAGGCGGACACAGCGGCTAGTTCTTCGCTAGCGGTGGAAAGGTCGCTGGCGATATT
>Ga0247837_1001831_pt1 | contig 42477 bp, 34 predicted proteins | sample LaCtaG_2_FD_187115 | JGI IMG/M metagenome (GOLD analysis project Ga0247837, IMG submission 187115) | Freshwater microbial communities from meromictic Lake La Cruz, Castile-La Mancha, Spain - LaCruzMarch2015_14.5m | ecosystem: Environmental > Aquatic > Freshwater > Lake | place: Spain: Castile-La...
ACGCTGTGTATGTCTTTGGTGGCAGTATGTGATAATCAGACGACAGTAAGCAGCAAGCCAGGAGGTGGTACCCGCTACGCAGGTAGTAACGGCTATGCAGCAGGCTATGGTATGGTTTATACAGCAGTAGGTAGTACCAGCTATCCAGCAGTCAAAACCTGTGAGAAGTTCCAACTCCCCAACAACCAGTGGACCAATCTCCCAAGCATGAAAGAAGCCAGATCCCGCTTTAATCCGTGCCTATTCGGCGGCATCGTCTACCTATGTGGAAACAACTCAACTATAATGGAGGCTTTTGCTCCAGAGACAGACACCTTCCTGCCTAATGTTCAGATCCCTGTCCCTCAGAACCACTACTGCTGTCTGTATGTGGACAACGACTTGCTGGTGGTGAATATAGCTAGCTTTATTGTGAAGTTCGCAGCTGGGGAGGGAGGACAGCTGGTCAAACGCAGTCAAGTGGCAACGCCGGGTATTAGCAAAGAACAATGCTCTCAGCCAGTAGTGGACAAGGCACGCGGACTTTATTTCATTATTCAGAGTGGCACATGTGTCTGCTTCAACATGGAGACTGGAGTTCAAGGCCCAAGCGTCTAGTAAGCATTTAGGTTCTGAAATCCCATATTTCTTCGCTTATCGCGATTCCGCTGTCTTCCGATTGAATTATTGGGATATATACCTTAATTTATCGAAATGTTGCCAAATTGCGATTTAGCCTTATAAATATCAGCGGAATTTCCAAATCCTGCTGCTGACTCAAGTTTAATCGCCTATCTATCTAGTATGCTATGTGGCTTTTAATAGGAGTACATATTTAAGTTACTCCATAGAAGTGAAGTCCATTTTATACTCATGATTTCGTCATTTTACGTGGATTGAGGCCGGAATAAAAAGGGTCAGTGCTACAAAATCAGGTCTGTTTAGGAGCCAATGTGTCCTATTAGAGCTACAATTACTGAATCGAGTTGCATAGAAAGGCAATAGCTGCATTTACCCTTTTAGTCTACAATTTTATCCAGCAGGAGCTGGAAAGTGGGGTAGACTTCCCTATTCGAAGGAATGGGCAGCTCCAGTCTCTCCCTTTCCAGCTCCCCTAGCCTCCTTGCAAATAGGTACAGCCACCCCTGAACAAGTCCACCTGATGAATTCCATTCGGCCGGTACAGCATTGCTGCATATAAAAGGCTATACAGCAGCACCTTAGCAGCCACTCCTCCTAGAAACACTACCATATACGCGGAGGGGATAGACTCATTCAGTAGGTTGACAAATGCGACTAGTGTCAGCCACAGTACACAGACTAATGTCATTCCATAGGTCCCGGCTATACCCGAAAGGCCGCTACTTCCAAGAAGTCAGGCAATAAGTCCCTGTCGAATATGAAAAAAGCAGTGTGTCCCAAAGAGTGGTAGTCATGAAGGATTTTACTGTCCGCCACTAGGCCAGTTGGTAGATAAACTTGAGGTGGGCGGGGGGCGAAAATATGCAGACTTGGCTGCCATGTAGGAGAAATAAACCGCGGAGGGCAAATAGCAGAGCCACTGCTGCACAAATAGCGTATATCAAGTGGGGAGACTTCCAGAGGTCTGGTAGCTTTGTACAGAACTCTATTGGTGAAGCCAATAGCGCCGCACTGATATACATTTAGTAATGTTGATGCGTGGGTAGAAACACACAAGTTTCCCGAAATCAGCAGTGATTTTGCACAACTTGCATCCAAAAGCGGAATATGCCTCCTCAGAATTCCCCCCCATGCTGTTTTTACCCCAGTACTCCATTCAGTACTAGCCAATACATCCCATTCCGCAGGTAGGACTCAAAGTTCCAACTGAGAGTTTCGCTGGCTGTGGAAATGAAGACCAGGGAAGCGGGGAAGGGCGGACCCATTTCTGCATACTGGAGGGCTTCTAGCGCTATAGTCGTGAATAGGTCATCGAAGGATATTTCCACTTTCGATTCCAGCGGCTTAGCGGGAGGTCGCCAGCACCAGTGCCATATAGCTGTAGTGATGAGGATCGCTATTACGGCCACACCGAGCAACACACTATACGCGAGAGCCAATCCCGGCCTAAACGTGACTATATCAACGGACAGTCTATCAGGCTTAGCCGGTATCGGTAGGTATAGTAGTGGTGTTATCCGGCCATGCAATGTCTCTGGTGAAGTTGAACATCCCCACTCCCACCATTTAATGAATCCGTCTTCGAAAGAAAATGCGTTTAGGATTTGAAAGCGTATAGGGGAGCGGTCGTTAGTGCCTTCCTGCAGAGTAACTTCCCCGCTACAGCCCAGAAACCGTACTGACTTAAGCGCCTTTGCGCATATCCGAGGGTCTTCATAGTCCTTGCCCCAATTGATTGCGTGGGCAATTGATAGCAATTCATCGTAATACAGACAGGCCTTATTAGCCGACTGCATGTGGAAAGTATCTACGAAGTGTGGCTGCACCGCCTGTCCATGCGGACCCTAAAACCCACAGGATAGCACTGTATAGTGCCGGCTAGTAGCTCTTTCTGTCTAGCCAGCGCTTCCTCTGTACCAGTTGTATTAGTGAATATTGTAGGTGTTAACCAAATAGTGGTCATGAAGAATAAGTCTCCCCGGCGTTTCCCCAGGTCGTAGAAGAGCGCTGAGCCGTACAGCATCATTAGCACTACTCGCGCTTTCGAGTCCACAATTGGTTGGTAGTCCGCGAGTCGGTCAGTTGGGTATTCGTACAGATTGGACGGAAGCGTCGACTACCCGGGGGATTAGCGATGGTCAAACCGGTCTTATTAGCCAACATATTGAAAGTAGCGTATAAAGTCCTTGCAGAAAAGGTTATCGCAACACAGCCATAGAGCTGTATGAGTTTGATGTGGAGCACAGCGAAGTAGTCAGTTGATAGGACTACGCTGGAAAAGAAGGGGTAGTGCTTGATAGAGGACAGATGGGGAGTGAGCTGCGTACTGCCGACTTGTGGCACATTAATACTCCAATTCGTGAAAAGTCGTACAAAGGTACAGCCACGCTGGAATATTGACTATGCATAGAGGCCAAATCGTAGTCGTCTTTAGTGTATTTCTTCGCCGGCTTTAGTGCCCAGGAAGCATTGAAAATGCTCATACCCAAAGACATATAGAAGAAGCGGAGATACTGGTCCGGCAGGAGGATCGAGTCTGCGTTGACTGGCATTCTCCGCTATTCGTATCCCCTTTCGGATTAAAAGTACCGTTGTTGAAGCTTATTTGCAGCGGAGAGCGATTTAAGGCGGCGCCCCAGCCTGGCCGATAGCTAAAACAGCCAGCACAAACGGAGGCTATATAGGCGTAGAAGTGCCAATTAGGTACTCAGTGCCATTCTTTATTCCCACAACTGAGTATATGGCTGTGTCGACAATATGTGATATCTGCGTCTTTAGTATTTGCTTTGTAGCCAGGCGGAGATAGGAACAATGTGCCTGTTTTCCCCAAAGCAGGGTACAGTGGAAGGCCCCGGGCTCTGGAAGCCTCCTGGGATAAGAGTAGCATCAGGGGAGTTCCATATGGCTGTACTCTAAGACTTGCGGCAGGGTTAAGACGAGATTGGGAGGTAGGACGAGGTTCAAATATCCCTTGCCCTTCACTTCCTTTCGTATGAGAGTGTCCAAAGACCCTGCAAACTGTTCCTTTGATAGTGCCAATACTGCCACTTCTATAGGGAAAACTGAATTAGCGAAGACTTCCCTGCCCAAGTGTCTCCGACGGAAGGAATAGACACGGCCGCGTCATTCCCAGCGCCTTCGCTACTGTCCCCAGCGCTTCAACTTCCTTCCAACTCCGAGCGAACAGTCCTTCTTCCCCTTCCACTACATAGGCGTTCCCATTGACCAAGTGCATATTGGCTCTAGTCCCATGTCTGACCAAGGGAATTGGTAACGTCGAATATCTAGCCCGCTCCTGGGCGTCTAGACCCGCAGTGGTCAGATCTTGGCCTTGTCACTCTTTATTGAAATATAAGAAGGAGTTCTGTAAACAGTGCATTCCTAGAGGCTAAGGCCAACATACTTGAGTGAACTGGATAATGGCCTTTCATTGCGACCACGGTCCAGCGCCAATATCTATGGTAGTGTAGGCTGCCTTTGGCTGCTTTTTCGCTGTGCAAGTGCGTATTCAAGCCAATTTCTACAAAATTCAGGTATGGACACAGGCTCATCTTCAGGGATCGGAGAAGCGCTAGCCTATGAGTTCGCCAGGCGAGGAACCGATTCTAGCCTCCGGTCCAAACTCAGTGCGAAGCCCTCCGATTCTCAAGACTGCGAACATGCTTTGACGATTAGGAAGGAAATACCAGCGAAAGTGATATACTTGTCCATTCCGCAGGACTAGGGCAATGCTCACTATACAGGAAACCACTACGAATGAAGGGAGAGGACCCTGCTGGACATTTTTAGAAATACGAATCCGCAGAAATCGCAGCTATTCAGTCTTCATATACGGGATTAAGATCCTAATAGGCCGTTTAGCAGTCCAAACCGCTGAGTAGCATGTGCGAATAGTGGTGTTTATAGGCTATTTTAGTCATATATATGAGCCGAGAGACGACTTCAAGACCTCGGATCCCTCCAGGGCCGTTTGGTCCTAATCCTCACAGGCACTCCGCATACACAGAAACAGCAGTGCCGGCGTCCCCAGGCCTTCCTCCCTGTCCAAGCACAAAACCGCTCCTGCACTGCAATTGGAGTGCGAGCAAAGCAGGAAAGCAGCCTAGTCAACCCCCGCGCACCTAAGCAACTTCCGCTGCCTCTCCGCAAGGCCATCATCAACTGGGCCACATACAAAACCCGGCCTCGGCTCAATTCCACCTCTCTCAGTCTCTATGATCTGCACACTGAGCCAGACCTGAGCTCCACCACAGTCCTCTCCATTCCCCCATTTCCCCGCTTGCTGCAGTCGCCTGCAAGCCCAATACATATATCAGCCTGATAAAGAAGATTCTTCAGCAGGGAAATGGCACTGCGAGTGATAGGAAAGTCCGCTCAGTGAAGCCTCTTTTTCGGTATATAGGCAAAATATCCCTCGAGAAACCCTACTTCGAGAGGTTGTCTTCTCTAGTTGATTTCTCTGGCTAATATAATGTCAAACACACCTTTAGAACAGCAAGGCGGGCAAAGCGATTCGTGTCCACTTGCCTACAAAGAGAGGATGGCTGCAAAAAAAGCAGGAAGGGTCGTCACAGTCCCTGCACAACCTGCAGGCGGATCGAGGCGGCTGCGAAAGAAAAGCGACATAAGAAGTGCGCAGACTCTCCAAGCGCTTTCATACTGTTTCTTTCCCGTCAGGTAAATACCAGCATGCCTCAAGCGCTGTTTCTCGAGGAAAAGAGACGCTTTTGGTATTCTATGAACGAGGAATCGAAGCAACCCTTCGAAACCGAAGCCCGGGACAAACACATCGCGTCTCTTTTTGACTTCGAGAAGAAACTGGTGAGGACACTGTCGAAGGACCAGAAGACAGGCAAGAGGTCTACTACGCCAATCGCGAGCGTACACTACTGCTCCTCGACCCCCGACTATCCTGCAAAGACTCACTGAAGAAGGTGAAGTGCGATTGGAATGAAATGTCTCCGGAGGAGCAGTACAATTTCCTCAAGAACGTGTACGCGTCAATGACCGAATGTGAGATGCGGATGGCTCAGATGCGGGTAGAAGCGAGTGCGGAGGTGGAGCCTGGGAGAAGTGAGCTGGGAGAGGGAGGAAGGAGAAAGCGGTGCTTCTTGCGAAGCGAATAGTAGAAGCAGCAGAAGAGGGAAGAGCCCAAGTGCATGCCGCTACAGGAAGAGGCACAGCACAACCCGCAAGCAACCCAAAACCGACAGTAAGACCCGCAGACGACCGAAAGCGGACAGGAAGACTCGCAAGGAGCTCAAGCCAGAGTTCAGAGAACTCTGAAAATCCCAGGGAAAGGGCTAGGAACGCACTTCCTGCGATTCCGGAGTGGAGATGCCACGGGATGGAGGAACCTGCAACGAAGCGGCCAAACCCCACCCCCTGACTGCTAGCGAGTCCATCGACTTCAAGCGGCAGAGCATCATTCCAACACATCAAGTCTTTAGTGTAGTGGAGAGACTGCACTAGCTAGTGATAGGAAGTGCTTAAAGTAGCGAGGCGCAGGGACTGGAGGATATGCTAGCACTGAGGTCTCAGAGCAAGTTCATGCACACTTTGCTGAACAGGTCCTCTAACTCCACACTTATAATTCCCGCTTCCAGCTCTGCAGGGAAGCTGCGAACTGTCTGGCCGTTGACAGTGTAGCAGGCTAGGTACTGGTACCACGGCTCTGAGGAGCGTTCAGAGCGGATATTAACTGCTTCCAAGCGTGTCGTATGAGAGGACTGTTGGTCCGAAGCGAAGCACCCACAGCAACACTGCCGCTTTGATGCTGTGCACCTCCAGCTCTGTGCTTCCTGAGGCGGGACGAATCTTGGCAGTAGCATATTGAACCAATACGTGAGATAGGGTTAGGGTGGCGCAGGCATCAGGACTCAGTTGTCTGAGACTTTGCTTTTGTTTATAATCATTTTGGATGAGTCGAAGACACAGATTCAAAAGGATATCAAGGGAAGTGTGTAGAGGTAGTTCCTTCGCACTAGAAGTCCTCCCCTTTCGAACAACTCGATTCCGCAAGTGTCCGACGTACGCGTGAAGGCAAGTGTACCCAATCAGTGGATAACAGTCTCATATTGAAATCGTCTATGCAAAGGCTCCTCCACAAGAGGTGGAGCAGTGCTGTGCAGACCCAGTTTCTTGCAAACCTACATGCTTTCGCTGGCGTACGGAATTGGCTCCGCCACAAGCTATCTGGGATCTGAGAATGTACTATGACAATGCACCGCGACTCAGGGTTCAAGTGCACGCTTGCTGATTGGGCTTTAGCCAACTCGCAGAAAACAGCCTCACCTTTCTAGACTGTAAGCCACATCCAAGTCCGCTACCTAGGTGACAACAGAGAGAAAACACGAGAGTCCCACACCTCATACGTTGCTTTCGGCTACTTACTCAATTTACACCAACATGTGGTACTGGGCTGTGTCGATCAAGATGGTCAGGCTAGGCGATGGTCGTTATTAGAGAGTTGGTGTGGAGGTCCTGGGAACTTAAGGCGCGGAGTCAGAATTCCACCCCCACAATACTAACTGCATTTTTCTCTGAATCCTCGGGGATGTCTTCTTTTGCTCCTATTTACGGCCATTTCTAAGAAGGAAGTGAGGTGCTATCCAACACTGAATCAACTACTCTACGAAAGAATTGGTTTGAGCAATACCAATTAACCGAAAAAGACAACGACCTTTCAGTCAAGCTGTAGCGATGAGGTTTAGTGAACTCGCAATAAATTGCCATTCTAATGCAGTCTTATAATCAGATAAGTTGAAATATGATCAAACTCAGCCTACACCTCCTATCTAATTGGAGTCAGGAGAGTAAAACCAGGAAAGGTCTTCGCTGCTGATTTTAAAGTCTCCACGGGAAGTTTGGATAAGCGAAGGCTGATGACTCAAACACAAACGTAATGCTTACAGGGCATCGTTGAAATTTGTCACACTGCAGCGCTACTTGTTTTGGTGCTTGCCCTACGTAGCCTTCCACTAGTGGTAGCAAGAAACTCAGCCCTCGGCACAAGTATTACATTTCTCTATAAGAATCAATGGTTAGACTACTTTTTGGCCGTCTTCAGCAGAGCACTTCACCAGTCTTCCATCGCTATAGCTGTAAATCACCTCCCACCAAAGCACCGGTTTCGTGCTCGCAGAGAAACTGCTCACTTTCCGCTCTTTCATAACAATCCTCGGCGAGTCTGCATGCGAGAGGGTAATAAAGTTAGCAGTGGTCAAAATCAGCAGTACATCCCCTTGTCTACAGGTCAGTGTTCGAGAGCTTTGAGGCAATATGACTGACAAAAGGTGCATAGACACCCCATCAAACCGCTCTATGCTGAGACAGTACCCGCCACACAGATATACAGCTCCCCGCCATTCCTCAGGTGTGAAGTAGCTCCTGGCTTTGTGCAGGTCAGGCAAGGCCGTCCACTGCTTGCAGACCAAGTCCAGCCGCTCGCATTTCTGAGTCCCACTGCCCAAGTAGGAGCCGAAGACCAGCACTTCTCCTTTCCAGGCAATGATCCCTGGAGCGCTGCGGGCATATGCCATGTCTGGGAGTTGCTCCACGCTTCCCCTTTTATCGAGTAAATAGGCGAATTTGCTTCCGCCGCTGCCTCCGCAAAGCACAATTCTGCCTGAAACCAGCACGACCCACGCACTGTCTGAGTTTGCATGAATGGTGCTCTGAAGTTGAATACGTGAAGTGCTGCAGCCTGCTGACACATTAGTATATTGAAGAGCGCTGCCAGTCACCCATACAAGGGAAGCGGAGGGAAGAAGGTAGCTGGCGATTTCTCTGGACAAGTTGAAGCTGAGAGGGGATAAGGGAGTAGTGAATCGCTTGGTCCAGAGGAGCAGCAGTATGGGGTCAGGCAGCTCTGCTGTTTCGCCCATTAATACATCTGCATAGGAGCTGCTTACCAGAAGTGATGCGTGTGTTTGATTGAAGGAATAGCGGATGGTTGTTTGAATTATTGGCGCCTAGCATACATAGACAGGTCTCACAGCAGTACTTCCTTGCTTCCTCTAGAGGGAGTGCGTTTCTTCAACTGCAGAGGATGTATCGGCCAGTTAATCACCGTGTCCTAATCCAGTGCTAAGGAATATGAGATTCCTACTTCAGACTGGTCTTGCATGCTGACTACTTGGCAATTCTGTCCCTTAGAGAAAGAGGCGGAGTCACGCTGAGGATCTGAGAGTTAATCGAGGGATTTCAATAACTCTGCAGGATTTGGGCTAGCGAGCAAATTATAGAAATTATGGGCGACCAAAATACTTCAGTGGTCAAGTCGATGCTTGGGTACTTGGAAGGAAGACCTTTCCTTGAGCAACAGGACATACTCAAGGAAGTTCAGCAAGCAATTAAACTCATTGAAGATCAGAGACTCGCCAAGCAAAGAGAAATTGAGCGTGCTGAAGCACTGAGAGTCCAGCAGGAACAAGCCGCCAAGGCAGCAACGGTGGGAGAGATAAAGCGAGTGGCTGCTGGAGCAGGCCAAATGCAGTGCGGAGTCTGTAGAGTGCCTGCAGCAGGAGCGAAATGCACTAAATGCAAGACCATTTACTGGGTAAAAGTGTTTCAAGCCAAGGAAAAGCATAGATCTTCCTCTGTTGCTCCAAAGGAATACGAAGTTCTGCAGACTCAGGCTCAAAAAGAGGCTCATGAATCAGGTGGAAGGCCTCGAGCCATGTCTGCAGGAGCTTCTCAGACGAATGAACAACAATATACGGAGGACAGACAGAGAGGAAGGCAAAGGCAGATGGAAATAAGCCACAGTCCTCAGATTTTCGTATGTGACCGATGCCAAGTTCAGATCCAGAAGCCAGGGTTATGTGATGAGTGCATGGGGTTGGGGGTAGTACGGAAGGTAATATGTAATACGTGCAAAGCTCGATACCCTAATGATCAGGGCTACTGCCAAAAGTGTGAAATCGTCTGTCCACGCTGCAAAAAGTCGAGGCTTCGAACTCTACCTCGCTGTCTCAACTGCCCTCCATCCTGCCCCCAGTGTAGGACTGCATTTGACCCTCAATCCGGCATTTGCCGAAAGTGTGAGATAGCCTGCCCACAATGTAGGGCACCGAAGCTTCGATCACTGCCTCGCTGTCTCAACTGCACCCCAGCCTGTCCCCAGTGTATGACTCCTTATGACCCTCAATTCGGTATTTGCCGGCGCTGCGAAGTGATTTGCAAAGGGTGTGGAAAGGTGGCGAGTAGTACTCAGTCGTATTGCGTCCACTGCAATACAGTGCTGAAAGAAAGACTCTGCAAACAATGCAAGCTACTGCCAGCTCCAGGCCAGTCAGGTCTCTGCAAGGGCTGTGCCTCACGCCCTGCCAGTCTCCCATCTTCATCTTACGAAGAAAAGAAAGCTCAGCCTCAGGTCCAAGCCAAGACAATTCGTCAAGTTAAGCGCTAATCCATCCTAGTTTAAGATAAATCACCCACCCCTCAATATCTCCCAAGTCCCAAACAATCCCTAGTTATTCACATTCCGGGTAAACCCAAAAGTACCTACACTCTGAGAGTATGGCAGTATCTGGGAAATGAATTCTCATAGTTACCTCGGCGGAAGCCTCTGAAACCTCCCAAGTGGTTCTGAAGTGAGAGTCATGCTATAGCGCATTAGTAGGTGTTCTGCCTACTTTCATCAGGCCTCCCTGGGGGAGTGCGGCGGGGTTGCACCCGAAGTTGGTGGTCCAGGATCATCACTCCTGAGACTTCTCGGTATAACTCGAAGCACTCGGGAGCTATTTCCTGGTTTTTTGGTCTCTTCTGCACCGTTTTGAGGAAAAACTGCTCCGAGTTTTCACTATTCCTCCTCTTCCTCTCTTCCACGGCCGAAACCTGCGAAACGACCGGGCTTCTAAGCGACCTATGCAGCTGGTTCATCAGCACCGTGACTTCAGTATTAGAGGACAGCGGCTGCACTGCAGTGGAGCAGTTTAGCGACCTAGGCTGCACCTTAACTCTTGCCTTCGGCTTCCACAGGTGTAGGAGACAACTTAGACACATGGTAATATATGCGCCACGCGCATGATTACTTGATAGAGCACATCGAAGCGACAGAGCCGTTCACGTTTGAGGACTTTCCGGAGCAGGATCGGCTGTCTGCGGCGGGCAGAGACTTCGTCAAGCTGTTTGCCAGGCACAAGGCGGCGCTGCAGACCTTCGGACAGACCCAGGCCGCGCAAGTGGCTGCTTTACGCCTGCAGCAGACTAGGAAGTGGAGGGATTTGTGCACTGCGCAGACTCAGTTCGCAGCGGCTGAAAGCCTGGCAGGGGCTTTGTACGTGGAAGAGGAGGAAGTGCTGACACTCAATGTGGGCGGACAAGGCAGCCTCACAACTGCCAAGCGGACTCTAATGAAGTACCCCGACTCAGCACTGGCAGCAATGTTCAGCGGCCGCCACGCCCTGCAACTGCACCACGGACAGCTCTTCATCGACAGGAACTACCGTCCCTTCGCTCGACTGGTCTCCTTCCTTCGCACAGGCCGCCTGCCCAGACTGCCCGCAGCCGCTGAAGAGTTGGAACTGAAGGAAGAAATGGACTACTGGGGTGTACCCTGGGAACTAAACCCCCCTCCCGCGCCCACTCCCACACGACCCACATTCGACCATCTCCGCAGCAGCACTTCTCTCTTGTTCCAGGACGACTTACAAACTGCACTCAAGGAAGGCCTCGAACACGCTGTGCTGTTTCTATCCAAACCGCTTACCTCGGAAACCCCCTCCGTCGACTTCCAAGTCACTTTGGACAACTACCCGGAAAGCAACTATCAGCTGCTGATAGGACTGGTGCCGCCCTTCGCCTACCGGGAATCAAGCAGTGCGCTCTGGTGTCAAGCGCCCAATAGCTACTTCTGGGACGTAGGCGAAAACAGTCTCCTGCAGACCGACTCAAGGAAGCGAGTCACAGAGTGTCCGGATTACAGCTGTTTCTGTGAGGAGGATGACTCAGTCTTCGGCATCCGCTACGACTCTTGCAGCCAGACAGTGAGTTTCTACAAAAACGGCATCTGCCAGGGCCAGGCATTTAGCAGGGTGCAGCTGCCCTTGACGCCGGTGCTGGACCTGCAGTTCGAGGCAGGAGCTGTGAGGCTGAAGTCAGAAAGCTAAGCTAGATTATGGTATGGAGGGATTTCGGAGTATTGGGGTTGTTCTGCTGGCACATACTCCATGTATGCTCCTAACAGATAAGGGAGACCCAAAACAGTTTTTTTCCTCACAGACTAATGCAAGTACGTAACCAAAGAGAGCGATTTGAGGACTAATTTGCTTGGGAGGTAAAGAGAGTGAAGCGATCTCTCCTATTTGCGTCATCTTCTCTTTGAATGCAAATCTCTTCCGATTCAGTAAATGCAGGTCGCACCTAGTAAGGAAGTCGTGCACTTGCTAGAATAGCCTCCAACTGATTCCTAGTTGCGGCTACGACTTCCCCTAATTGTTCCCATATTGACTAGATAACTTCACTGGACAGACTGATTCTTAGGAAACTGAGAATGGGAGTTAGGCAATGCAAGCACGCTGTAACAGTCTTCTCTTCATTATACTGGAAGCAGTCACTTGCTTGATACTCTTTGTGCCCGGCTGAAAGTCACCAGGCCGCCCAGCGCTTACTTCCTGTTGCAGCAGTGTCTCCACGTCAATCAACCGCGCGAACAAATTACTCAGACCTGTGGCCTGCTGGGAGGAAAGCGGCTGAAAGGCCTGCTGAGTCCGAAGCTTCCGCTCTGCTCGACACTTGAAGGCTGCAGGGCCGTACTTCCTAAGTTGAGGTCTGAGTATAGGCAGGGCCTTGCTACTGTCTTCTAGAGGGGACGTGTCGTTGAGCGACGAGTTCTCGGTGGAGTCTTCTAGCCCAAAGTTGGCTATTTTCATTCTCAGAATAGACTTCTGAATCCATCTTTCCAGTAGAACTTTGGACTAGAAAGACAATTTGTGCATGAAATTCCCCTTCTGTCAGCAATTGAAGCTACCACAGCAGAGTTTAAATCACTTCGATCTTTATATTTAGTTATGTGCAGTGGGTCGACGCTTACAGACGTTTTAATCAACAAGTTGCTAGTAAAAAAGTGAGTTTTTTTGGAATTATAGGGACGCAATACAGAGTTACAAAGTAAATTAGCATCTTTCTAACTGCTGACTCTGCAGTTTTCTCTCAGTAAGCCCACTTCCCAGACTCAGTATGTGCCCCATTGGATGTGAACAAGGATAGTGCAGGGGTTAGAAATGCAAAGGGAAATGCGGGGGAGTGCTGCCACCATTAGCCTCTATTCCCCTCTTTTATCGCCTATATATGGAGGGATTCCTGCATATCAGCAAACATCTGCTTGCATTGAAAAGGCTCTAACCGTGCATAATGGCTAAATCGCCCACAAGAGTCGGGAAATGTCGACTTGTATTTGTTCTAACCTTCCTGATGCCCGAAAAATACTGAGAAATATAGCAATTACAGAAGTGTCAGATATATTCCGGAGCGCGGAAACGGTCATTTGTACTACTAAACGCCTATACAAACTATCTGCTTTGAAATAAAGCAGTACCCGCAATCCCTTGTGCTGCAACGAAGGATCTTCGACTTCTCAATTTCCAAAAGTCTACACAAATGTCAGAAGTCTTGACTGGATATAAGCTCAAGCCAGCTCCCTACCCCTGCAACCCCTTCACTCATGTCAGTTTTTACCAGGGCACAGACTGCAGTGGGCTTCGAGTAGTGGTCAAGCAGCAGGACTTTCCAGCGCTCACCCTCGAGGGGGTTAGGGAACAGGCTGAGAAAGTGATGACTGCTGGTCTGGAGCAGGCAGCAGTTCAGCATCCACATGTATGTCAGCTATTCCAGGTACGTCTGGTGGTTACGGGGCAAAGCTGCAGTGTTTTTCATGTGTTGGAGCAGATGGAGACAAATGTAGGGCAGGACATTGAGGAGCGGAAGAAGAGCAACAGGCCGTATACCGAAGCAGAGCTGTGGTCCTTCTTACAGCAGGTTTCCAAGGCTTTGGCCTACGTACACAGTCGAGGAGTAGCTCACAGAGACATCAAGCCCAACAATGTGTTCCGAACCCAGGAGACCTACAAAGTAGGGGACTTCGGGGAGTACTGGCGGATGCAAAGGGACCCAACGACCTCTACTTTGAAAGGGGATGGCCGGTACTTTAGTCCTCAGATGCGAGAGGCGCACCTAAGTGGTGGGAAATACGACGCTATGAAAAACGACGTTTTCGCTTTAGGAGCCACTTGGCTGGAAATGGCCGCTTTTGTACCACCCAATACTTGCATCAGTTTTGAAGAAACAATTAGGAGACTTCCTTATTCCCAGAAACTAAAAGACGCTTTGCTGTTAATGCTTGCTGCGGAAGAAAGCCAGCGATGCGCCATGGATACTGTCAATTCAATGCCTCAACAGGATGCTGTGCAACAGAAAAAAAAAACAGCCAAGCAAAGAGAAATTGAGCGTGTTGAAGCACTGAGAGTTTTGCAGGAACAAGCCGCCAAGACAGTAAGGGCGGAAGAGATGAAGCAAGCGGCTGCTGGAGCAGGCCAAATGCAGTGCGGAGTCTGTAGAGTGTTTGCAGCATGAGCAAAATGCACTAAATGCAAGACTATCAACTGTGAAAAGGTGTTTCAGGGGAAGAAAAAGCAGAAATCCTCCTTAGTCACTCCAAAAGACTTGAAAGTTCTGCAGAATCAGGCTCAAACAGAGGCCGAAGGGCAGAAGAAAGAGCAGCAATGGGCTGGATACAGACAGAGAGCAGAGCCAATTCAAGAGGATGTGAAACACAGTCCTCAGATTTTCGTGTGCGACCAATGTCAAATTCAGACCCAGAAGCCAGGATTATGTGATAAGTGCATGGGAGTGCAGCGGGTAACATGTCTGACGTGCAAAACTCAATACCCTGCTAATCAGGGCTACTGCCGAAAGTGTGAGATAGCCTGCCCACAATGTAGGGCACCGAAGCTTCGAACACTGCCTCGCTGTCTCAACTGCACCCCAGCCTGTCCCCAGTGTAGGACTGCATTTGACCCTCAATTCGGTATTTGCCGGCGCTGCGAAGTGATTTGCAAAGGGTGTGGAAAGGTGGCGAGCAGTACTCAGTCGTATTGCGTCCACTGCAATACAGTGCTGAAAGAAAAGCTCGGCAAACAATGCGGACAACAGCAAGCTCCTAGCGTATCGAGTCTTTGCAAGGACTGTGCCTCACGCCCTGCTGTCTCCCAGTTTATGAAGAAAGGAAAAGCCATGCCCAAGCACTTACTAATGCGTAGATAAGGCGCCTAAACTTCTGGAACGTTCCTCTGTCATATACTCCGATAGTAGAGTTTAGTGTTTCTGTCATAGCAGCACTAGCTTGTTTTGCACCAGGATGTGAATATAGTATGGCATTTTCAGAAGCGGCAGGCAACCAAATAAGCTAAGTTTGCGAGGAGCACGAAGCCACTCAATTTTGCAATTGCGTCCATACCCCTGCACTCCTCTGTGTGGACTGCTGTTTCTTGCACAGTGCACAGCCTTGAGCAGGATCGGCTGTCTGCGGCGGGCAGAGACTTCGTCAAGCTGTTTGCCAGGCACAAGACGGCGCTGCAGGCCTTCGGACAGACCCAGGCCGCGCAAGTGGCTGCTTTACGCCTGCAGCAGACTAGGAAGTGGAGGGATTTGTGCATTGCGCAGACTCAGTTCGCAGCGGCTGAAAGTCTGGCAGGGGCTTTGTACGTAGAAGAGGAGGAAGTGCTGACACTCAATGTGGGCGGACAAGGCAGCCTCACAACTGCCAAGCGGACTCTAATGAAATACCCCGATTCAGCACTGGCAGCGATGTTCAGCGGCCGCCACGCCCTGCAACTGCACCACGGACAGCTCTTCATCGACAGGAACTACCGTCCCTTCGCTCGACTGGTCTCCTTCCTTCGCACAGGCCGCCTGCCCAGACTACCCGTAACCGCTGAAGAGTTGGAATTGAAAGGAGTCACACAGTGTCCGGATTATTCGGCATCCGTTACGACTGCAGGCATTTAGCAGGGTGCAGCTGCCCTTGACGCTGGTGCTGGACCTGCAGTTCGAGGCAGGAGTTGTGAGGCTGAAGTCAGAAAGCTAAGCTAGATTATGGTCTGGAGGGATTTCGGAGTATTGGGGTTGTTTTGCACTGCAATTTGCTCTTCAGATTCGCAGATTTGCTCTTCAGATTCGCAGATTTGCTCAAAAAGCTTTTGGCTGTCGCCAGCCAAATCTGCGGTTCATACAACTTCCCCAAATTTATGACACATGGCGACTAGTGAAGCTCACTTGACCATGCAGTGCTTAGGGAACGGGAGTTAGGCAATGTAAGCACGCTGTAACAGCCTTCTCTTCATCATACTGGAAGCAGTCACCTCCTGGATGCACTCCGCACCCAGCTGACCGTCGCCAGGCCGTCCTGCACTTACTTCCCGCTCCAGCAAAGTCTCCACGTCAATCAACCGCGCGAACAAACCACTCAGAGCTGTGGTCTGCGGGGAGGAAAGCGGGTGAAAGGCCTTCTGAGCCCGAAGCTTCCGCTCTGCTCGACACTTGAAGGCTGCGGGGCCGTACTTCCTAAGTTGAGGTCTGAGCATAGGTAGGGCCTTGCTACTGTCTTCTATGGGGGATGTTTCGCTGAGCGACGAGTTTTCGGTGGAGTCTTCTAGCCCAAAGTTGGCTATTTTCATTATCAGAATAAACTTATGAGAGTCCATCTTTCCAATCAGAAAGCTAGGCTTACCCGCAAATGCCTATTTTTAGGTCTCAACAGCCGGCGGTTTGCGCAGCCAATTTGGCTCTATTAAAGTGGCCTTAATAGAAACTATTTCACCAATTTATTCAACTTTATATAGTATTATCTGCAGCGGAGAAACGCTTAGTATTCTTCAAAAAGCAGACAGCACCTTCAAATCGCCAAATACAAACTTTAATTCCTATACGGAAGCTCAATTCGCTGGAAAATAGCAAGTAAAGGGGCGCTATAGTCCCTAAGAAGGAATAGTAACTTGAAGAAAGACAATTTTCGGAGCAATATAAACTAATTATGTCTGTTCCTGCAGAGAAGCAGTTGCCCTACCTATGTCTTCCCCAGCCTGCCATTGCTTCACCCACTAGCTCTCTGCCAGGATGTGGATATAGTATGGCCTTTTCAGAAGCCGCAGGCAACCAAATATGCCAAGTTTGTGAGGAACACGAAGCCACTCACTTCTGCAATTGCGTCCATACCCCTGCACTCCTCTGTGTGGACTGCTGGTTCTATCACAGTGCAAAGCCCGGACTCAGTCCCCATCGTGCAATCCCCATAGCGGCGCTAGGAAGGAACTTCGAGACATACATGCACAGATATGAAGCTGTGGCCAAAGCCACTGCCGCAGTGCGCGGAAATGTAGAGCGGATAGAGAAGTTTTCGACAGAGTTCGATGATATGATGAAGGCAAGCATCCGCTACTTGGCAGAGTACCACCACTTGTGGCTGAATAGACTGCAGGCCGAAATCAAGGAGATAAAGGCTGCAATTGAGGCTGCAGAGCAGGAAACAGCGATCTGTCTTGATCGAGAAATGGACCCTACCGGTCCATTAGCGCAGGCTCTTTGGACTCTTTCCCCTGAAGAGCTAGAGGTGATTAACTGCTCAGTGAGGCCTCCGGATCTGCAGGCCTTGTGCGCGACCTGGGCTTCCTACAGCAACACCCTGCACCGTCTTTGCGACCGCTTCCCAGTCCCTCGAGACCTGCTGGCTTATGTGCATTCCGAGGTAGTGGAAATATATGATCTGCAGTCCCAGCAGTCCACCAAGCATGTTCTTCCTACAGTGTTCGACAGCGGGGCCAGCTATATCCAGGTGGATAGACGTACTTTGCTCTGTCTAGGTGGGGATTTGACTTCCACAGCGGTGCGTGAGCTGGACCTGCATTCGCTTCAACTCGCCTCTTTGCCTCCGATGCAGACGCCTAGAACTCATGCGGGAGTCGCGAAAGTTTCCCGCTTTGTATACATCTTCGGAGGAAGCGCTATCTCTAATATAGAGCTGAAATACTGCGAAAAATACACCCTGCAAGACAAGCAGTCTTTCCCTTTAGGAGACATGCAGTGGCCTAGAAGCCACTTCACTCCCTGCACTTTCCGCACTCTCATATACTTAGTCAGTCCCTGGACTACCCGCACTATAGAGACTTTTCACCCGGAAGCAGAGACCTTCACAGTGCTTCCCATTTCCTTACCCCCGGAAATGGAACTTAACTCCGCCTCTACATCCTTCATAGTCCACGGAGAACTCTGTGTCCTGACGACCAGCGAGCAGATTGGCCGGTGGAGGATTGAGCGGGATAGGGAATTCCGCCTCTGCGCCAGTGAGAAATGGTGCTGCAGCAGCCAGCCTCCTCTAATCACCCAGTCCACAGTCCTCATTGCCAACTGCACTGGCTGGACCACCAAGCTGGAGACCTTCAGTCTGGAGTCCTACACCTTCCTATAGTGGAGGACTTGAGTCTAGACGTAGGTATAGTCTCCATACTAGATGAGCGTGGTGAGCATCTATGGACTGAACACGAACAACCACTGCGGCTACTGCAATCGCTCTGGCTCCGCATCCTACGGCCTGTCCTGTCCTCGCATGAAGGCCTCTGACTACGAAGCTATGATGCTGAAAGGCTGGAGACGCTCCGGCTCCTACTACTACAAGCCGCACCTGCCCCAGTCCTGCTGCCAACTCAACACCATTCGCCTGGACGTCACTCAGTTCCAAGCCAACAAGAAGCAGAGGAAAGTCCTCAACAAGTTCCAGTGCTTTCTCAATGGTCAGTCACCGGCCAGCCCCGACAACAAGGCAGAGAAGCGAGAGGAGACGAAGGCGCTGCTCTCGAGCTTAGTGCCGCAGACTCTGCTGGAAAGCCTGGAAACTGCAGTGATGCTGCTGTGCAGTGAGTTGGGAGTCGGTCCGAAGGCTGACTTCGTGAAGGTGCAGAGAAATGCAGGCGACAAGGCGAGTCGCTTCGGCACGTACACCTGTGCTTCTCCACTGATTATCGCAGCTGCTGGGAAGAAAGAAGGACAGGAAATCACTCCTCAGACTGTCGCAGAACGCCTAATTGGGCATTTAGCTCCCCTGATACCTGCTATGACCTGCTCCACCAGCCTTCAAGGACACGTCAACATTACGGATCCAGAGGCTGGCTCCGCTCCTGCTCCCTCCGCGCCGCAGCCCGCCGCTCTGCCAGTCGCCCCTGTCAAAAAGACCTACACGTTGACTGTAACCGACAGTATCTTCGATGAAGAGTCCTACGAAGTGTATCGGAAGTACCAAATTGCGATCCATCACGACCCTCCGGGCAAAATTACCCGCAGCCAATATACGAGTTTCCTGTGTGAATCTTCACTAATCAAGGACAAGCCTGTGGAGGGGGGACCCGGCCTGGGCTACGGCTCCTATCACTTTGAACACAGACTCGATGGAAGGCTGTTTGCTGTGGGAGTGTGTGATATACTGCCCAGCGGTTTGAGTTCCGTCTACTTCTTCTACGACCCTGAAATGAACGCTTTGAACGTCGGGACTTGGAGTGCAGCGAAGGAAATCGAGTGGATTCGAGACCGCGCCCACCCAGTATTCCACTACTACTACATGGGCTTTTACATCGATTCCTGCGTCAAAATGCGGTACAAAGGCGACTTCTTCCCTTCGGAATTGCTCTGTCCGGTCACCTACAACTGGGTACCACTGGCCGCCTGTCTCCCCACTAAGGCAGAACACCACTTTCTCCGTCTCTCCCAATGTTCCCCTGCTACCGCCAATTTACCTATCGACCCGGACATGGACATCTCCTCGATCCCTAACATCCAGCAATTCATAGTGGAAACTGCAATGACAGTCTTTGGCAAGCGACTGGCCAAGCTGCAGACGCTCCCCGACAACCTCAAGCTCCGGATTGTCCTGCACCTGCAGGAGGCGCTGCCCTTCCTTGGACGCACAGTGCTGTCTCGCCTGCTCTTTTCGTTCTAAACTAGGCAGAAATTCATGTCCTGGCTGGTTGTTTGATAGAATCTTCTTGGTTGAATGGGGAAGTCGTTTGTATAGGAACGGCAAAAGGGATGATTAAGGAGTTTTTACAGGGAAGTGGGAATTGTAACTACTTTAAATGGGTCAATTAGAATTACAAGGATTTTACAAAATACCAGACAAGTTAACCCGCAGCCAGTACACCGACTACCTCTGCCAGTCCTCTCTAATAAAGGAAAGGCTGTTTGCTGTGAAAATGTGTGATATACCGCCCAGTGGCATGAGTTCCGTCTGCTTCTTTTACGACCTTGATATGAAGGCGGTATGTAGGGATTTGGAGTGGGTGAAGGAAATGGCAGGGCGCATGCACTATTATTATATGGGCGTTATATCGATACCTGCGCTAAATCACGCACTTCTTCCCTTCGGAATTGCTCTGTCCGGTCACCTACAACTGGGTACCACTGGCCGCCTGTCTCCCCACTACGGCAGAACACCACTTTCTCTGTCTCTCCCAATGCTCCCCTGCCCCTCTTATTGACAATTTCTGTATACTAGTCCTGGGCAAGCCAAACAAGCAGCAGACAGTGAGTGTCTACAGAGCATTCGCCCTTCCTCTTCTCATTTAGACTAAGCTACATCAGAACTCCACGTCCCAGTTAGCGTCGGCTCTGCTCTGTCTCCTGGGGTTCCGGGGCTCCTCCTCATCCCTCGCTTCCTTCTAATTAGTCCTTACCGCGATCACTTTGGCCACACTTTGGTTCTTTTTTAGTGCTTTGGAAACGTCATCATCCAGCCCCGCTATTTTGGGGACAAACGGCGCTTTGATCTGTCGGCCCAGTAGTCGGTCCCAGTTAAAGCCTTTGAACCACACATTGGTCCGCAGAGTGGCGAGACTGCCACTCGTCCTCATAGCTGAGTTCTTGCTCAGGAGCACGTCTAGGACTCCTCTGACCTGGGAAATCACGTCTGCCTTCACCCAGGGAGGGAAGGAGAAAGTGTTCTGCAGGATCTTCTCGTAGATCTGGTAAGGGTCTTCTTCCTCCTCCCCAAACGGCACTCGGCCGCAGATGCACTCGAAGAGGATAGCACCCATACTCCAGTAGTCGGCGGACATGCCGTATCCCTTCCCTATAATAACCTCTGGAGCCATATAGTGCGGTGTCCCCACTATCGTATAAGTCCGTCCTTGCACGATCTTCGCAGTCCCAAAGTCTATCAGCTTCATATACCCCTCTTCGTCCACCATAATATTCTCCGGCTTCAAGTCTCTATAAATAATCTCCCTTTCATGCAAATGCTCCAATATAAGCATCATACAGCCTGTATAGAACCGTGCGTCTTTGTTGCTGACCAGTCCTTCCATTTTCCGCAGCACGTCGAAGAAGTCCAGGCCGCGCACGAATTCGGTGAGGAAGTAGACGTGGGTAGCGTCTTTGTAGGTCTTCACGAGTTTGAGAATCATCGTGTGGTCTAACTGCAGCAGCACTTTCCTCTCCAGCAAAATGTTATCCTTTATATTGTATTTTTCGATTTTCGTCCTGGAAACTGCCTTCAAGGCATACAAAGCCCTCGTTTTCGGCTGAGTGGTCAAATACACATTCCCAAACATGCCCTTCCCAAGCGCTTTCACCACCACCAAATCCCCAAACGCAATAGTATCATCCTGCAGTGCAATCCTCTTCATCAGCTGGTTCCTCACCTGCTCATCAATAACCCTGTAAAACTCCGACTTCTCCAACACCCAGCAAGCCACTGGGCCCTTCGCTATGATAGTGGCAGTCCTTGCGTCTCCAAAGAGGACAGACCGCTCCCCGAAGTAGTCATGCTTCGTGATGGTCCTGAGGTTCACGCCGTCTCTGAAGATGTCCACTCTGCCGGACTCGATGATGAAGAAGGAGTCGCCAGGGCTGTTTTGCTTGATGATGACTTCTTTGTCAGTGAATTCGCGGAGACGCAGGGCTTGGGTCAGTTCCAATAGCTTTTCATTCGGTAGGCCTCGCAGGAGCTGCACTCTTTTGAGGACTTTGAGGACTTCGTTGTTTTGGGTGGCTGCGTCGAGGGAGCCGCCTATGGACTGCTCGAATTCCTGCCTTGTTAGAACTGCGATATCTGCGCTTTCGGACGCTACGATGATGTCGGAGTCGTACACAGCCTCTGTCTTGCGGATTAGCTGTGTGTCTCCCAGACACGCGAAGGTGTCGCCCACGACTTCAGGGCCGTTTGCCTTGCGAACAGAGCCTTTGAGGACTACGAATAGCGAGGAGCCGAGAGGAGTTCCTTGTGGAATCACGACTTGGCCGGCTGTGTAGGTGGCTACTCGGACAGCTGCTATGAGTCGGTCGCTCTGGTCACTGTTTAACTTGCGTAAGGTCTCGCTGCGGTCTAAAGCGATTCTGAGCGAATTCCTATATATGACTTGTAGCAGTTGACTGCCCAGGACGTTCTGCAGGTCGGATCTGCCAATAGACACTAATTTGACGGAGTCTGCAGTGGTAATAGTGGCTGTTCGAATGCCGCCATATAGTAAGGCTTGCTCCCCGAAAAATTCGCCTTTGCCCATGCGGCGGATTTCCTTTCCGTCCTTTGTGCATACGACTGTGCCCTCTCGAATGATATACAGCACTTCACCCTGCTCGCCTTGAGCCACAACTCTCGTTCCAGCCGGGTACTGAATCGATTGAAGCGCTTGCAGCAAGTCTTCCTTCTGAGAAGGCGTGAGCACCTGAAATATCTGAATCGAGTTGATGAACTGCTTGTTTTCTTCATAGTTCTGAGCATTCACTCCTTCAATAAAGTGCTTGAAGGTTTCGCGGTCCAGACCCCACATGGTAGTGGCGGAAGTGGTCCTTGCGGAGGCGGTTCTGGGCACGTTGTGCACTAGGGCGCTTTCTCCGAAGCCTGCGCCTTTCTGCAGGACGTTACGTCTGACCCCATTGGAAAGGATCTCCACTTCGCCGGAAGCGACAACAAAGAAGTTGACTGCAGGCTGGCCTTGCTCAAATATGACTTCATTGGCTGCGAGAGTGTAGAACTTCATCGCACTGACGACATATGCGCGCTGCTCTTCCGTCCAAGTGCTGTATATAAACTGCGTCTGCAGACTGTGCAGAATGAGTTCTTTATCCACCATGCTCTTTTCCTTCTCGGACACCACAGCGTTGGAAGCTTCTCTCACTTGGACAGCGGTGGGGTTGACCCCCACAGCGGCCTTTTTTTTCTTCACTCGGTTGCGCCCGTGGTCTGCGGCCACTCCTTGGTCGATTTTCTCCTCTTCTTCTGGGGACAAAGGCGCCCCTTCTATTGGCTTGGACAGTCCTTGTCCTTCCTCCTTGTCCTCGGACTTTTTCACACATCCCAGGCAATTGCTCCCCATATCCTTTTAATTACTTTATGAAACTCTCTTCGCTTTCATTACTACTCGCTCTGTCCTCATTCCCCCGTCTTCGTCCAGCCAATAAGTGTCCAAATTCAGCGTTTTATGGACTTTGGTGATTGCAGCAGTACGAGAAACAACCAGCAGAATATACGCATAAACCGACTGATTCACTGAAAAAGCAGAAAAGGGCTTAAATGTCCCTCTATCGCAGTATCTGAACCCAGCGCTATAGCAGTAGTGATGGCCTGCACGCACTACCAAAGAGGCTGCGACGTACTGGCGCCCTGCTGCCAGCAGTTCTACGCCTGCCGCTTCTGCCACGACTCCGAGAAGTGGGAAGGCGAGGCAGACCCCAAGCGCAGACACCAGTTGGACCGGAAGGCTGTGCAGCAGGTGAAATGTCGAGAGTGCGGAACTGTGCAGGCGGCGCAGCAGACCTGCGGAAACTGCGGGAAATGCATGGGTGCGTACTTTTGCCCGGTTTGCGTCTTCTTTGACGATGATTTGGGCAAGGCGATTTACCACTGTGAGGGGTGTGGGATTTGCAGAGTAGGGCCGAGGGAGAACTTCTTTCACTGCCTGACTTGTAACGCGTGTCTTGCGGTCTCGCAGCAAGCCAGTCACACCTGCCTACCAGACGTTCTACGCTCGAACTGTGCAGTGTGTCAGGAAGACCTGTTCACTTCCAGGTCCTCGCCTGTGGCCTTCCGCTGCGGCCACTACTTGCACAAACACTGTCAAAAGCAGTTCTTCAGGTCAGGCTCCATCGCCTGTCCTCTCTGTGGGAAATCAGTGGTGGACCTGACTTCAGAGTTCCAACAGCTCGACCAAGAAATCGCCCAAACCCCAATGCCCGAAGAACTCCAAGCCCTCAAAATGCAAATCCTCTGTAAGGACTGCAGCCAGAAGACCGAAGCCACCTACCACTTCTACGGCCTGAAGTGCAGCGCCTGCGGGTCCTACAACACCACTAGGACGTAGCTAAGGTTATCTAGTACTCGCTGTGCTTGATGTTGGGGTCCTTCGCTTGGGCATACCGACGATTGCGACGGAACTTCAGGTCACACCCCTTCAAAGGCATAGTCCGTGTTCTGACAGGCTTCTTGATGCCGTTGCGATGGTTCTTATGCATCTGGTTGTGCCCCGTATGGTTCTTGTCCTTAGCCATACTCCTCGATTATAGCCATTTGTCTCGCATTACCCTCCGCTCCCTGCCACACTTCGAGTTTAGGTAGTTTGACTATGAAGGACTGGTGCAGGGTGTTAGGGGACGTAATGGGCGGACGGCTACAGTGCGGCTTGCGTGTAGCGCTATTCCTCAATCACGGAATTCGGTAAAACCCTAACTTTTCCCTTTCCTCATAAAAAGCCCAATTCCCAGTGCTTTCCCTGTCCGTTACGAGTCCCCATACAGGCCACTAGCTCCCTAAGTTCTCATGGCGGCCCTACAAATATGACGCTAACGGCGACCCAAGGCACTGTGCTGGTCCTAGGCCCCTCCGGCTCTGGCAAGTCTACGCTTATCAATACTCTGCTGTACAATATGAGTTTCCGGCCCCAGCGGTCGCGCCATCCGAGACTGTATCGCTACCAGTGGCCGGCCTTTTGCCTGGGGATTGTGGAGAATGTGACTGTGGAAACACTGCAAGACGTGAGTTCCGTCCTCATAGTCCCTCCCTCAGGCCCCGAAGCCGCCTCCTACCTCTCTTCCACAGTCTCCCAAATCCGCACGCTAGCCACCGACCTGCTCTCCCTCCTCATCATCTCCTCCAAACCAGACCTGACGCACCTCCAGCCCATAGCCGATGCATTGAAAGTCCCGCTCTGCGCTGTTGATTTCCGCCTACGGAGAGAGGTGCTGCCCTGCTTTGAGCAGGCTGTGGAGCACAGCAAGAGGGACCACACCTGGGACAGACGCAGAAACCTGCTTTTGGCCAAGTTCAGACTCATGCGTTTGCGGCTTATTTAGTATAAAAGCGATAAATGGCCTTTTCGGGGTCGTCTGGATCGAGTTTCGACCTGGCGGCCGCTCAAAATAGGGTTTTATCACTGCGAAATCAGCAACTTTCCGACTCAGAATTCGCGATTTTCCTCCACTCCTTCCAATCTGACGCCTATTTCGCAGTCCTGGACCTCAGCCACAACCTCTTATCAGACGCTGCGGCCAGGCTGCTGAGCGACTTTATCAGACAAAGCCACAGTGCAGCGGAGGAAATCCACTTGGAGGAGAATAACATCGGAGAGGCAGGCGGGGAAGAGTTGGAAAAGGCTAGAAATGAGGCTTTTCAGACCTATCATAGGAGCTGGAACCTGTATTTGACTGGAAACCCTATGTCTCAAAGGCTGATAGTCCGCCTGGAAGACCCTTTGATCCTGCCTTTCACGCAAATAGAGAAGGTGGTGCCTACTGACTCTCTCCCAGCACTTAGTTTTTCTTCGTCTTCCAGTCTCTCCCTGGAGCCAATCCCACCCCAAGAAACCAGCGGAGAAACCTTCAGCAGCGGCTTTTTCAGTCCCCGCCTCCTCCCTCGCCTCGTGACCACCAGCCTTTCCAGCGCCTCCGAAGACTTCGCCCTGGCACAACCCACTGCCAACTACAGGGAACGGGGCTGGGAGTCGATTCCGTATAGACTGCAGGGCGCTGTGTACTTGAAAAGACTGGCTGTGGGGAATAACGCAATCACAAGGATGGAAAACCTTCCTGTAGGCCTGGAGGCGCTGGAAATGAGGGGAAATTGGATTGAGAGAGTTGAGGGATTGGAGAGACTGGAGAGATTGAAATACCTGGATTTGAGGTATAACCGAATAGGGGGAATAGAGGGATTGCAGGGGAATGCGGAATTAGTGGAAATTAGACTCGGCCATAATCGGATTCGCAGTGCGGCGGGATTGGAGCACTTGCAAAGGCTGAAAAGGCTGGATTTAGGCTCTAATTTGCTATCTACTTTCGCAGATATCAGACCTTTGGCTCTCAACTCTAGTCTAAAAGTGCTGTTTCTGGCGTCCAATCCACTGTGTGAACTGCCTGACTACGAGGCCACTGTGCATGGAATGCTGCCTGCCCTTACCAAACTAGACAACGTGACTTTCCAGGGAGCAGGTGCAGACGGAAGCCAGCACTCCTTCTTTTCCGCGGATTTCTCCCTCAGAGAAGACCAGGATGAAAGCGGCTTTTCCCTGCCTGCGCTGAGCATGCCGCCGCAGCCGCCCTCTGCCCAGCCTGTCCCTAAGCCCCAGCCCGATATAGAGCCCGAAGAGCCCGTCTTCCCCAGTCAGCCTCCCTCCAAGTCCATTTCCTTCGCTTCTCTGCCCCGGCAGCCCTCCCTGTCATCTGCTTCTTTCGACCCTCGTCTGACTGAGAAAGAGCAGGAAAGCATCGTTTCCCGCCTACTCACTTTCCCTCTATACCGCGGCTTCCCAGGCGCTCAGCTACACACGCTGCTCGCAGGCGTGGAAAGACACAGAGGAGAGCGGGGGGACGTGCTGCAGGACGGGGGAGAGACTGCACAGGGAGCAATTGTGGTGTTGAAAGGAGGAGTGAGGTGGAAGGGAAGGAAGCATGGGCCTTGGACTGTGCTATTTCCGGATAGTCTGTATGCAGCTGTACCTGCGGAGGAAACAGTGGTGTGTGCAGAGCGGTGTGATTTCGTGAAGATCGACCAAATGGCAATGCACGATTTGCTCAGCTCCGACCCAACTCTCGCAGCCCTGCTGGCTGCCAACTACTCCTCCCTCACCCGTCTGCGTCTCGATCCGCCGCCCCGGTCCGCCCTTCCTGTGCCCCCGCTTGCCCTCAAGCCTGCCCGGCCTTCTCCCTCCCAAACCCTCCATCTAAGTTCTCAGCACACCGACACCCGAACCCGCAAAATACAAGCAGAAATCGAAAAGCTATTCAGCGGCGACCCTTTCAAGCCCGAACCCGGTGAATTCCCAGTCCTGCCGCCAGTCGATTCCTTCTCCACCTGGAAAGAAGCAGTCCAATCCGTCAAAAGTCACATTTCCAGCCTTGCGAATTACTATCAAATTGGCACTATTTCAGACCAGGAATCGTTGCAAATTGAGTCGGAAGCGGAGTTATTTGCCTCTCAGGGGCCTGCGAAAGTATATGAATTAATAGCGATTCAAAGGCCTTTTTTGAGGGAAACGGTGGATATGGCCTACTGCCTGCCTCGGGTTGATTCGGTTTCGGAGATACGGCCGGAAGGCTGGCTGGATGCTTCTTTGATGGGCAGAGAGCCGGATTTAAGCCTGAAGCCGGCGCTGGAAAAGTGGACAGCGGCTATTAAGCAAGAAATCGAGGCCTTGGCAGGGTCTATATCCAAGGCTTTACTGGGCAACATTGAGGAAGTGCTGCAGGAGCGACTGCAGGCCTGGGAGGAAAACAGCTCAAACCCTATCGAATTAGTGGACAACCCCGAGGATTTCCTGATGAAAATATGCGGAGAGCAAAGAACTCACCCGGAAATCGCTCATTTGGCAGGCGTTCTCACTCAATTGGCACGGAAATGCGCCTATCTCAAGCAAGGACTTGCGCAGCTGCTGACGGCGACTCACGGTGGAGATAGCCACACAGTGGAAAGACTGAGAGAAGAGATGGTGAAGGAGGGAGTTGTCACCTTTTCCCTCGAACCCAATAGTCACTGTCTCGACACTACCAGCCGCGGCGACTCCTCAGCAGCCCGGGCCTGGCTCCGCAAGCCAGTGGCAGTGCGTCCCGACTCCTCAGTGCCCAGCGGCGTGTCTAGCCGGCGGTGAAGACGTAAGGTACAGAGTCCTTAGTCCTATTAACCACTCGACTTTGCACCCAGGGGTCGCTGCTGATGTCTTCTGCCTTCAGACGGTCGCCTTTTTCTAGCGCCACAGTGAGGAAAGCGCACAAGGCCGGAGGACAGGAAGCAGGCAGAGCAATGCTGTGTGGAAGGTACCGCTCAGAACGCAGGATTTGCAGCAACTCTGTGAAATAGTCGTCTCCATCTTCCGGCTTGCTAAAAAGCAGCAGAAACAGAATAGCCGCCAGGTGAAACCAGTCCTCCCCCGGGTTCGCCCCAGACAACGGACTGAGCGCCAGCACCCAGCACAGCTTCACCCCACCCATCGCATCCACCACAAAGCTCGACGGCCTGAGTCCACTATGCACAGCCCGCAACTCCTCATGCAGGTACTTCACCGCTTCCATCATTTGCTGGTACACGTCCCAGGCGGAAGCTTCATCCAAAGGAGCGAGGCTTAGCAGGGAACAGGCGTAGTCCAGTCCTAGGATTATGTACATTTGGTCCTTGTCGGGACTGTCGAGGACTTCGGTGATAGGCACGAGGTTGGGGTGGTCTGCGCAGGAGAGGATTTCCACCTGTTCTCGTAAGGCTTCGAGGCCGGTTTTTCGCTTGCGGACCAGGACTCGCCGCAGTTCTCGCTTCCTATATTCGCAAATCACGACGCTTTCTGCCGCTTTCGTGCCTCTGTACCAGGTTCCTTGCAGTTCCCCACTGTCTAGCCTTTCCCCGGCTATGTACTCATTGAGTCGAAACTTCCCCTCGCCAATGTCCGTCCTTGTAACTTCCTCAGTCCTTTTCAGCCGCTTTCCTGCTTTCTTCTGAGGAGTGGAAAGCGAGGAATTGAACTTGATAGTGGAGGCCTCAGAAGGGTATCTAGGCTGCGGTCCACTTGACTTCTCTGCCACCTTCCCCGCTTCCTTCCTCGCGATTAACGGCCGCAGCAGTGCGGATTGGCCGAGTGGATGCTGCACATTCACAGGCGCAGCTGAGGACTTGAGGGAGGAAGCAGGCCGCTTGGGACTGCGGTTTCTCGAAGATATGTCTTGGGAAGGGCTGGAGTTCTCGCGCTCGCCGAAGGTCGGACTGTCTACTTCTTCGGTGGGAGATATGGGCAGGGTGTTAGGGACTGGAATCGGCTTGAGACGCTGGTCAGTGGGCGGACTTTTCTTCCCCTCTCCCGTTAGATTGAGCTTAGGAACGCCTTTTACTTGGCTGCCTTTATCCTGGACTTTGAGAGGGAAAGGCTCAGCTACGCTGTCTTCCAGCTCCTCGCAGATGATACTGGGAAGGTCGAGTTTGGGCAGGCCGGGACTGGGAGGGATATTCACCAGGTGATCTTCTGCTTTGGCTAGGGTGACGGCTTGGTACTTCTGACTGGGCATGTTGGGTGGAGGGTCTGGAATTGGAGGCTTGGAGAAGGGTCTGGAAACAGGGCGTTGGGGCCGGACACCGATTTTGCCTTTGCCGCCTCTGATTAGTTCTCACGCCTTCTGGCAGCATATTCCCATATGTCTATTTAGCAAGCCAGGACTGCCGCAGGCCGTCCTCCGGCGTAAGTCTAGTCCTGGGATCCCAGTCCAGACACCTCCTAACGAAGTCCACCACAGGCGTCTCTCCGTCCACTACTTCCTCTAGCGGTTTCGTACCCGGATTCTTCACCTTCCCTCGAGAATTCGCCTTCAGTTTCGGCTCATTTTCCTCACTAAAGAAGAAAAGTCGTCTGGAGCAGTTCCTTAGCACTGCTTCTGGAGGCACTCCCAGCACTTCCATGATGCTCTGCAACTGCTCCTGTTCGTCCTCACCGTGAAATAAAGGCCTGCCACTCAGCAACTCCGCCACTAAACAGCCCAAAGACCACATATCAATGGGAAAACCATAGGCAGCGCCTAGGATTATCTCAGGAGATCGGTAAAATCGGCTTTGGATATAGGTGTAAAGACGGTTTTCCAGGAAACAGGCCGACCCGAAGTCGATTAATTTGATCAAAGAGCGATTATTCGCCCTCAAAAGGACATTTTCCGGCTTTAAATCGCAGTGAATGACTTGTTTTTCCCGAATATACTTGAGAGATACCAACAACTGGGTCGTAATTCTCTTCACTAGCAGCGCAGATAGGCCCAAATAGCCGTTACTTCGCAGCAAATCGTACAAATTCCAGCTCAGCAGCTCGAAAACCATACAAATGTGTCTTCGAAAGCGGAAATGCGACTTCAGCCTGACAATGCCCATAGTATCTTCCCAATCCGCGTCCCTTAGCATCTCCAGAACTCTCACTTCCACTGCGCCTTGCTGCTGAAACCGCTTTTTGTTCCTCAGTACCTTCAGTGCGATTTCCTCTTTCCGCTTGTGGTCGAAACAGCGCAGCACTTGTCCGAAAGAGCCCTTTCCGAGGGTCGTTTGGACCTGAAATCGGTACGCAATGTGGGTACTTGGGGCGATTATCAGGTCTCCGCGGTCGTCGTCGAAGCCCATGTTGGGCAGATTTGGGTCGGAAACGGCCTTCAAATCGCCCTTTGGCAGGTAGTAAATTAGTTGGAAGTCCGCTATTTCCTGCTTTTCGTAGTCTGTCAGGGTCTGTCCGTACTGCTGCACTGCAGTCTTGGGAGTCACTGGAAACTCACTTTTAGCCTGATTTTCAGTGGTTTTGAGCAGAGAACTGGCAGACATGCGTATGGTGCCTTCCCTGTCCTCCCTAGCGCGGTGGCTGGGCAGGGGTGCGAGGGAAATGGTGGATTGGTTGCGAGTGAGAGTCCTCACAGAGGCTTGGCGCTGCACAACAGGCCGTTTGGTAGTACTGTGGTGGCGGATAGTGTGCAGAGCCGGCAGACGAGGAGAACTGAGGTAGATTTTGTTCAGGCGGTTGAGCCGAGTGCGAGTGGCCGCCTGGTCCATCTTAGCTTTACCTATCAAACTCCCCTTGTTTGGATAGGAAAAGGCCGATTTCGTCCCTTTCCAGTTCTAATAGTGCTGAAAATACACTCATTTGAACAGTGCGGGTAGTTGCTACGTGACAAGCGTATCCTACAAACCTGCAGAAAGCTGCCTTTCTCCTATTAATCTAATCAAATGACCACAGAAACACGCGAATCTCAAGCGATTTTGCCAGTTCTCAGGCCGATTTCCCGGCTTTCCAGCACTCCAGAGCGCTTTAAGGTCCTCCTCCACCTGCCCACCTCCCAAATTCTGCACCAAATCACCCACAACAGCAGCCACTTGGCCAGAGACTGCAGTCCTTTGCTGAGAGAGGCCAGCAGCAGGTCGTTACGGCCTGTTTCCAGCTGTTTGAGTGTGCTGACGGAGAGGGAAAATAGCAGGTTAGGGGCGAAGACGGAGCGAGGGGAGAGGAAAAGGGAGGGATTAGGAGTGCAAAAGACTCCGAAATTCACGAAATTGCCTGAGGAGGAGGATTTTAAGCGGGTTTTGGACCGATTGCATCGTCTCACAGCTAAAGGAGGTCCCCAGGACCCGCACTTCCCTCTGTACGAGGGCAAGTCGTCCCTCCTAGTGCTGGAAACCAACGAGCGCGCCTACGGGAAACTCGTTCTGAAGGACCGAAAGCCGCCTGTTTCCCTGCAGCTCAAGCGGACCTCAGGGAAACTGGTGACTTGTCTGTCCTACACAGTGGCTGAGCCGCAGGAGGGGGTTTGTGACCTGCAGGTGCGGGGGGACTGGGTGGAGGTGGCGGAGAAGGGTGTGGAGTTTGAGTCTGCGCTGCTGTATGTGGGCTTTCATGCACTGGAAATGGCGTCTTTCACTGTTTATGTTCACTTTGGCCGCTTGAAAGCGTCGAAATCGTCCATCAGACCCAGTGACGAGTCGCACTCTGCAGACCCAATACCCACTCCACGCATCCCAGCCCTCAAACCAGTCCCAAATACAGACTTCATCGCCCTGAACATGCGGCCCAGTGCTTCAGTGGAGCGCCTAAATCGGCTGGAAGAGCAGAGATCTCTATCAGTAGAAAGGCGCAAAACCGCCAAATTGCGGCATTTTGCACACATTAAAGGCAGAAAGGAGTGGGCCTCGCTACAACTTCGCAGAAGGGAACTCCGGGCAGAGGAAATGGCCAAAGAACAGGCCAAAATAATGCAATTTGCTATGAAAACAAGGGCGGAAAAGGGACTTTTGGTGGCAATTGTCCACTCCCAGAGTCTGCTAGAGCTCAGTTCGAGGCTGATTCGGCACTGTGAAGAGGTCAAAAGGGCTAAAATGCAGGGGCAAATGGCATCTGTTATTCAAAGAATCGCTAAAAGACGCTTATTTATGCATCGTCCGCCGACTCTTCTCAGTCTTGGCACAGCTCTCAACCACTTGCGCCTGTTTTTAGCTCCACTAAGAGAGAACTGCGCCTTTGCAGTCAAATCGAACCTAATGGCGGGGATTAGAAGCGACTACAAGCGTGCGAAGTTGAGTAAAACCTTCGAAATTTTCTTCGAACGCGTCAAAAAGGTGCAAAAAGCAGCCAAAATGGCTACTTCAGTGCGCAGCTACCGTTTCAAGCAACTAAACGCCCTCTGGACCTCCTGTCTGTCCGCAATGCTCACCTCTGCAAGCTCCAAAAAGACGCACGGAAAGGGGAAAAAGGGGAAAAGCCAAGCCACTGCACTGCTTTCCGTGCCTTTGGCCAGGAAGCAGCAGGCGCTTTTGCAGCACTACACAGCTGCGAAGCGGGCCTTTGGCCAGGAGTTCAGGACCTATATGGAGCGAAAAGGCAGGGGGATGGACCCGCCCGTGCCTGTGTTCACCTACCTGCCGGAGGAGGCAAGTATGCGAAGAATCATAGAGAAAGCAGCGCAGTTTCCCTTGTAATTGCCTGGTTCCCAGCTAAACTAGGCTCACCTTGCGATGGCAGAAATGCTATTTTTATGGTTTTTAGGGCGAATTGGAGCTGATTAGGTCAGATTTTGGCTTCAAATGTTCGGATTTCTCTTGCAGATACCCGAAATTCTCCTTGGTGTCGGAATTTCGGTGAAATTCGTCTCTTTTAGCATTATTCCGCAGCATTATTAGTCTTTTTCAGAGATTTTGGCTTTGTGGAGACTTCCATTCAAATGAAAGTACAGGCCAAACCGCTCTAATTGCCTTATTTTCATCTGAAATCAGCAGATCTTCTCTTGAAACCAGCCTTTACGCTAGTAAAATCTCGCCAAGTCCTCAAACTCAAGCATAATCTCAGAGTAGTTAGTGCTGACTCGGCCAACTTCAGCCTAATTCCCACAAGCACTGGATGCAAGCCTAGCCTGACCTCTATTATTTCCAGGGGAATTGGGAGAAGCATTGCTTAAAGCCTACGGAATAGAGCCAAAGCAGCTAATTGCACACATGAGAGAAAGCTTTGCGGCAGTTTTGCCAGTCCCTCTGCCATTTCCCACCCAGGAGTTACTGCCTTCTAGTGCTTCTGATGGGTGCTTTGGCTTAGTACGGATGAATGGCTGCTGCGTAATAAAAATACATGTCAGGTCGGACTGCCCCGCTTAGACATAGGTCTCGTAGTAGATCTCCGCTCGGCCGACTCTCCTCTGCCGGCTCTACGGAGGTGAGCCAAGGTCTGCTGCCAACCCCCCAGGGCTCTAACTCTTCTGATACTGGACTCAACTCGAAAGCCCTGTACCTCTCCTATCCGCGAGCCCTTGACCTGCCTTCGGACGCTCACTTGCGCAGGGTTTTCCTTAGATATGGTCCCATCGCCAGAGTCTACGCTCACCGCACTCCTCGGGTGTACGTGATAGTGGACTATGAAAAGGCCAGTGACGCCCTAAAAGCGCTGTCAGAGCTATGGGCCAACGATAAGGATGGCAGCAGAAGGCAGGAACTGGGCGACTCGAGGCTCACGATTTCCTTCAAGACGGAAAAGCCCCGAGAGCAAAAGCCTGCGCCTCCGCTCTGGCGGGGGGAACTGTCTCTTGCAGGCCATGCCCCAGTGCCTGTCACAGCTTCTCTAGTGGAAGGCACTCTTTCCTCCCTTCTATGCAGTCCCTTCGTAGCCATCTCACACCGCTCTCCCATAACTGAAGTCCTTGCCCACGACCCTATCGCCGTTCTAGTCTTCACCGGAGCTTCAGACCAGCACAAAAAGGCGCTCAGCGACCTCGCGGAGTACTTCTACTTTAAGCAGAGAGCCGGCGTGGCTTGTCTGCAGACCTACGCCATGTATATACTGCCGCCTGGCCCTGAGTCCTTTAGGTTCACTGCCACACTGGAAAGTCATCAACTGCTGGGCGTGGTCACAACTAGAGACTTTGCTGCATAGTAGTAAATCCAGAGTTCACTGCATTCCCCTCCTCTCTGTCCAAAATGTCCGCTGCAGCCCAGTTCCACCCCGCCTCTCCTCACATGTTCAGTCGTCCCGGCCGACAGTTCTCCTCCAAACTTCAACTGAAGTCCCTGTCCCTGGCCTCCCACCCACCCCGCTCCAAGTCCCACCCTGTCCTTCTCCCCCCAGACCAGCTCATCGCCAGACTAGACGAGCAGGACAAGGAGTTCCCAGCCTCCAAACGAGCGAAAGCGAGGGTTACGATCCAGGCTTCGCAGCTGTTCCAGACCCAGTCGAGGCAGGACTACTACCAAGCTACGGTGCGGGCTATATAGAGAAAGACGGACTTGGTCCCGCCCCCTGGGTACTACACCCCGAACTATGCCTCTGTGGATAGGAAGAAACAAGGGGCGGAGGGATGGACCAGGGGTAGGAAGGAGGGGGAAAGAGCTGGAAGTCCGGGGGAAAGGAGAGAGAGGGAGGAGGAAATCACTATGCGGAAAAGGGTGAGCACAGGGGTAGGCTTTGAAAAGCAATTGGCCAGAGCAGCCCTCACCAAAGGCTCTCCTTCTCCACATGAACAGCGCTTCAACCGTCTCCCTGTCTTGCCCTCATCCGCACATGTCCCAGACCTGTCCAAGGTCCTGCCTCGCACTGCAGCCTTCCCGCCCTCCAACCCGACCCCTGTGTATCACCCTCAGTTCGCCTCGATCTGGACTCCTCTCAGTCGCACTGTGAAGCTAGGCCAAATGACAGGCCACCAAGGCCTGAAAGTCCAGACCAATGACTTGATATATGAGAATATTTCATATGGACAGGTGAGGCCGAAGGTTGCTAGTCCGGATTTAGTGAGAAGCGGACGTCCCCTAAGCTCTGGGAGTCCTTTACCCCTGTTTATGCGTAAATTGAGCTCTTGGCAAAGCCTGGCGCAGTCCCTTCTTCCCTATTCCCACTCCACTCGTGCCTCTCCGTACCCTTCCCTGTCCCCAACGCCCACAGTAAGGACTACTCTACGGCCTTCCTAGTCAGTTCCCTAGGCTACAGCTAGTAGTTGCCTGTGTGTCTGGCTTTCTTAGTTGGTATAAAGGGGAAATGGGGAGGCTGAGGCTGTGCTGGCTGTGGCCGTTAGCTGGTATGTTCAGCTGTTCCCTCCTATGGATATATTGGAAAACTGGAGCGGAGGAAGCCGGGGGAAGCGGAGAAACTGTGTTTTTACCCCTAATTTTCGAAGATAGGCCGATAGAGGGGCCAGAAATAGGAATCAACACTAGCTTTCCCGAGGAAACCCCGACAAGCCAGCCTGCAGAGAGCGACTGGGACCTGTTTCAGCTGCGCAGAGCCGTTCCCCTGCCCTCTTTGGCCTCTTCTCTACAGTCCTGGCCCTCGGACCAGGGAGACATTGTCCCTGTTCCCTATCAGCCGCTGCTAGAGAAGCCGGATTTAGAGGCTTCTTCTAATGTTTCCTGCACACTTCGTAAGTTCGGATTCACAAAAGCCCAAGCAGACGAGGTCTACAACCCCAACAAACGCCTCAGGAGATGTGCAGACCTGCCCAGTGCATTCATCTCCCTGCAAGAGAAGTAAGACCTACGCAGTTCCATTAAAATAGACTGCGGAGGACTGAAAGGCTCGGAGTTTGTAATTGGTCAAGACCCTAGCGAAGAACTGCTAGGAGACGTGGATTTCCCGAAAAACTGGGCGCCTTACACGACCCCAGTTTCCCTCAGCAACTCCGAATACGCATTCGCCCGCTGCGGCCGCACTCGTCGTGAAGGTTTGTTACTGAACCGTTTCAACCCCAAAATCGCTGAAAAGGCAAATCTCACGAGTCAAAGTCTGCAGAAGTCTCTCAACCTGACCTCTCCCATCCGTCCCTTGGCCGTGTACATTCTCATGTTCGACTCTGTCGCTCGCATGCACTTTTTCAGGAGTTTCCCTGAAACTGTGAAGTTCCTCAATCAGACTATGCGGGAAGGATACCTAGGCAAGGAATTCGCCCTCTACGACTTCGCTATAAACAACGCACACGGGGAAAACACGCAGCCCAACATGGTCCCTTTTCTCTTTGGGTACGATATAAAGTACCACAAAGAGCGGTTGTACGATTTTAGTATACATCACCCGGCGGACAGCTGGAAATACAGGGAAATTCAGCAGGAAGTGCTGTGGAAACACTTCGAAAACTTGGGCTTTGTCACGTACTTTGGATACGACACGGTGTGGGACTCGTTTTCACACTCTTTCGGACGCTACATTGAGGCTGACCACATGGTCTCCAACTTCTTCCACGCAGCCAAAAAACTCGCCGGCTACACCGACTTCCTCGACAAAGAGCGCTGCATCGGCCCCCAAAACGCCCACAACTTCGCCCTAACCTACATAACCCAGTTCCACACTAACTACAAGGGACTCAATAGATTCGGGTACCAGCACTTGTCGACAGGACATGATAAGGGAGGCACGGTTATTAAGACGGCGGATGGGGACACGAAGGCGTTTCTGGAGAAGTTGTTGACGGAAAGCTTGAAAAATAGTAACGAAGACCTGGTGCTGTTCTTGGCCTCCGACCACGGCAAGCACAGTTCCGAGTGGGACAAGACCTACGAAGGCTTCCTAGAAAACCAGCTCCCTCTCCACCTCGCTATCGTAAGTCAAGGCCTGCTCAGTCGTCTGCAAGCCAACAACCGACTCACCCACAACTCCAAGCGCTTAGTATCGCGTCTAGACTGGCACCTGACCCTACAGCACCTAGCCACAGTGCCCTACGGCCGTCTCGACCCCAGCTCTCCCCTGTACCAGGCCTGGAAGCGCCGCTCAGACTCCCCAAACGCCATAAGTCTGTTCCTAGAGGACGTGCCGGATGATAGAGATTGTGAGGATTTGAATATTCCGCTGCACTATTGCTCCTGCAAGGAGTTTCTGGAGATACCGAAGACGGAAGCGGTGAAAATGCCGGCAATTATGACGCTTGCGCAGTTGGGAGTGGCGTATATAAACGCTGGCATAGACAGGGACGAGGTGGGCGATATTTGTGCGCATTTGACTGTTTTGGACGTGTTGAAGGCAGGGTACCAGCTGAGCGTCCGTGATCTTTCCAGCCTCAGCCGCAGCTTCAAAGTCCGAGTAAGCGTCAAAGAAAGCGAAAACGCCAAATTCGACATAGTCGGAATGCTAGTCCCTGCAGAGGACTACCGCAGGCGCAGTCAAACCGCAGCCGCAGAGTCCACCTTCGTGACCGACAAAGGAGAAGAGCTGAAAGTGATAATCACCGTAACTGAGGTATTCCGGGTGGATCCATATGCAGGAATATGCGAAGAAATGGCTATTGCAGCTCAGACTCAGGCGCCTTTCTGTATCTGCCACCTGCCCTTTTCAGTCTCTCCACTCACTGAATTCCAAGTCAAAGTCACCGAAAAGATACTTTCACGGCTTGAGTTGGCGCTTGCAGTGAAAGGCCGCAATTGCCACTTCACCTGCATGGACCTGGGGAAGGGCTGCCACCCCTGGACTATGGAAATCATCAACGACGAAAGAGTGCTTCTGAAGGCGTGGAGGCCGGAGGACCAGGGCTATGACTACGTGGAAATGGGCACGAAGAGGAAAGGGAAGTTGGGGCAGTTGAGAGTCAGGGGGTGGACGAGGGAGGGGAAAATCATCAAGCTGAGGAATACAGAAGGAGGCTGGGTAGGCTTTCTAGCGGATCCCAGGAAAGGAGCAAGCTGCGACGACCAGCCGAAGACCGATTTCGCAATTTGCCCCTGCTACTAAGCATTAGGCGCTCACTATAGTCCTTTCCCATCCCTCCTACACATCCATTTCCCCTAATATCAGCAGAAAAGCGCTCATTTCCCTAGCAATGGAAGAAATCGTCAGACCAATCCTCGAACTGTCCTACGACTGGCAGGGCTGGGAGTGCACCGCTACCTGCAAAATTGTGTACCCTGGGGACCTCGCTTCTGCGTTGCCGGAGGACTTGGTGCAGGCGCTGGCGCTTGTTTCGGGGTCTGTGTTGCCTGCTTCGGACCTGCCGAGGCTGAAAAGGGCGCTGCAGGCGCTTGCTACTCGCTTGCTTTCTCTAGACAAAAGCCACCAGCGTCTCTCCCAAGACTACCTTGCAGCTCAAAGTGCACTTTACACCAGTGCAAGCCAAGCCCAAACCCTCCTCACTCTCTCCTTCGACAACGAACGCCTGCAAAAAGAGCTGGAAAGCGCCAAAGAGACCATAAATCGCCTGCAAAGTAGGCTGAAAGAGCGAGAAATGAGACGATCCAAGGCCGAAATTCTGCTTTCGCAGGCGGAAAATCGGTGTAAAGAGCTGGTATATGCTGGGTCGCAGCAGGGCCAGCGTGTATTTGACCTGGAAAAGACGTGCAAAGAGCTGGAAAGCCGCCTGAACAGAGCCAAAGAGGCGGAAGAAGAAGCCATTAAAGTAGCGAATCAGCGCGAGGAGCAGCTCCGCAAGCTGATAGCCCGGCTAAAGTCCCTGGAAACCCTATCAGAAGACCTCAAAAGCGACCTAAAACGCAAAGAAAACGCCATGACAGCCCTTCAAAAGCGACTAAAGGACTCTGGACAGCTCCTTGCCTCGCCTGAACCAGAGATAAAAACCCTCAATTCTCGCTTATTAGCGAAGGAAACGGAGCTGGAAGTGCTGAAAACGATGGTAAAAAACCTGCATATTCACCCCAATTCCGACCCTTTCCGCACAGGGCGTAGAGTCCAAGGCCGCTCCCCCGAGCCTTCCGCAGCCGTCAAACTGCCCAGCATCCGAGGCAGCCGAGGCTTCCTGAGTCCCAAAGCCCTGCTCAAAGGCGCAGAGGACAGTTTCGACGACTTCGAAGAGGTGGAAATAGGGGGGAAACTGGCAGTATAAGCAATATAAAGGGGTCAGAACACGTAGTTATCTACTGGAGTGAGGGGTAGGTCAGCAGTGCTTTCCTCACAGAACAGGTCTATGATGGTTTCCGCTCGATTGGCCACTTCCTTGCTTTTACTCCATTGTAAGTTCCCCACGATTTCCCGTAACTCCTCATGAAACACCCTGTGAGCCTCTTCCCTCCCCACACACTCTAGTAGGACGAGGACGCAGTCGAGACTTAAAGCCGCGATTTCGCTGTTTTCTCGCGCTGCTAGGGACACCATGGTGGCCAGCACCTCCCACTCTAGGCAGATTGCAGTGATTTCGCGGATACTGTGGCTGATTAGGTTGATGAAAGCCCAGATGCCGGGCTCCAATAGACGGTATGGACCTTGAATTAGCAAGTTTAGGACTGTGGGGAACAGCTTCAAGTTGACTATTTCCCATATAAAGTCCACTGCTAAATTCTGACACAAAATCGACAAATTCCACAAAATGGGGAGTGCGAAATCCCTATTTTCCAACAGTTTCTCCAGCACTGGTAACATTCCGAACCGACAAAACCAGTAGGAAGCTATATAGGAAGCTGTCATTACCTTCTCAGACAGCGTCAAGGCCTCCACCTGCACCGAGCAGTTCTCAGACTGGATGAGAGAAAGGACGGATTTGATGTGAGGGACGATAAGGGAAGGGTTCAAAGCAGCGGTGGATATCAGTACAGAGAAGAAGTCACTGGTGAGGTCGGGGTCTAGAGTGCTAGGGTGGGAAAGGGCTGTTAGCAGTGCGTGTATGTGGTCGGATTGGAGACTGGAGGCGAAGGCTGGACTGAACTCTATCAACTGCCGGATGGTCCAGCTGATGGCTTTGCAGTCCTCGTTGGCACTGTAGCAGTCCTGCAAAAGTCCGAAAAGCACCCTCAAAAACTCCATTTTCAGGGCTATTTCTGCAATTGCACAATAGCCCTTGCACAGACTAGTCAGTAGCCAAATTGCTATAGGCCGGGTAGGGGACCGGGCGCAGGCCTGAATCAAGGCAGGAACCAGGCCTACATACAGCCTTTGCTGGTCTATATCGAGGTTATCACTCGGTAGAAGCGCTAAACAGCTGATTGCTTTCTCATTCTCAGGGCTGGAAATTACCGTTTCCACTAGTTTCTGCACTAATTCTCGATTCGCAGACTCCCTTAGAGCGGAATCACTCACTAGTCTATCATGCAATTCCTCCAATTCCCGCATTTCCCCATAGTTCTTTCCCCTGTGCATGTAGTCAGCCTGCAAGCGAGTGTTTTCCGCTCGAATGAGTCGTTGCTGAGTACGGAGTTGAGTGCTGAGTCGGTCTCTAGCGGCTTTCCAGGCTGAGTAGTCAGGCTTCATGTAGGTGGCTAAGCGCTCGTTATCCACCTTGTGAACAAGGGTAGGGTTGCTGCTTCGAATGTACCAACAGATCTTTTGCTGCCGTTCCCAAGTCCTTACTCTCATTCAGCAAGGTAAAGGCAGGGCAATAGAGATCCTTGGACTGCTAAGGTGGCAGGAATGCAGAGGAGTATCTGGCACATGGACATGTTCCAAGCAAACGCTATCATGATGGTCTTTTCATGCTAAGTGTTTGACACATTTCTCCGGCAGGAAACTATTCTAGTGCTGCAGGCAGCTGAGAAAGTCAGTTGAATTCCCCTAAGCTAGTATTTACGGATGTTTAGCGAAGCTCACAGGACAAACTAACTGGAAGGACTGCATTATTGTAGGCCTATACGCTTCCTGATGGTCAGCTATCTGCGCCTCGCTTTGACTTCCCTAGTCTTGAGGAGTATGCTTTCATGATAGGAAAGCATTGGAAGCAACATTTCCCATCTTTGCACAAAGCCATTCTCTAGCGAAATAGGGCCAATAGCTACAATCAGAGCGTTGATAGTAAAAATGGCTGCCAGGACCAAAGACCTACCGCTCAGCAACCAAACTTGCAGTCTTTGCAGGGCTCAGCCAGCCTCTGTCTTCTGCAAGTGCGGAGCTCCGCCAGTTCTCCTATGTGTGGACTGTCTGGCTAGTCACCAAGCCAAAAACTTGACTATTCCGCACCTGTAATGCCGATAGCGACTTTGACACTCGATACTGAGGACTACATGCGCAGATTCAATAAACTGATGCTGGGGAAAGCGGAACTTTGGAGAAATATCGAGCGAATGGACAAGTTTTGTGAGGAAATATGCGATATCGTCGACCAGCGAATTGCCTATTTGAGCACATATCGAGACTCTTGGATTCAAAGAATGCAGGCAGAAAAGGAAGAAGTCGCTGATATCATCAAAGCCGCTATACAGGAAGCAGAAATCTGCCTGCTGCATGGCTCTTTCCCTGCAAATGGCCTGTCCAAGGCACTATTGACCCAGTTTCCCCTTTCAATGCGAATGATCGCATGCAGTGTCAATGTTCCTGATATGGAAACGATTAGTAGGGATTGGGTAATTTACCATAATACCCTGCAAAGCCTTACAGATGCACCAGTAAATCGCTACTTCAGTGTAGCTGCTTGTGAGCATTTGATGCAATACGATATGTTCTCAGGGTCCTTGATAGAGCGGAAACTATCACTCGACTTTAGTGACGGAGGACGCTTTATTGAATTGGATCGGAATATACTTATCTGTATTGGGAACAATCCTGCGACTTCTGCAGTTTACGCGTTGAGCCTAGTTGCACTCGATTTCTGGCCTTTAAGTCCTCTTTTGATTGAGAGAAATGCACCTGGTGTTGCCAAAGCCGGCCGCTTTGTATACGTTTTCGGCGGAAGAGACAGAGAAAATGAAGTTTTCCGCTCTTGCGAAAAGTTTGATATTGAGAACTCCACTTGGTCTGATTTGGGCCAAATGTCGCATCCCCGGGCCTCATTTATTCCCTGCTATTATCGGTCTCTTATATACCTGGTTTCTACCTATAGTCACAGCCATAGGACAATTGAAAGCTTCAGTCCAGACACAGAGGTGTTCACTGTTTTGCCTATAACTCTACCTGAGGAGCTACATTATGGACAATATTCGATGGCTTTTGTGGTGGGAGAGGAGCTCTTTTTGATGAACGGCTGGTACCAAATGGCACACTGGAAGATGGACAGTGAGAGGGAATTTCGTGTGTCGAGGACTGAAGTGGAGTGCTGGAGCACACAGCCTCCTCTTGTACTCGGCAAAATAGTCCTAATCGGACATAAAAGAGACATACTCGCCTTTGATCCAAGGACGCACGACTTCGATAGACTTAGTGATGAGGATTATTAGCAGCACAGATACTAATATAAGGGGAGTTGTCTCAGATAAAATACTTCCAAAGCTTTTCAGTATGGTCTTTCAGCAATATTTTGGTATTTGCAGACATATACACAAAGCCGATTTCAAAAGAGTTCGTAATTATTTATTTGCTCATCATAAGGAGTAGTCACTAATACACCTCTCTAGGACAGAGAAAAAGATTGAGAGCAATGAAGAATTAAGAAGTTGGTAGTGAGATTTCTTCGGCATTTTGAGGAGTATTGGAAGTAAGGCTTTGATTGCAATAAAGGCTTTATCCATAATAAAAAGTCTAAGGGCACTAATTAGGATGGATTAGCGTCTGCCTTGGCGAC
>Ga0247837_1001837_pt1 | contig 42426 bp, 26 predicted proteins | sample LaCtaG_2_FD_187115 | JGI IMG/M metagenome (GOLD analysis project Ga0247837, IMG submission 187115) | Freshwater microbial communities from meromictic Lake La Cruz, Castile-La Mancha, Spain - LaCruzMarch2015_14.5m | ecosystem: Environmental > Aquatic > Freshwater > Lake | place: Spain: Castile-La...
CGTCCATTTTTATATATACAAGGAACTCTGGTCTGCGTCAACAATTCAGTTCCTTCGTGGCTAGATTGCATTTCGGCCTTCCATTCTTTTCGGAGCACTCTTGATATGCGTAAGTGAATGTCTGGCTTTACAAGCATCCCCTATGGATACCTGAGTTGGATCATAGATTACCGAGTGTTGATACTCTTGTTAAGACAAAAGGGAAATGCTCTGCTTTTCGCAAATGAGATTTTTGCACCACTCGTCTCTATCGGCTCTTTGAAAGTCCGAATCGACATAGAAGACTGAAGTGTGCTCATAAAGATGAAATCAGCAGGTACGCAGACATCTGGCAATAGAGTGCGGCAGTAGACCTGGATCACAATGAGTCTGGCAAACGCTTGCACTGTTGACTGGTCCTGGGACACACTCCATGCAGCCAGAAGGAGAGACTCGTGTGCAAGTCCTAGTAGGCGCGTTACACATTCCGAAGTTATCGACACAGGAGAAATTTACATCCAAAAGAGAGATGCAGGTGGAAAAAGCCTGCGATAAATATTGAAGTGAACAAGGGGTGTGTTTACGCTTGGGAAAAACTAAATTCAATGCGAAAGTGAGAATGTTATCGAACTTTTGCTCAATCCGAGCTGGGAAATCAGTGCAAACCACATAGCCCTCTAAAGCTCCGTAGTCACAGTCAATCACCAGACACTCCTTCTTACACTTCGAGAGTTCTTCATATCGACACCTAGCTGCACAGCCACAGCCCGTCCCACTGGCACTCCGCTGAGTAGCAACTCTCGTCACAGTGTCCATTTCCTATCATTTCAGTGAAACAGCCAGACGCACCTGCACCCTGGATAGGTCTTACACAGATACCCCCATCGAAGCCACAGGTCTGAGTAGCACAGGCACTATCACACTCAGAATTCGCCCTTAGAAGGGGATAACAGCCCTCAGCACAGTCACAGTCTGCCCGGTCCCACTCACATGTCTGCACATGATAGCTGCTCTGACACTTGCTTTCCCTACCATGTAGAGGTAACATCCCATACTACAAGTCTCGGATTCACAGTCCTCTCTGTCGTTCGCACAGGCATCTGTTAGGCACTTCTTTTCACACACTCCGTTTCCCAACATCTATTCGAAACATCCGCTATTGCAAAAGCCCTGCATAAATAGACAGAACTCTAGGGAAATAAGAAATCCGCTTCTTAATATCTACTTTAGTGAGTTGTTAGGACTGTATGATTTGGCTGCCTCAATAGGAGTTATTGATATGCACGCTTCCTCAATAGTTCAATCGACACTCTCTATAAGCACAACACCTGAGCTGTAGGGAGGGAATTACTACTAGGCAGTATAAACATTTCCATGCGAAGTTTGCTCACCTGCGCAGTCCTTTTCTACGCGGCCACTGGACAAGTGTGCGAGTTCTCCTCCGAATCCACTGTCCAACTGACCAGTTCCAGTGGAGACTTAGTCACTAGTCTCCCCTACCCAACCCTCGCATCCGCCCTCTCGGCCGCCCAATTTCTCCCCAGTCCGACCACTATTTCCCTCCACGCAACTGCCCCTGTCCCTAGCACTACAGTGAATACAGCTCTCACAATTGTAGGCTGTCCGACCGCTACTTTGGACGTAGAAGGGACACTCATTATTCTAGAACAAGGGACTATGGTCCTGGGCAATATGACTATTATATCAGGCAAAAGCGGTCTGGGATTTAGTGTGAAAGGCTCGCTCAAGCTAGAGCAGTGCCAAATAATCAACTGGGTCGGGCCTGTGATTAGTCTAATTGGAGGAGAAATAAGCGTGCTGAATAGCGATTTTGAGGGGTGTCAGCAGGTCTTGATATCTGGAAGTGGAGTCAGAGGGGTGATACTCGCAGACACTGTATTCAGACAGAATAGTGGCAAAGCTCTGATTAGTATTGCGAGCTCAGCCGCAGGGGGAAGGATTGAAGTGAGCAATGCGGAGTTCGAGAGGAACATGGCTCAGGCAGTGATGTCACTTGCGGGTATTGGTTTGCAGATAAGCGGGAGTGGATTTAGAGGGAATAAAGGGGTCTTGATGGAAATCAGCGGAGCGAATTTCACTGTTTCTCACTGCAAGTTTGAAGCCAACTCAGGCGGGGGCATACGCCTAGCGCAGAAAGGGGGAGTTTCCGCAGTAAGGGAGTGTGTGTGGACAGGGAATAGTTTCCCCTTCCTATGGGTGACTCTTCTGCAAGGCACTGTGCTCATTTCCCACTCTTCCTTCACACAGCAAGCCCAAACCGCTGCTCTCCAAATCACCAACTCCGGCTCCACCGAGTCCTGCCAAGTCCTCATCTTCCACTCAGTGTTCGCCAACTCCTCCTTCTACCCAGACATGGACTCCGCTGCAGTGATGTACTCAGTGCAGTGCTCTGTTTCCTTCATTCACTCCCTGGTCCACAACTGCACTGCAATGGCGTCGACTCTGAGTCGGGCCTATGCGGCTGTGTTCGGCGCTTTCAGTAGTTTGGAACTACGCAATACCTCTTTGGTGCAGTCGGGCGGGTCAGGCGCCTCTCTAGCCGGCCTGCTATCGACCTTGTATGTGTCTGATTTGAACGTGACTGAGCCTGTTCTAGGCAGTAATGGAGCTTTGATCATACTCGGGTGCTCCTTCCTGGGTTCCAATCTTAGGTTTTCGGGAGGTTCCTTTGCTGCAGTCGTTATCCTCGACCGAAGGGACATCTACTACGTCATGTTCGAAATGAGCTCTGGTCGACTCGATGGCTTTATTTCGGAAAACCACCCAGAGCCAATTATTTCCGCTCTCACCGCTTTCTACAGCTCCATGACATACACTCACATAGTCGTGCGCAATGTGACAGGCTTCGCCGTCCTTTCCCACCTTTCCAGCCACATCGTCGCCAGCGACTTACTGTGCCAAAACACCTCTTGGTACGTCTATTTCGAGGGCGAAGGCACCGAACTCACCCAACTTTCCAACGTCACTATTGAAGACACTGTGTTTGAAGCGGGACTGGTGATATCTGTGATGCTGAAAATTGAGCTGCGGGATATCAGGCTGAAGAGGGTCGTTGCAAAGTATGTGCTGCATGGAGGCTTTATGCAGGCGTGGGGACAGGGGATTCAGGTGGAGGAGTGCAGACTCAAGTTCCTGGTTATGGACTTTATCAGGTCTATGGGAGTGTTTGTGGATTTGAGGTACACAAATAGCATTGGAGGCCTAGCGACTGCCTATAGCTCCAATTTAACCCTTGGAAACTGCACTTTCGACCGTATTTCCAGCCTCAGTCTCGTTATCTCCCTTCGAAACTCTAACCTTCAGCTCTCAAATAGCACAATTCAATCAGTGAATTCCAACAGCTTCCTTCAAGCCACTCATTTATCCTTAGTCACACTTACCCAAGTTTCTATTCTATCAATTGCTGCCCAGTCCTTAGCTATATTTCACCTGGAAGATAGCGAAATGACCTTGACTTCCTCTCATATTACTGAATTCACAGGGACATTAGTGGTCGGAGTTAGAGCCTCAGTGGAACTTAGAGACTCAAGTTTCTCGTTTGGAGGGTTTACTAGGCTCACTGAGAAGGGACCACAGATACAGTCGGGCGGCCTACTGCGTTGTCTTGACTGTTCGAAGGCCATTCTGCACAGAGTGCGGGTACAGGACTTATCTGCAGACTTGGGCGGGGCGGCCTATATCTCTGCAACTGATGTCAGCACTCAAGTCAACATCACTGATTCTCATTTCGAAGGGTTAACTGCGAATGACGGGGGTGCTATTTATGCTCTAAACGTGACTTTGTCAATGGCTAAGTCCAGCTTTAGCAACTGCTCTGCCAGTGCGAAAGGAGGCGCTCTGCTGCTCAGCCTGCGCAGCACTGACCAACACTCTATCCAGCAAGTCACATTTACCCACAATTCTGCACAGGAAGGCGGCGCTATCCAGTGGCTAAGCTCCCCTCTGTCACTCCCAAGCTCCACATTCACCAACAACTCCGCTTATTATGGACAGGACCAAGCCTCATTTGCTATGGGTCTTTCCGCCCTGCTACCTGATCCAGTCCCTCCGGGACAGGATGTGAATATGACCGTAGTGCTTTTAGACCACTTCGGAAGCAACGTGACCACAGCAGCACCTCGACCCATTCGCTTGGCTTCTTCAGACTGGCTGCAATTCAAAGGAATCACTGACAGACTTACAAGCGCAGGAGTAGTTGAATTCTATAATGTTCAGATACTGGCCGCTTCGAACTCTACCCACACCCTTACTTTCTACTCTCCTGGGAACGGGGAGACGCTATCTCTCACAGTCGTTGTGGAGTTCCGAGACTGTGTAGTTGGGGAAATTGTAAGAGTTGATAGCTGTTTACTGTGTCTGCCTGGGTCCTTTTCGTGGGATTTAGAGGACAAGAACTGCTCCCTGTGTCCACGGCAGGCTTCCTGTCCAGGGGGTACAGTGGTATCTCCCAAGGCAGGAGCCTGGCTGTCCACTGACCCTGCCAACCCTGTGTTAAACTGTCCTATTCCCGAGGCCTGTTTGGGGTCTCCTAGTAACCTCTGTGCCAAAGGCTATATGGACAAACTATGCAGCAACTGTGCCCCTGCCTACTTCCACCTAGTGGCTTCGACCTGTGTGAAGTGCCCACATCCTGCGGTATTCGCAGTGGAACTATTGGCGGTGGTGACTTTCTTCCTGCTTCTTCTTTCGGCTGCTATACACTACTCCATAAAGCGGCCTAGTCCTCGCAAGCTTCTCCTGCTAAGAACTCTTGTCAGCCACATTCAGTACCTAGGCGTGCTGGCTTATGTTCGAGTGCCCTGGCCTCTGTCGTTTCAAGTCTTCCTCAGAGCTATGCTGGCTTTGGGTAGCTTTTACACGGCGACTTTCCCTGCTTATTGCTTCGGACTGAATTACTATTGGAATGTTGGAGCGGGTTGCTTGCTTTGTGCTATTTTGATATGCGTACTAGCGGTGTTTGTGCTGTTTCGAGTCATGTGGTACCGAAAGTGGACAATTATACGTGAGGAACTGCCTTCTTTAGTGTATTTCCTCTGTTATCTGCTTCCTCCGGCAGCCTCTCTCGCCCTCCTCCCCCTGTTTTCCTGCCAATCTGCAGGCGACTTAAAAACCTGGCTAGTCCTCGACCCCTCCGAAGAGTGCTGGAGCGACTCTCACCTTTCCACAGTCCAATATCTCTGCATTCCAGGCCTGTTACTGAGTGTTCTACTGCCTCTACTCTGCCAGGCAGTACTGTGCCGCAGCCAACTCGCTGCTGTCTTCCTGCAGGAGTACCGCTGGGGGAGTTTGCAGTGTGTGTTTGAAGTGGTGATGCTGCTGGGAGCCTGGACTGTCATAGGACAAATGGCGTATAGTGCCTCTTCGCAGCTGCTTACAGGCCTGATAGTGGCCTACCTGCTAACACTGTATAATGGCCTAACACCCTTATATCGCAGGGAACAGGCAGTTTTCCTGCCCCAGTCCTCTTTTTTCATACTCTGCGCTACTTACACGCTGCTCATCAGTGTAGATTCCGACAATCTCGCATATGCCCTGACCTCCATCGTGACCTTTCTCAATCTAGTCCTTATATGTGTCTACATCTGTCTATTAGTGATAGCTTCCCCAGTGTCTGAAGCCTCGCAATGCAATGAAGCCCCCCTCCAAGTCCCTAACAACTCCTTCCAAGGCCCCAACAACTCCCTAGCGGACCCCCAGTCCATCGATATTAGCATAGCTCTTTAATACTGCTCGTTGTGGGGATGATGGCAATGGAGGCGGCATAATGAATATGGAGAAAAGCCCTGTTGAGGCTACTGAAACTACCACCGGAGCAGTGATTTGCAGGCAAGAAGAGGAAGGCGGCGTAGGGAATTGCCCGGTTGAGAGCAACCTAAATGGGGAAAAGCAAGTTGCACCCACTACCAACGAAAAGAAGCCCTGTGCAGACCCTTCCTCTGAGCAGACAGGCAAACAGAGGGCTCCCAACCCTCGCTTTCCCATCCTTTGCTTCTCCTCCGAACTCTCCTATGCAGACCTGCTGGAGTCCTGCAACACCCAGACTCCCAGTCCTCCCCCCCTGCCTAAGCACCACCAGTCTTTGCTGAAAGACGCTATGAGTCGCCTAGACAACCACGGACTTATGGCCAATCCTTTGGAAATCGGGAGACACTATAGCAATAAGGAAGAGGCGGAGCTGGCCAATGAGGACTACTACAACCTGGACGATGACTTTATTGACGACTCGGGAGTGCAAATGGAGGATGTGTCTGAGGAAGAGTGGAAGAAGACACTAGCGGAAGGAGCGTATTGGCTCTCTGCTAAGGAGTTCCACCCTGAAGTGGACAAAAAGCGTCCAAGAAGTAAGCGAAGTCAGGCTGATTCCACTGTGGTTTTGTCTGAAAACATCTCAAGAGTGCTGGCAGACGTGCGGACTTTGTACCCCAAAGACAAGCGCAACAAAGTGCAGCCAGGGCTGAAATCCGCCCTTTCCAAGCTGTCCAAGGAAGTGGCCCAGGCCTGCAACGACCACGCCGCCCTGGAAAGCAGCATCAAGCGCACTCTCAAGAACATCACCCGCCTGCCCTTTGAAACCATCAGTGTAAGCACTACTCAGCAACTCTACAGAGACGCTGAAAAGAAGGCTGTCGTCACTCAGTCCCGTTCCGCCTACTTTCATAGTCTGCAAGGGCTGAAAAGCGCTCTCTTTCGAATCTGCAAGGATGACAATCCGACCCTTACAGAGGACCTGAGCAAGCAGTACGCGAAATGTCTGAAGCTGCTGGAGGCTGCTTTGGCGCTGTCCAAGACTGCTAAAGGACTGCGCAGTTTCGAGGAGACGGAGCAGCGCAAGCGCTTGTCTGAGGCTGTGAAGGAGGGGTCGTTCTCGAAGTTTAGTGAACAGGACCTGGCTAAGCTTTTAGTTTGAACATGGAACTCCACAGGCACACAGGCCTCCGACAGATGCCCGCGATCCGCGACCCTGCCCGAGTCATGGAGTTGGATTTGAGCCAAAACTGCTTCCTACTGCCCAGAAACGCACTGCAAGAGCTGACGAGACTGCGGAAGTTGGGGCTGGCGGAGATGGAAATACGGACTCTCCCGACCCTCCCGGAAAGACTGGAAGAGCTGGATATCAGTAGCAACGGCATGGCTAAAATCCCTGTGCAAGTGACTGCTTGCCGTCAGTTGCTAAAGCTGTCCATACAGAGAAACCGAATTGAGAGTCTGGCTTCCTTGGGGAAGTTACGCCAGCTGAAGTACCTGAATGCAGCGGATAACAGTGTAGCACTGCTGCAGGGACTGGAAACCCTGCAGTGTCTGACTACGCTAATAGTCGATAACAACAGAGTTAAAGACACGCAGCAAATTGCGCTGCTCTGCGACTCTGTGCAATTCCTGAGTCTCAAAAACACTCCAGTGCTGCGGTTCCTTACCACCTGTCCTCAGCTCCCAAGTCACTTCGTCGCCTTGCAGGACGGGCAGCTCCTAGGTCCTGGGTATGAACGGAAAAGCAGTGAAAAGGGCCAAAACAGCCCTGTAAAGCACAGAGTCAGTGTCGGACTTATAGACCTGGCCAAGCCTTCTGGTAGTCTTCGCACCCGCTCTCAAACTCCTGACGTTTCCTCGACTACTGGCTCGACACTATCTCAGGTTTTCACGGAATTTGCGGCATTGAAGGCTCAAAATCGAGCTCTTTCCGCTAAAATAGTGGCTATGGAGAGCCATTTCCAGCCCTCAACTAGCGATTTCGACCAATTTTTGCTGATGGAAGTACTTGCGGAATTAGGCGTAGATGTCAATGAATTCAGCTTCAACCTGAACAAACCCGCCCAGCTGATAGACGTGATTAAGGACAGAGAAAGGGAAAGAGGGGAATTGAGGCAGGCAAACAAAGCACTAAGAGAGGACTTGCAAAGTACTAGAGAAGCACTGGTGCAGGCACTCAATAAGGACATGATAAGGTGCGATTTGGAAAGTCGGATGTGGGACTGGGCGGAGAAGGTGAGGAAGTTGGAGGAGGAGAAGAGGGAATTGAAGGAAATCATAGAGAAACAAGGCAGGAAATTGGAGGGATTTGATGACTTTAGAGAGAGAAATAAGGAACTGGTACGCATGCATAGTACTGAATTGGAGAAAAGCCGGGAATTGCAGCTTGCCCAGTCTTCCCAGAGCCACAAGCCCTCTTCCCAGGGCCGGCAGACTCCAGGCTTACTACTGCCCAGGCCTTGGAAGGGCCGAAATAGCAGTGCTGGCAGGGCTGACAGAGGGCCAACTACAGTCCAAAGAACCCTCAAGCCTGACGAGTACTTCCGAAAACTTCAGCTTTGTTGCGACTTGCTCGAGTCCCACCCTCTCACTTAGCCTTATCATGATAGACTTCCTCCTTTCCTTGTCACTTTGATGTAAGTGTTAGGGAGGGATATAGGCATTGAAAAGAGAGGACTGCCTACCAACTGCTTCACTACAATTGGCCCTAATTACTTAGTAGTTGGAAGAGCGAGTGGTCAGTCCTCCACCCACGCAGAGAAAAACGCCCAATAGACACCCGCCGCATAGCGCCAGTCCCAGCACGCAGTAATACACCCCCAGCACTACATACACCAGCAAGTACCCTGAAGCGAACTCCGTCTTGCAGGCCTCCTCTGCCTCCCAGTACCACACATTCCCCACTACGAACCACACCACTATGAAGAGAGACAGAAGCACGCTGGCCACTGCGTAGGCGAAGGTGAGCACTTTGTGCATCAGCACTCCGAACAGATAGGGCACGCACTCGGTGGACACTAGCAGAAAGAAGTGGACGGCGAAGCAGGTCATGAGGGTCTGCAGCCAGGCTTTAAGGGGAGTCGCACAGTCTCCAGGACTGACTGTCAAAGTAGCGCCTATGCCGAGCACGTAAAGCAGCTCGAACAGGCCGAGAGTGAGAGACATAGCTGTGCGGTACGACTTCAGTCCTCGTCTTCTAGCCATTTTAGCCTACTTGTCCCTTGCCCCGCATCACATTGCAAAACATCGCAGGCAGTGGCCTCAGCAGGGCGCCCAGGTGTTCCCCCAGCTCCGCAAACAGCAGACCCAGGGGGTACTTCTGCGCCTGCATGCGCAGGTACTGTGTAGGGATCAGCAGTCGAGAAGGTGGACTAAGCAGGGTAAAGTAGACTCCTGCAGGGAACTGAAAGCTACCCATAGCGTACACTCCTAGCAAATAGTAGGGAAAACGGCAAATCAGCACATGCACCAGCCGCAGCACTAAGTGCACCAACTCCACTCCCAGCCAAATCCCTACGAAGCTCAGATAGTACATAGCGATAGTGGGCCACAGAAACAGCAGTCCTGTGAAAATCAGAGTGCCTAGCAGCACTTCGTCCACTCCGTACTCCGCCCGGTCTACTCTTTGCTTCAAAATGTTCATCTTGTACCCCATTGTTAGTCGAAAGAGGGACAACATGACGTCCAGTTGGAGGAAGAAAATAGCGCTCACCAGGCGGTAGATATAGTAAACGTGAATACTGCAGAAACTGACAAAATCCGCCAACAACACTAGCTGAAAAGACGCTCCCATCATCCCAATAATCCCCAATATGCGCACTATTTCCGGCTCAAAGCCAGTCAAGAAGGTAGTGATGTAGTTCCAATAGTCGATAAAGGTGAGAATGCTGCTGCCCAAAGCACTATCCAGCTCCACATTGGGTTTAAAGCCGGCTGGCAGCCCCATCAGCCACTTCAGCTCTGACTTCAGCACTTCGATGTGTATGCTAGCGCCCAACACGTGCACAATCTCAAGCGTGGCCTGGCGGTAGCTGAGCAGTATGACCAGCACAGTGAAGCCGATGAGAAAGTCCGCCAGCAGCTTGAACTGCACGTTTCTGCCTAGTAGATAGCTAGGAAGGTGCTTTTTGGCGAGGGCGGGACAGGTGCACTGCAGAGCACGGGTGCGACGATGTTCCCTCCAAGTCTGCATTTCCTTCACTCTCACTTGCAGATGTCTGCCGAAGTAGCTCTGGCAGAGCAAGTTCTCCAGTCCCACTCCCACTACGGGCAGCTTCCACTGATACACGAAATTGACGACGTCCAAGGAAGCAGAAAGCAGCAAAATGCCCTCTTCAATGAGTGTATTCAGTAGTGAACTGCCTTCTTTCAGTGGAGAAACGCCCTCTCTGTCCAGTGCTTTGAGGAGTTGGGAAAGAGCCAAGGGAGTGCGGTTGATGCTGTCGCAGACTAAGCCCAGGTCCGTCTTTTCCTGTGCGTAAATAGGGCTTTTCCCCAGGTCGGAAAGACTCAGACGAGACGGCCAAATGAGGCTGTAAGCGGCTGTGAGAGAGGAACTGTTGTAGTAGATTACTTGCGCAGTGATACGGTAGCGATATCCACAGCAGCTCAGTTCCATCAATTTGACAGTTTCCTCCCCTGTCTCCACTGTAAACCACAAGTCTGCGAGTGTCTTTCTCTCCGCAGCCTCCCCGTCCTCTCTGTCCTCCGCCCCTGTGGCTTGTCCCAAGATCTCAGGCCGAGGGTCCACAGCAGCCAGGCGCTCCTCCAGTCTGGCCAAAGGCTCGTCCAGCACTGCAATAACCGTGCAAATGAGTCCTCTGATGTTCCACCCCACCAGGTACCCGCGACTGCGGTTGTAGCTTTCAGGCCAGTAGAGCTGGGTGAGGATGGGTGGCTTGGACATAGGTAAGATTAGCTAGAGGGATTAGTGGTTGCGAGTCTCGCTTTGGCCTTCTGAGTGGCTCGAGCGAATACCGGGTAAAAGGCTTTGGACCAGGCAATAACCCGCTCCAAGCCTTGCCTGTCGTTAGCCAGGACTTGCTTAGCGAAGGTGAAGCAGGTCAGTGACTCTGACCGCTTGCCCAAGTCCAGCAAGATGCTCCTCGCCACTTCCTCTGAAGAGGTGAGGTATCTGCGGTACCCTGTCATTCTGGTAGCAGTGAGCCCCACAATGGAGTTGAGAACATCCACATTTGAGGAATACAGTTCAGAGGTCAGACTCGCAGACAAGGATCTCAAGTAGCTCTTCGAGCCACTGTAAAGTGAGGCGTAGGGCAGAGGGTAAAGGCCAGAGAAGGAATTCAGGTTGACTACTGCACTGCGGTACTGCCTGCCTGCAAGTCGAGGCAGGAGGGCGTGTGTGAGGAAGGTGAGCGCTTTCACATTCACATTCAGGAGGCTTTGCAGGTCTGCTTGACTAACCTCAGCAAACCACTGCTCTGTGATAAGCGCTGCATTGTTAACGAGGATCGACACGTCCAAAGCAGCTAAAGGCTGCACTACCTGGGCGTAGAGATGTCGGGGGTCTGCGCCTAGACTCAGGTCGTAAGTCACTATCTCCACTGATATGCTGTACAGCTGCTCGAGAGTGGCCTTTATGTCTTGCAGTATTGGAGTTCTGCGGGCCAATAGGACTAGGTTGAATCCGCGCTTGGCGAATTCGTAGGCGAGACTCTTGCCGATGCCTTCGGAAGCACCGGTGATCAACACGTAAGACTTTGGGCCGTACCTAGCAGGCAGATCCAGTTCCTTCCTGCCTGTGTACTCCCACATACGCCCAAGGTAGGCGCCTATGTAGCACAGAGCAGGAGCTGCACCTATGGCAGCCAGGCTGTATAGGACTGGCTTTGGAGTCTGTTCCACCCAGTCCAGTCCCTGCTTCAGCGCTTCCATTGCTACCACTGTTCAAGCCATGCAATTAACACTTACTCTGCCTTGCTGAGTGCCGCTTCCAAGTCATCAATCGAAGCTTGGTCACTCAGTTTGACTGCAGCCTTGGCCTTCGCAAGCACAGCTTTAAGTCTGTCCATGTCTCCCAGCACAGAGGACACCTTTGGATATACAGCTCGAGGACTGACCACGCCTAGGGCTGCCATCACTTGGGCCCAATTGCCTTCCTGCCCGGTTCGCAGCTTCATTAGGTCTTCGGTCACTGTGCGGACCCAGTGCCAGATGCGCTTGGCGCTGGGCTCTTCGGTGTGAGGGGAACACTCCTGCACGAGTTTCCGCAGCTTCGATAGGAGCTGCTGTGCTGCGAGTCCTTCCTTCCTGCTTTGCACCAACTCCCGCACTTTCCCCACGACTTCAGTGGGGTTGGCTTCCTTCAGCTCCTGCATCACTAGGCGCAAAGTGCCCTCCTTCGCTTCCCCTTTCCGACTCGGACGAGCCTGGTTTCGGTCCATTTCTCCCAGGGGAGTCCTTCGAAAGCGGGTGGGCGTGACACTCATAGAGACATTTCTCTGCTTTCTCGTGACTTCCTGAGTTAGGCGCTCCTCTAACCTCTCGATTTGGCACTCCAGCTCTCGGACTCGCTTACTAGACGGTCTCGAGGCCAGTTCCAGTTCTAAGTTTTCCCGGTTATTCAGTAATTCAGCGATTTGCTGCTCCATTTCCAGATGCTGGCGCCTCCACCCCTCCCTCAGCCTGTCCTCCGCCTCTCGAAAGCGCACTTCGAAGTTGCGACTAGCCACTTCTTCCTGCTGCTTTAGCACTGCTTTCACCTCAATAAGCCGCTCTTCCGCCTGCCCTTTCTCCTCTTCGAGTCTTTCGCACTCGTCAGATCGCCGCTCTAACGCGGTCACTAGTCCCTGGTTCTCGTCTCTCAGGTCTCGGACCAATACATCAGAGGCTTTGAGCTGTTCTTTCAAGGCTAGTAGTCCGCTGTCCCCCTTTAAAACCTCTTCTCGGGCGGCGTGCAGAGCGGATTCCAGCCTAGCGGAGTTCTCTTTCAGCGTCCGCAGGTCAGCAACAAGCGATTCATTGTCTCTCTGTGCAGTTTTGAACTTGTCAGTAGTGCGAATGAGTTCTTCCTCAGTGCTTCTAATGCGCTTTTCCACGTCTCTGATACTGTCTTCAAGCAGTCTGCTGCGGTCGTCTGCCTGCCTCACCCTTTCCTCCCAGCTTTGCGCCCTCCGCCTGCTCTCCTCCAGCTGATTTTCCAATTCCCGATTTCGAACCGCCAGCGACTCCCCATACCCCTCATGTCTGCTCTGGTTGCTTCTAGCTGCTTCCAGCGCTGCTGCCAGTTCCTCTATCCGTATCTGTGCCTGAGTCTCCTGCTCTATACTGGAATGCCTTGCGAACTCCAGTTGCCGCTGGCAGTCTTCGAGTCGCATGTACAGGTCTCGCTGCAGCTGGGTCATGTTTGCGAGCATTTCGTCCTTGGCTCGGTCGGAGACTTGGGTGGGACTGTGAGTGCGGAGGTTTTCCATGGATTCGGACTGCTGGGAGCGGCGGAAGCTTTTAGTAAGTGTGGATTCCCATTTCTGGGTGGCTAAGGGACGGTCTTCTTCTTGGTAGGAGTAGTCCATTGTCTTTTCAGTGACGTCAGGTAGTGGGTCCTCCACCCTCCTACTATCCCTCTCCCTCTGCTGACTGAGGAACTGGTCGATGGACTGCTCGCTGTTGAACGACGACACCGAATCCAGTCTTCGCAGTAGCGACGGGTTCCGCCCCGAGTCCAAACTGCCGAAAGACCCTCTGCCCAAGTCCTCCAAAGTGCTCTTGATGCTCGTTATCTTCTCTTCCAAGTTGTAGTCTCGCAGCCGCGACATTCAAATAGTGGCACGTTAGGGACCATATGGAGAGGAACTAGGGTCAGACAGTACGAATTAGTGCACAGGAGTCACTGCTTTAGGAGTCATCACTCGCTTTATTTTTACATGGGGACCGTTCGATGCTGGAAAATGGCACTTAGGCGCTAAAGAGACCAGGGAAAGCCTAAAACAAGGACTACGCTCAAATTCCTTATGAGAGACTCAGAAAAACAGCCCCAAATTCGCATTTGTGAGAACAACCCGCCTAGAAATCCCCTTCCCCAGCAATCCAAGCCCATTTCCTCATCTCCCAGCGCCCTAGACCCTAGGTCCCTATAATGGTGAAAGAGCGCCAAGAGGCCGAGTTCGACGTGGAAGCACTGCTGGACATGCGCAAAATCAACGGCCAGGCCTACTACCTGGTCAAGTGGCTGGGCTACTCTGAGGCCGAGGCCACCTGGGAGCCACTCAGCAACCTGTCCGGCAGTCTGCCCCTAGTCCGCCTTTTCCACGAAAACACTGACAAAAAGGCGCAAATCGCTCAAAAACACCATAAAATCGAAGCGAAACCGGGGAAAGAGGGAAAAAAGACAGTATTAGAGGAGTGGTTCATTGTGACTGATAGGCCAATTAAGACTCCTCCCCAGGCTCTGCAGGAACACAGGGTCGCTAGAGTTGTTAAACACTACCGAAATGCGAAGGGAGAGCTGCAGTTCGAGGTACAGAGGGACGGAAATGGGGGAAACTCGATATTGTCGCTGCAGGAAATGGAGGAATGCGACCCGAAGCGGCTGATTGAGTACTTTGCGAGTATCGTTTAGGCGAGAAGTAGCGATTTTCGGCTTTAGAGGAGTGTTTTTAGCTCAGATTCTTGCAAAATAAGGGGAAAGGAAAATTTCATAGCTATGTAAGTAGGACCGAAAATTCATATAAGCAGAAAATTATTTGCTGTTTTTACCTATATTTCTAAGTCAAAATGCGCTTTTTAGCCTTTCGATTGGGCATTTAGTTTAAGAAAATCTTCTCCGGAACTTCTTTTGGTTCCTTTCTTAAGAGAGTTGGCCGAAAATATGTATTTGGCAGGGCAAAGTGGCCTTTTCGGAGAGAAATTGGCTTGTAGTTCCTTCCTCTGCATTTCTCCCTTAGTCCGCCTATTTCCCCATAAAGTGCTCATTTACCTCCAAAACTGCCTCAAATCACACATTACAGACCATCCACCGCCTTTTCAAGTAGTAAAGTTCCCATTCTTTCCCTATCTTCCAAGCCAAAGTAATGGCTGAGGTTGAGAACGAAGGGAAAGCAGTCCACGCCCTGCACCCCTCAGTAATGCGGATCATACAGGAGCTGCGGGCGCCCAGTCCAGGCGTGTGTCCCAGAGACCGCGAGCAGCCCAAGCAGGGCGACTTGCGGGACTTGCAGGGCAGACTAGATCCCCGTAGACGCACAGACTCCTACTTACTAAAGCAGCAGGAAATCCGGGCGCAGGTGAAGCTGGACAACCAGGCACTCACCCCCGCTCCGGTGGGGTGGAGCGGACAACTCGCAGACACCGGGGAAAGCTTGATTCTGCAGCGGCGCAGACTGAGGTCGAGGACTGAAAGCACACCTACAGGCCTGTGACTTCGCTAAACTAGTCCTAGTCCTCGGCTTACACGTAGAACGCTCTTGGAAGGAGTGGAAAAGAGCAGAGGAGTAGGTGAAAAGGTCTGCTTTGGGGCTTTACTAGTAGTCTCGATAGCAGGGGTTCATGGTTTGTAGCAGGCCACAGAGTCTTTTCTCAATAACAAGGCCATCAATAGGTACGGGAAATCCCTTTTCCTCGCCTTTGGTCTCATTTGTAGACTGGGTTTGGAAGGCTTTGGGCTGCTTCAATAGACAGTTTCCCACGGAATTGGTCCAATTGGACACTTTGGCTACATATTGGCTTTGCTCAGCAGACTGGACAAAGCTAAAGCAGGTTACCGTGCTACTGACTAGGAAAGGAGTTCAAATGGCCAAAAGTACTGATCTAGCAGTGATTTGGTGATATTTCACCCTTTGTATTATTGCCTTGGTAGTAGTGCGCTATTTTATTAATAGCGGCTAAATATCGCTAAAGTGAGTCACTTTCGTTACATTTCTCGCGGAATTGAAGCAAATCTGAGAAACTACTGCAGAATCAGCTTTTCCCTTCATTTTACTCCCAATATAGGCAAATAATCGACCTTTAGCTCAATATTCCAACCTTCTTCAGATATCCGCTCTGAAATGTGCACATTTAGACACATTACAGCGAGTTTTCCTCGCTAAAGTCCGATTTTCTAATTGGAACTGCCGCTTTCAATGCAAGGATTCACCTTTCTGGCCCATTCTCTCCCTTCCGCCCACTGCCTCTAATCAAAAATGCTGACTCCCCAGGCCCGCGCTCGGGCGAAAGACTCTGAGGCTTTGCGCCTTCAAAGAGACGTGGAAAGCCTGACAAAGACCATTAGCTTGCACCAGCGCCGCACAGCCTCGCTTGACGACAGTCTGAGACAGGTCCGACATGAGGTCGAAGCCAAGAGGAAACTGCTCCAAACTGCTGTCCCGTCCGCTCGAGACGTGCAGCGGCTGCACGACAGAGCCACTCTGCTCGAAAACCGCCTGCTGAAGGAAAAGGTGCACCTGAACAAAGAACTGCAGGGAAACAGCCAACTGAAAGACCAAATCGACGAGGAAAGAAGGGAAAAGGTGCGACTTTTAGGCCTGTTCCAGGACTTGCAAAGAGCCAGTACTCGGTTGGAAAGCGAAGCCAAAGACCTGAGCACTCGCTCCCAAAGCTTCGACTTCCAGCAAGTCGACTGCAAGCAAGTCCTCCTCACCCTGCAAGACCAGACCAGAAGGAAGATCGACGAAGTGGAAGTCCGGGTGCTGGAGTCCACCAAAGAGTCCCAGCGAGCTAGGAGCAGGGAGCCGGCGTTGCGTGTGAGTGTGGATAATGAAGTGTTCGTGGACAGTATAGCAGTGCTTCGGAAGCTGTACAAGGCCTGGGTGGACAAGGTCAAGGAGCAGAAGTCTGCGGTGGAGAAATACAACCGGACAGTGAAGCTGCTCACAGAGTCTTTCGACGAGATCCGGGAAGCCACTGGAATTCCCTCCATAGACGACATGGTGACTGCCTTTATCAAGGCGTACAACCAGGAGCAAGACATGAACGAGATACTGTCGCACCTAGGGTCTGAGACGGACTCGCTGAAGGAGATGCTGGGGAGCTTGGAGCTGCAGCACCAGGGACAGCTGAAGGCGCATAGAAACGACCTGTCCAAGCAAAGAGCCGAACTGGAGACTCTGCAAAGCGAACTGCACACACTGAGGGAAATGTATGAAGCCCGGGTGCAGAGACAGACACTACTAAGAGGGGAAATGCAGTCTATAGAGGACCCTGTCAACCGCCTTCTCGCCCTCTTTGCAGCCTGCCAAGTGCCTCCCGGCCTCGTCTTTTCCCCAGACGGAGAACTCACCCAAAGGGTTAACTTGGTGGAAAGCGCACTCAGCTACCTGCTTACCTACTTCAGCAGTGGACAAGGGTTTCCAGGCCTCTTCCAGACTTCCATAGGGGAGAAGTCCTTTGGAGACCATCTGAAGGTGGCGAGTCCCCAGCACTTGGCAGAGCGAGGGACTGCAGATGAGGCTGAGGAGCCGCTGACGGAGGCGGAAATGAGGGCGCGGGCGGCCAGAAAAGTGCACTTTCCCCCACTTACTTAGTCTAATGGAAGGACGTGCTTAGCTATTTAGTGGATGCAGGGAAAGTTAGACCTGTTCGGCCAGGGAGTTGTTAGGCGCAGCGAGGTGAAAGCTGCTGCTTTCCTCTCTTGTGACTGATACAGGTGATTGAGTCGAGACTTCCACCTGCTTACAGCTCAGCACAAAGTAGAGACAAAGGAAAAAGAAGGCAGAATTGAGCATCACAAAGGCCAGTCCACTGCTATATTCATACCTCAATTCATCTGGTTCCGCATGCATATAGTAAGCCACTAGCAATGCACTGAGAGCCAGCAGTAGACTGGAAGTAATTGTCAGCAGCAGCCCTTCTATAGTCTCAATTGTCCACTTTCGTAAGGAAACCGTGAGAATCTCCATTACGATTACGCAGGCTAACAGGCTGGTCAGCTGAATTAACTCGTGGTAAGCCATAATGGTAACTGTCAGCCACAAGCATATGATTCTGTATAGTACCAAGGCCACGTCCCAGTAGCGCCAGCGGTTCCCACTCACCCACAAAGGGAAATACTTGTCCTGAACCTGCCTAGGCAGGTAGGCTAAGCAGGTCACTATGAGTGCAAGTACTAACATCAGGTTGATTATAAGGGACGGGAACAGTAGACCTGTTATTATCTTGGTATGGACATTGGTCCAGCAGAGTTCACTCATATCCGTTATCAGCCACTTCTCCTTTGTGCCGATAGAGTCGCACACCAGTAAAGGAATCGACGCTAGCACTATGACCAGCGGAGTGAACTGCAAGGAACTGGTAATCAGTATGGTCACTCGAACTTTCCAGGGCTTGGAGCAGACTAGAAGGGAGAGACAGTACAGTAAGAACAGGCAGGGGATTAGACAGCTGGCCAGACCTGCTTTGATGTACTCAGGGTGGGAGAAGCCGAGACAGGTCAGAGGCAGGTCGGCTAGGCCCAGGGAGGACACGAAGGAAATCGCGTACAGGAAACGGCGAATAGACACTGGAAACGCAATTCCCAGGGGCGATAGAGTCGTTAGCAATTGAGCATGTCCAATCCCCACTTTAAGCGCAATCAGGCCGAAACAGCCCTTCTTCGAAGCTGACACTTTGACAATAACGAGGCCGAAGAAGGAAAGCAGCAGGACCAATAGAAGCTCCTGCACACAGAGCAGCCAGAGTGGCGGACACTCCTCACACTCCCGCAGTCTCACTCGGTACCAGTTCTCCCGGCACTCAGTGCACAGCTTCCCTGTGTACCCCACTTCACATGCAGTCGCATTCCCGCCTAGACAGTGTGCTTTTAATGGGCAGAGCTGGATTTTGGTGGAAGTTGCTGAGGTCCGCCAGTAGTGAGTATTGATGATAAATACGCTTCCTCCAGGACAGAAAGTGCTCGAAGGACACAGGGAACACTCAGAGTCGTTAGGGGAAAAGGAGACACTGCCAGGTAAGCAGTACTCACACCTGTCCTCTCGATAGGTTTCCCCTACTGTGCAGTTGCGGAAACTCAGCTGGACACTGGTGGCTATTTTCCCCTCGCTGGTGGCGCCCTGGACTGCCAGGGAAGTGCCAGGCTTTGTGTAAATTCGAACTCCGTGGAGGGAAAAAAGACCGCTTTTGGCCACTGCTACGAGCATTCCCTCCATATGTGCTGGGGACTGCAGCCGCAGTTCTGTGTTTGTGGTCAGGTTCACGATTTGGCCGTAGTGGTCGAGAAGTTCGAAATTCAGGTCGAAAGGAGCGCCGCTGACCACTTCTGAGGTAGTATTGGAGCGCAAAGAATGTCCGTAGGAGGCAATATCCGGTCCGTAATAGGCGGAATTATGGATAAAAGTGGTGTTTATGAACAGAACCGGGGACAAATGCCAATGCAAGCCTCCACCAGACTGCGCGGAGTTGGACTGAAATACACTATGCATGACTATTGCATCTCCCGAAACCAGCGATACGTCAATAGCCCCTCCCTGATCATTCGCCACATTATACCGAAAGACGGAATTCGCCACTTTCAGACCGACTTTGGATATATACACCGCTCCGCCTGTGTTTCCCCTGCAGCTTTCAAACCTGCTATTAGCGATTTCCACAACCAGCCCACTGCTAGTCTCTGTACTGCGGACGGCTAGGGCTCCTCCCAGCCTTGCACTCACGTTTCTAACCACTAATCCATCGATTGCCACTGTTTGGCAGTTCAGGCAGCCGAGGATTCCGCCGTAGGCCAAGCGGTTAGCTTCGAAGAGGGCAGGACTGAACCCGTCCCAACAGTGGAAATTTTGTATCAGAATCGAGGAAAACTGCAGCTGAAAAAGCGATACATTGAAATGGGAAAAAGAGGAGTTGTTGATAGTGACAAGGGATCGGTCCACTTTGAAGCCGTCGCCCCAGCCAGACCCGAAATAGGCGAAATCGGAGTCTGTAATAGTGAGTTTGGAGGCTTCGATGAACTTGCCCAGGCCTTGGCTGGGGATTATGTCCCTTAGGACCGTGCGTTGGAGCACTACTGAGGAGCCGTACCCCAGCATCAATAGGTTCCCCGGGCATATCGATCCTATGTATAGGTCAGATAGGTGGATGTAGGCCTGAATTGCGAATAGGAACCCGCCGTTGGACTGCTCATACCTCAACCCTGCGATAGTTACATTGCTTTTGAGGATATTTGACAGTAAATATGTGAAATTACTCCTTTGCACAGTCACATCTTTCATATAAACCTGCGTCTGTCTCCCTTGCAGCAGCGCTACAGCCGCTAAATTCCCCACATCCAGCGACTCAACAGTCATTTTCGAGTGTAGTCCGGAATACAGCACACAGCCCAACTGCACCCCTGCAACATTCACATCCCTCAGCTTCACCCTCGATAGCGTGAGGAAGGAGTTCGAGGAAGTCAGGACTAAGAAGTAGTCCACCATGCAGTTCACCACAGTGAAGCCGGATATACTGCCTGTGGAGTTCAGCATGCCGACTAGTACACTTCCCTGCATGTTTTCCAGCCTTATATTGGTCAAATTGAAGTAGGAATACGCTTGTAGACAGATAGCGCTTTGGTAGATTCTTTGATTATGCACGGTCAAATCAGCTATATAGACGGTGGAAAGGTAAAAAGACAGGTACATAATAGCAGTGGAGCCTATCAATTTCCCACTGTTCTGCACGTCTATTGACCCTCCCGATATCACACTTTGCTGTATATTAATTTGCGAGAGCACCACCATGATCATCAGCCGCTGGCCTGAAATCGGGTTCGAAATGGTTGAATTGGCGATAAAGAGTGCTGCCATTTGGGCCTGAATCAGTATAGTCGAGCTGCCGGAGTCGGAAATCGTCATTGAAACCAGACTCAAACCGCCATATCGGAGCACAAACAGGCCTTGGAGTGCGGATGAAGAAGATAAGTCCACAACGTGGGATATGACTGAGGTCGTGAGAGTCAGCTGGCAAGACAGAGCGATGAAAGTGCCTGCCTGCAGTGTGCAATTTGCAAAGGAACTGTTAGCAACTTTAAAGTCACATAGATCAGAAGGCCCAGAGTTGTCAATGTACACGATTCTAGCCTTCCGTTGCCTGGAAACGGAGGAATTTAAGAACAGCAGAGAGCCTTGCAGCCGAGAAATATCGAATAAAAGGCCGGAATTCTGAATATAGGAGGAGTTGGATAGGAGAATTGAGGAGTCTGAAAGGGAGAGATGGACTGCGGTTTCTGAATTCCGGGCAAATGAGCAATTTTGAACGTGAATGCTCATATGAGTTCCTTCGAAATTGCTCAAGCAGACCGAATTGTCCTCAAATCGGAGAGATTGGAAGGATATCGTGGCGACTTGGAAGGTATTGCGGGCAGAGACAAGCAGCAATTCCTTGTCTGTTCCTGCTGTATTTCCTATGAAATTCACTCCTTGCAGCGAAACAGTAAGGTTCCCTGCGGTCCTAGAGTCTGGCTCCACCACCAGAAAGCTACCCGAATGCCCACTCACCTCTACCTCTCCCATCCTCAGCCATGTGTCACTTCCCTGTGCCTTAATCATTGTGCCGGAGTTGCTGCTGAAGCGGGACTGCTGCACCTCCAGGCCGCCACTAGCCAGGAAAAGCAGAGGACTGCGGAAGTACTGAAAGACACAGGCCTCGAAAAGGACTTGGCCTGCAGAGTTGATATAAGGGAAAGGACTGAGGCCTGCACTCAGAGTCGCATTGACAATCTGCAGTTCCGCTGTATTAAGGACTTCCAGTTGCGCAGAGAAGAGTATGGTTTGGAGGTGGCCGTGGATACGTAGACGCTGGGAAAGCTGTATATAGGCTGTAATTTGATATGTGTTGGCACTGGGGTGGAGGCTGATCAATGTGGTTGGAAGCTGTTGGGACAGAGTGAGTGCTGAGTCGAGTGTGCTGACTTGAGTTACAAAGGACGCAGACTCAGGCCAGGTCTGTACTGAGACTTGTGCAGAGCACCAAGCCAGTGCAAACACTCCCAATAAAGCCCATTTCTGCATCGAAGGCATTTCTTTGCTATTATAAAAGAATACTCTCGCTGAGTCTGTTCCAAAATCCTCAATTATCTCCCAGTCGTCTTGGACTGATTTACTAGTGCTAGAAATGTTGTACTACCAATTGCCTCTGCCTGTGGAGTGCAGCCCGGCCAAGAGTCTTTCCAGGTACTTGACGATGTCGCGCAGTTGCTGCGTTCTTCTCACAGAGCCTTCTTGCCCTTCCTGCACTTTCCCCTGCAGTTCGCCACTTAGCCGCTTCATCTTCTCCTCAATCTCTGTAATCGCTGTCATAAACCTCTGGTCCAGCTGCTGCTTCCCAGCCTGCCAGACCAGGTACGCTTCCAGCAGTTTGTCCTGTGTATCCATCTATTATTATCGCCATATCTAGGCCTCATAAGGCCGGTGAGTGGACTGCTGGCTCGCCTCGTAGCTGCGAATAGAGGTGTGCAGCGCGGAAGTGGCTTTGGTGAGATTGGACATGAGACCCTCCATGTTGCTGGTGAAGCCGCTGAGTGAGGAAAGCGCCTGTGCAAGTGTATCTGTGGAAGACTTGAGGAAAGCCACCGCATTCCCGCTGTCCTTGTAAGGAGTGGAGACGTGACTGGAGGGGTAGGAAGGCTTGTGAGTCCGGGGAGCTGGCGAGGCCCGGATAGAGGTGTATTGACTTGGAGTCTCTGAGAACTGTTGAACATCCACCTGAATCGCCCTGTCCTCTTCATACCTTTCCTGTCGTTTCCTCACTCTCTCCGCAGTCTCCGGGTCCTCCTCCTCTCTCTGCACGGAACTCGGCCCGGGTAGTTGTCCTTCGGACTCAAAGGCTAGGTAGACCCGGTCCCGGAATAGACGTTCATACTCATCGGCCAAGGCTAAAAGCTGACGCTTCATGTGGGTCTGGTCTAGACCATGGCGCTGGGGCTGGGCGGTGTCACTTTGGAAGTCGGTAGTGACTTGGAGCTTTTTGGATGAGACTGGAGGAGTGGCCGGCTGCCTGGTCGTGGATTTAAATGTCCGCATATGTAACGATAGGAGATGAAAATCGGCCAAATAGTACTATGCTGCTTCCGCTTTAATGTCAGTCCTTTGGCCAGCAATCAATCTTCGGCAAGTCATAGTGTGCATACATTTCGCAGAGAATTGTACTAAAATAGCTATCAAATGAGCTTAAATCTTACTTAAAACTGAAAACTCTAATTTGGCTTTAAATCGCTATGGAAAGTCTGAACTTAGTGCAGAAAGAGAGAAATTGGGGAAATATCAGCGATGTGTATACAAAATTGACAAATACCAAAAATTACAGATCCTAAATCGCTGGCAATGGACGAATTTAGGCTTGCTATTCTGCATCTTTAGCTGAGATATGGAAGTTTGCTGGAGGGCCAATGGTGGTTCCAAGGGCGATTGGAAGGCAAAGTCGCGGAAAAGACTTCAGATAGGCAGTAGGGGACTGAGAAGCAGGCTGGTTCATCGCTAAGCGGCGTCTCCATCACCTAGTCTAAATGGCTATATTGATGGCTGCTAGGAGACTGTTCTCCGTCCTAAAGGTACCCGCTACCTAGCGAACCGCACTCTACGACTTCCACGTCAAGCAGCAGCAGGCCAAAATGGTGCCTTTCGCAGGCTACGAGATGCCCGTGGAGTACAAGGAAAAGACCGGAGGAGTCCTAAAGGAACACATGCAGTGTCGCAATTCCGCTGCTTTCTTCGATGTATCACACATGGGCCAGCTGCGCTTTACAGGGACGGACAGAGTGGATTTCCTCAATAGTCTGGTGGTAGCGGACCTGCATGCACTCAAGTCTCATTCGGCGGTGCTCAGTCTTATGACCAATGTGCGCGGGGGGATTATTGATGATACGATCATTACGAAGTTCTCAGATCATATCTTCATGGTGGTGAACGCTGGGTGCAAGGACAAGGACTTAGTGCACATCCGTGAACAGCTAAGCCTCTTCACATCGAAGGGCAAATCCGTCACTCTCCAAGAGCTAACAGACCGGTCTCTACTGGCCATTCAGGGCCCCAAAGCAGCCGCCACAGTCCAGAAAGTCATCAAAGACCTGGACCTGAACCAAGTGAAGTTCATGACCGCGCAATATGCGAGAGTAAACATGCTGTCTACAGACGTGCTGGTGAGTCGCTGCGGCTACACTGGCGAGGACGGCTTTGAACTTTCAGTGCTCAGCACTCATGCGGAGAAGCTGGCTGACCTGCTGATGGCCGCTAGTGAAGGCACTCTGATGCCAGTGGGTCTGGGCGCGAGAGATTCGCTGAGACTGGAGGCGGGGCTGTGTCTGTACGGACACGACCTGAACGAAGACATCAGTCCGATTGAGGCGTCTTTGGCTTGGACTGTGGCTGCGAGCAAGAAACAGGCAGGCGGGTTTCTAGGCGACCAACTCACTCTTCAGCATTTGGCCAAAGGCCCGCCCAAGCGCAGAGTCGGCTTCGCACTGGCTTCCGGACCTTCAGCCAGAGAAGGAACCCGCATTCTGAACAGTGCAGGCCAGCCTATCGGCACAGTGACCAGCGGCACCTTCAGTCCGGTTCTCAAGCACGGCGTTGGCATGGGGTACGTGGAAACCGCCTACGCGAAGATAGGGACTGAAATAAAGCTGGAAGTGCGTGGTAAGCAGTTAGCAGCCCAAGTGGCCAAAATGCCCTTCGTGCCCACTAGATACTTTAAGTAGTCATGGAGGCAGCTAGTCTGGCGGCGCTTCTTTGGCTGCGAGATCGAGTGGACAGCTCTCGCTACCAGCGGATCAGCTTCAACTGCTACCGCTGGTTTGCTCCCTTTACACCTGCCCCCGACCTCGCCACCACAGTGCTAGGCATCCACTTCCGCTCGCCGATAGGCGCAGCTGCCGGCTTAGACCCACAAGCCAGATACATCAACACACTGGAGAAGCTAGGCTTCGGCTTTGTGGAGCTGGGGTCAGTGACGATGGATAGAGAGTCCAGAGACCTGCCTGCCGTGCAGATAGACCATGAGAAAAGAACTGTGAAGAGAGTGGTGCAGGACGCGACCTGCAGCGGCTTTCAACTCTGCAGGAACGTGGCAAGAGCCCAGCCTCAAGTGCCTATAGGCGTCAATCTGCAGCCTCACTCCACCATCCTCACTGCCGCCCCTTATCTCGCCAATAAGGAGTACACCAACTTGCTGGAAGTCACTTACCCCTATGCAGACTACATCGTTGCCAACCTCGCCTCTGACCACATCACAGACCTGTCCATGTACAGAGAGGAAGCACACCTCCGTGAGCTTTGCAGAGACCTGGTGCGAACTCGCGATATTGAAATCGGCCTGCAGTGCGCTGCGCTCATATCTGTGCAGGGCATCCAAGTGCCGAAAGCCCGGCGTCTAGTGCCGCCGCTCTTCCTCAAAATAGACGCGGAGTGGACGGATGTGCCGATGCTGGTGAAAGTAGCGGTAGAGGAAGGGCTGGACGGAGTAGTGGTCGCAGGGACTAACAGAGCGGGCGAAGGCGGCACTGCAGTGGCGGAAGCCAGTTTGAAGCTTTTGAAAGAAGTCCGGAAAGCAGCCGGGGACAAGTTAGTCCTGATTGCTGCAGGAGGGATTTTCAGTGCTGAGGACATATTGGAGCGCTTGAAAAGTGGCGCTTCGCTGGTGGAAGTGTACAGTGCCTTTTGGCTGGAAGGACCGTATGTAGTCCGGCGGCTCTCGGAAGGACTCAGCGAACTGCGGCGGGACGGACTGTCCTCAGTGTGAACCGCGGCTTAGGCTAGGGTTGCTGATAAATGTCGGCCAGCAAGCTGCTCTTCTGCCACAAAGAAGACCTGCATGGCGCGGGCAACCTCATAGTGGCCTGGAACTCCACAGACTCCGTAATTGCTTCCTGCGGCGAAAGCCGTCTTGTCCACGTCTTCGACCGCCAAGGCAAGAAACGGGCCGAGCTGCCCCTCGAAGACATGGGCCTCATCAACGGGCTAGAGTGGGACAAGGACGGGGAGACGCTGGCAATCCTGCAGGACGGACAGCAAGCCGTGACCGTGTGGAACATCAATGTGAAGACCTATACACCTATAGAAGTGAGTGGACAGAAGGACAGGGTTACCTTCATTAAGTGGTCGCATACACTGCCAGTGCTTGCAATTGGCTCTGAAAAAGGCTCGATGACGTACTACAACAAAAGCACTCAGAGGAAAATACCCACTGTGGGGAAGCACTCCCGGAGGATAGTGACCGGGGACTGGTCCAACGAAGGCATCATAGTCACTGGCTCGGACGACAAGACGCTTTCCGCCTCCAACAGCCAGGGCGAAGTGAAGGGCTCGTCCATCCAGCTCAAAGCAGAGCCCCGCCAACTCACCTGGCCCAAGAACCCCGGCACCGACGTCAACCTCATAGCCTGCGTCATCAACATGAAGAACTTACTCCTAATCGACGGCAAAAACCCCACTGAGCCCAGAGAACTGTCATTTCAAACGCGATACGGCCGGATAGTCGCTTATTCCTGGTTCGGGGAGGACAGTGCTAGTATGCTGGTGGGCTTTTCGGAGGGGTGGTTCGTGGTGCTAAATACCAATACTGGGACGGAGTTGTTTGCGGGGAAGGTGTTTAATAACTCTTTGGATGCGATTTGTGTCTGCGAGTCGCAGAAAAAGGCGGCTTTGGTGGGCGAGTACTCAGTGAAAATAATCTCCTTGACGAGTTACAAGGAAGTCAGGTCGGAAAAGGTGGAACTGCCGCCTGATAGTGGCCGCGCTTTGGCTGTATATTGGACCAAAGACGGCCAAATCCTAACAGTTTCCACAGCCGCAGGCCACTTATACGGCTTCCTAATGGTCATTCCTTCCCTCTACGTCACCTGGATGAACGTCTCCGCAGTGATGATGTCCCTCAACGAAATCGCAATCGTGGAGTGCTCGCACGGCGCCAAGACAATCAACACCATCGCAATAGAGTCCGAGCCCAGCCAAATGGCCCTCAGCCAGTTCCACCTCGCCCTGGCAGTCAACACTGTAGTGGTTTTCCACCGCTGGAAAAGTCCCTCTGGGGAAGTGCTATCCAGAGGCGGTCCTCCGTCGAAAAAGGACTTTCGGGCTACAGTGAAGAAACTGGCTATTAACACTATGTGGGCGGCTGCATTGACTGAAGGCCGCTGTCAGTTGATAGCCATAGAGGAGGACAGTCAGGCTGAAAGGTCCTTTCCCACTAGCAGTGCGGACCAGCCTGTGAATGTGATTGCGCTCACGGACAGCTTTTTGCTGCTTTTGGACCAGGCGAATAAGCTGAAAGTGGTCCATTTGGAGGACTCGACGGTCATTCATGAGTTCAGGTTCGATACGCAGATTATTGAGATGTACCCGAATGTGGCGGGAACTCGCCTGGTCGTGGTGGATATTACAGGGAAAGCAAGCTTTTATACCCCTGTTAGTGACACTTTGCTGCCTTTGGCGCAATTTCCCAGGCAGACAGAGCGGGTGATTTGGGATTTGAACGATTATAACGTGTTTATTGCCTGTGAACCGGAGAAAATCATTGGGTATGTGTTTTCTGCTGTGTCAGTGTATGGGGCGATGGTCGAATTCATCAGAGAACTGACCTCTATTGAGGACCTGTCCCAGGAGCCCAAAGAGTCCATCACCCTAATGGAAAAAGGCCACAAGCCCTTGCTACTGAACAACGGGCTCCTATACTGCTACTCCCAAAGCGAAGGCATGGTGAAGGGCAACTACCTGAGCAGCCACTCCTACTTGACTCAGTGGCGGGGCCGCAGCGACGTCAGTGAGGGGCACTACAAGTACTTCCTACAGAACTTGGCTATCAAGAGGTTCCATCAGTGCTTTTTGGCTGCTGAGAAACTGGCAGTTCCGTCGATAGCGGACTCTTTAGGGCAATTGGCTTTGCAGTCTTTGGACCTGGAAATAGCGGAAAAGGCCTTTATGGTGTCCAAAGACGTGGGCAAAGTTTTCGCTATTCAATCCATCAAAAACGAAAATGAGAAGCTGGTTCTACTCGGCCATGTAGCTATTATGCTCGCACAGCCAGACCTAGCACAAGACTTCTTCCTGAAAAGCACACAGCAGCACCTGGCTTTGGAAATGCGATGCGACCTGCAGGACTGGCTCATAGCACTGAAACTAGCCCGGTCCATTGACCCTGCGCAGGAACCCGTCATATCCAAGAAACTGGCTCAGCAGTTTGAAATGCAGGGCAACTTCAATGAGGCTTTGAAGCTGTTTGAGCGGGCCAATGCCACTATGGAAAACGCGCGTTTGAGGCAGGAAGAACACCAAACGAATGTGGCGCAGTGCTATGCTGGGATTGCTAGAACTAGTATTCGCATGGGCGACATCACTAGAGGCTTTGGCATCGCTTCAGACCTTAACGACCCTCAGCTAAAGGTCGACTGTGCCCAAGTCTGTGAGACTATGAAGCACTACTCCGAAGCCGCTCAGCTCTACGAAAAAGGCGGACAGCCCGAAAAAGCTGCTTCACTGTATATCCAGCTAAAGCAGTGGAAACAGGCTGCCCAGCTAATGGACCTAATCACAACTCCCAAACTACTGATTCAGCTTGGAAAGGCGAAGGAAATGGAAGGGACTCTCAAGGAGGCTGAAGAGGCCTATGAAAAGGCAGGCGACTGGGAAAGCGTCATCCGTCTCAACCTGCAAAAACTCGACAACCCTGAAAAGGCGAAAAAGGCAGTTCGAGAGAAGTGTCCAACGAGCGCTGCAGCCTCTATGGTGGCTGACTACTTCGAACAAAAGGGCAATCGAAAGGAAGCGCTCGAGTTCCTGCTCCTTGCGGATCGACAGGAAGACGCATTCGTGATGGCTCAATCCTTCGACCTAATGGATATTTATGCGGAGTTGGTGTATCGCCGGGATGACCGCACTAGTGAGGAACACCTCAGAATTGCGCAGTACTTCGAAGGGAAAAGCAAGTTCGGAGTAGCGGCCAGACACTATGAGAAGGCGGGGAATCCTGTGAAGGCGTTGAGACTGTTCCTGAACTCGGGAGATGCGTTTTACTCGGATGCTATTGTGATGTTGGGAAGGCTGCAAAATGAAGCGCTTATTAACCAAATGCAAGACTTCCTGATGGGCGAAACCGACGGCATCCCAAAGGACCCGAAATACATCTTCCAGCTGAACCTAGTCACCGGGAAGCTGAAAGAAGCCGCTCAGACCGCCATTCTAATAGCCGCAGAGGAGCAAGAGCGAGGCAACTACCCCAAAGCCCACAGCGTCCTATTTGAGACTTTGAGAGATATGATCCACAGCAAGCTGAAAGTGCCTTCGGATATGGAGAGTAAGTTGATGATCCTGCACTCTTATATCCTGGTCAAACGCTTTATCAAGATGCAGGACCACATAAGCGCCTCGCGGCTGCTGGTCAGAGTGGCTCAGAACATCTCCCACTTCCCCGCTCACACAGTGCCGATCCTCAGCTCCACCGTCATCCAGTGCAATCGCTCTGGGCTCAGAATGGCTGCCTACGAGTGGGCCTGCGTCCTAATGCGGCCTGAGTACCGGCCTTTAATAGACGAAAAGTTCAAACGGCAAATAGAGAAAGTGGCGATAAAAGTGCCGAAAATCGAAGATCCGCCTGAGGACACCTCCCCTTGTCCCTTCTGCGGAGCCTTTATCTTCAACAGTGAAATGGACTGCGAAAGCTGCAAAAACCACCTTCCCTTCTGCATTGCCTCGGGCCATCATATGCTCCTGAAGGAGTGGACGAACTGTCCGAAGTGCAGCTTCCCTGCCAATATAAGTAAGTTTACAGCGGTGCTGGAGACTGAAGCGACCTGTCCGATGTGCAAGGAGGAGGTGAGAGCGGGGGAACTCAGACTCACGCCCGACCCAGCGACTGTGCTGAGAGTCCTCGTAGCAGGGGAGGAAAAGCCAAGCGAGTAGTTAATTCTAGCAGTGAGGGACGCTTCTTTGTTATTGGTCTGGCACTTTATATGAGCGAAGCTTTCCCTGTCCTCTTCATCTTCAGTCTTTCGACTCTCAACACTGTCTCTTCCCTACTGTACTACTCCCACCAGTCCTTCCCCTCCCCAGTTCTGCAGCACTGCTTCCTACTCAGTCTCTGTGCACAGCCCCTAGCTCTCTACCTCTCCTACCTGCGCACAGCCTGGATTTCTCTGCAAGACTGTCTCTTTGAGTCCACTCCGGACGCTGTGGTTGTGCAGGCTTTGGCCCTGGCAGGCTACTTGCCTGTGTATGTTGTCTTGGGAGTACTCAAATTGCTGCCTTTATCTTTGGCTTTCCTATACCTAGCTCCCCACAGAACTACCTCCCAGCAGTGGACAAAGGAAGCCGGACACTACCCAATTCTGTATCAAGGCCTATTGCAATCTTTGCCCTGTCTAATTGTATCCATTCTGAACGATTTCGACCCTACAGACCCTTTGACACTCCTATTCGCCTGGTCTGCAGTGGCGATGCTGACCGTTTCCCTCCTCAGTCTACGTCAAGTGCTGCGAAGACTGCCGAGACGGGATGTTTAGCCAGGCTAATTCTCTTCTGATTTGACGAAGCGCCCGTTGACTCGAGTCTTTGCCTTGGCGGTGGCGCTTCTACCTTCGAAAAGGCGATTTATGACTTTTTTCGCCTTGTTTGCTTGCGATTTGAGCAAATAGCGCTGCACCTTTGCCTTGCGTTCGGCTTCTGTGTAGGGTACAGCTTCGTGTAGTTCCCTTCGGAGGTAGGTTTCAATACGGAAGACTAGGCGAGTCTGCTGAGTCCCAGTCTGAGTCCAAGGCGAGCAAGACACCTTCGAAGGGTACCCTGCTTCCTGACCAGTCCGAGACTCATTAGACTCGCAGTCTTCCGAAGTGAGTGTTTCCAAGCTGCTCACACGGTGAATCGGCTTCTGGGCCTTCGGCTGCCAAAGCTGCTGGCTCGCCAGGTAGCCGTAAACGCCTTGAAGCTGCTTTTGGAGGACCGCGGCTTTGACCTGTTCATGTGCTAATGAAAGCTCGAGGAAGTGCACTTTCAGGTAGTTGAGTCGCTGCTGTTGAGAGTCAATGGCGTGGAAGGCTGAGGACTGGGACGTGTGCAAAGAGTCCATTTGATTATTACGCCTACACGTCAGCGGCAATATGGCCACTGCCATCTCCCATCCCACTAAGGAACACTCACTTCCAATCCTCATTTTGCCAGTTTGTAGTGCAGACCTGTGCTAAGCTAAGTCCATATCTAAGCGTCTTCCATGTCTGCATCTGCAGGCATCGACTCCTTCTTCCACTTCCTCGCCTTCTTCTTCATAGCTTGCACATGGGCCCGTTTGCGAGTAATGTTCTTCGTGACTCCCGGAACCTGCATTTCCACGTCTGAGGAGTCGGAGAGGTGCAAGTCCTGGTCCAGTGACTCGATGGCCTTTTTGATCTCTCGGCGAGTTGAAGCGTTGTCTTGCTTTTTCTCCTGCGCTGCTTCGGATTTCAGGAGGTAGTTGTGATAGCGTCTGCGGATTCGAGGGTCGTTCTTCTTCATATATTCGACTATGGAAGCCAGACAGAAGCAGGCCTTTTCTGTGGTGTGGACCCATCTCCCAGTGATGACGCTATTTTGTCCATGTGTAGGACACGTGGGTATCGCCGGTTCCTCCGGAGAAACTCACGACTTCGGCGGCTCTCACTACATCTCTCTGAGTCACCTGACCTTCGGATCCCCTTTGAAATACATCCCTTTGCAGGTAGAAAGCAGCGAAGCAGCTTCTTTCGATATCGCTATTCAAACCGCTGACAGTGCGTTCACACACCGAGAGCATAACATGCTAAGTAACAACTGCCACCATCACGTAGCTATGGCTTTAACCAAGGCTGAGTACCAGCACAGGACGTGGACGGCTGTGCAGGTGTGGTGGCTGGTGCTGCGCAGAGGGAAGTTTGTGACTGGTTGGGCTCGCTGCAAGACGTATGGACTGTGTGGGGCTGTGGGTCTAGCGCTCTGTTTGCTAGCGTTGCTGGCACTGATATAACTAATTAGTTTTGCATACGATATTCTCAGGTATATTATTCCTGTTTTTATCAGTAAAAACAGCCAATGGTATTTTCCGCCTTTTCCATATCCAATACTCCCTCCGTTTTAATGTCCTTTCCCCATACCAATTCCTAAATTCACGCAATTCTGTCTCGTCCCTACTCCCTCCATCCATGCACATTACAGCTACGTAACACACTACTACGGCTTGGGACAAGTGGGGTCAGAGGCCTGTGCCTTGCTTGCAGGGTCATACAAGTACCCCGCAAACATACTTTGGAGCGTAGCGTCTGGGATCGTTTCCGCAGTCCTGCTGACCATTTCCAGGTCCTTCCAGTCGTTTAAATGCCGACTGTCGAAGTTGTCGCCTGGGCCGGGGAGGAACTGAGGGTGCATGCTTTGGGATTGAAGTTGCTCCCAGGGGAAGCTGCGCAGCCAGGAGTGGTTCTTTATCTCATGAATTCCATTGAATCCCAGGCGATTTTGTGCCTTTCGCTGCAGCAATTTGTTCGCGAAATCCGCGGCCTCCACCGTCCAGTCCGGGGGAATGTCTTGTCTGCGCAGCTGTACCTGTCTAGCAATGATTTGGTCCCTGATTTCCTTCCTATTCCTGCCCTGATACGGCCTCCTCCCCAGCATAAACTCATACACAAGCACCCCAACAGCGAAGTAATCCGCCGAATAGCTGTGATTTTGCTTGCAAATTACCTCCGGAGCCATATACCCCGGCGTCCCACTCGTATCCTGCGCATTATCTTCCGTAAATAGCCTCGCAATTCCGAAGTCTGTGAGGTGTAGGTAGCCTTTGCTGTCCAGTACCATGTTTTCAGGCTTGATGTCTCTGTGAATTACCTTGTTTCCGTGGAGGTAGTCCAGGGCGTCTACTAGACAGGCGATGAAAAAGCGGGTTTGGGTCTCTGTGAAGGTCCGCATTTGACAGAGGTGGTAGCGCAGGTCGCCGCCCGACATGAAGTCCATCACTAGGTAGAGGTTTTCTCGATCCTGAAAAGCATACTGTATATTGACGAGCAGCGGATGCTTCAAAGTGACCAGCAGCTTGCGCTCATTGAGCACGGAGTTAGTGCTTCTCTTGGCCACCACTCTGCACTTGAGCATTTCCTTCATAGCGAAGTGCTGTTTGCTCCTGCGCAGTTCCACCCTCCACACTCGGCCGAAGCCTCCCTTGCCGATAGGGTAGAGACTCGTGAATAGTTCCTTTGAGAGCACTGCCTAGCGCTACCTTCCTGTGTGGTGTCTTCTTCGGTGTCCTTCTTGAAGTTGCAGTTGCCCATTCTTTAATAGGCCTGTGGGCTAGAGAGTGCAGTAAACAGTGCGTATTGCTAATTTCTGATGAGAGTGTCTAATTGTCTAGATTTTCTATACGAGATACTGCAGAAACTACAATTTAAACTCCACTTTCCAGCAAAAGTTAGGTTACAGCCTCACACAACAGGCGAGTTTTCATTCGAGGGCTTGCTAGTATGCTTGCTTGCATGAGCTGGTCTATGGCGGGACTTGTCGCAATAGATTATTTACACAGCTGAATTGGAGCTTTCACTGCGATTTTTGGCATTTTCTCTCGAAAAAGTACTAAAAGGGGTAAAAATCCAGATTTGCGCTAACCAGTTTTCCCTCCAAACAGCCAAACGGTCAATCTATCCCTGAATAGCTCAAATAGAGCCCTCACAACCCCTCATTTCCAGCTATAATGACCCAAGCAGGTATAGAGATTACAATGGACGGACCCCCATCTACTGAGGACAAAGAAAGAGAAGCGCAAATGCCCATTTCCAGACCTGAACAAGTGGTAAACCTCCCAGAGTCTCTATGGGACGTTTTAGCCCATATGCAAGAAACAGCCTCTCAGTTGTACCACTGTTCTGCGGCTATTACGTGTCTTACAGCCCTGCCACAGGGCTTTGCAGCGGGGATGAAGAATGGGAAAGTGGTGCTATTGAGAGGAAGCACAGCGGTGGAAATGCCTGGAAGCACGCATAGAGGACAAGTGACTTGTATTGCCACTAGCAGTGAGGAGGGTATTTTAGTCTCAGGCGGGGACAAGTCTGTGCGAGTGTGGGGACTGGAAACAGCAGGGGAAGCGGCAGTCCTGGAGGGCCACTTGGGCTGGGTTCACTGTGTCGTTTCTACTCCACGGTACATTTTCTCAGGTGCTTTGGATAGAACTGTATGTGTGTATCGAGTGGGGGACTTTGGCCTGGTGACTACGTTGGAAGGACACCAAGGGGAAGTGTCGTGCTTGCTGGCCTTTGAAAAGGGAGATATAGTGGCTTCAGGGTCCTGGGACTGCCTGGTGAAGGTATGGAGTCTCCGCACTTGGAAGGAAGTCTGCACCTTCGTGGGACACACGAAGTCAATAGACTGTTTGGCTCTCCTAGAGGGCAAAAGGCAGCTTATTTCCGGGTCCTCTGACGGCCTTATCAAGGTTTGGAGCCTGGCGAGTTGCAACGAAGTTGTGACTTTAGCAGGCCATCAAAAGGGCATTCTCAGCCTTTCTATCTCACTATCGGAGCAGTTCTTCCTGTCCGCCTCCTATGACCATAGTCTCAAAGTCTGGAACTCCGCCTCTTTCACAGAGACTTCCAGTGTATTCATTAAGGAAGACTACCCGCGCGCCATACTGCTTTCCCCTAACGATAGATACGTATTTACTACCTGCGACTGCACTATCCAGGTATACACAGCTGATAAACTGCAACTAGTAGCATCTGTCCAAGGCCACACCAAGCCAGTTACCCAGTTAAGTCTCAGCAAAGACGGGCGCAAATTGGCCTCTGCAGGTCGAGACAACTCGATTCGGGTCTGGACTATTGATTACCAGGGAGCTGCTATAAGGATGAGAGGACATCCCAACCCTGTTACCTCCTTCGCTGAAACTGAGGCAGGCCTGGCGACTATCACTGGCAAGGTCATTCGGCTGTGGAGCGCTGATAGTCAGAGGGAAATCTGCCAGTTGCAGGGACATACCAAAAACATCGAGTGTCTGAGTATATCCCAGAGTGGGGAGTTGCTGGCTAGTGGTGGGAAAGATAAGACGGTGATTATATGGAGTTTGGCTGAGCGAAGGTCTCTTGCGACTTTAGCCGGACACACGGAATCTGTCTGTGCAGTTGCAGTGTCGCAGGATGGGAAGTTCGTGGTTTCCAGCTCTTTGGGTAGGACTGTAATTGTGTGGAGTCTGACCGAACTCAGACAAGTCTCGGTCCTAGCAGGCCATATGACAGAAGTAAAGGTCCTAGCCATAACGCCTGATAGCAAAACTGTAATTTCCTCTTCAAGAGACGAAACTACAATATTTTGGAGTTTGGAGGATTTCTCCCAACAATGCTCATTCCCCACCTGGTTCAGATGCATTAGTATTGCTCCAAACGGCAAATATATGGTCACCGGCAGTCGCGACAAAAACGTGTTCTTGTGGGAGTTATCAGATAGAAAAGTAGTGGCGAACCTGGCTGGTCACACCGACGGAATCTGGTCCCTAGCCATCAGTCCCGATAATCGCTTCGCAGTGAGCGGCTCTGTAGACGCCACAGTGCGGCTGTGGAGTCTGGAGGAGCAGAGAGAAGTGGCCTGTTTCCGCCACCACTCCCAGCATGTGACCTGTGTGACCTTCACTAGAGACTCTTGCTCTGTGATTTCCTCGTCGTGGGATAAAAGTGTGGTCTATACGGATATCACGCAGTACATCCATCAAGCTGATATGTTGTCTCCGCCGCGGCCGGTGTCTGTTTTATTCTCTGCGAATATCAATACTATTCGGTTCGACAAGCCGATTCATAGCGACATACAGTCCTACCGAATATCCAAATATAACTTCAACTGTTTGCATGTCTGTGCTTATTTCAACAAGGCATTTGCCCTTATGAATTACCTCAGAGCCGGGACTTTGATGCTCAGAGGAGCCTTCGGATCTCCGCTCACTGTAGCACTGGATAGAAGCTCGAACCGCTGCCTGGATGTGATATTGGAGTTTATCAGCTCGGGGCCGGATACAGATGAAAAGTGGCTTCAAGTGGCGGTATTGGGGGAAGACCTGCCGCGTGTCCTCGCCCGCAACTCCCCCTTCGTAGTGCCTCTATTTACTCACCTTTTCTGCCAAAGCGCCCAGCTCTTCCTGCCCCCCTTCATCACCCCTCTCCGTCCCCTGCCTTTCACCGAATTCCGCCCCACCCGCCAATTCTACGTCCGCGACATCGCCCAATACCAAGGCCGAGAAATGGTAAAAACCAGCAACCTCCGCACTGAATTCTGGATTTCCCAACTACGCTGGAACTTCACCCCCGGCTCCTCCACCTCCCTGCTCTTCCTCAACGCCTTGAAATCCAGCAACCACTACACTCAGCTGCTTTCCACGCCCTTCCTGGAAACTCTGCTACAAGCGAAGTGGAACGCGCTGTTTCCTCTAGCCCTGGCTCTGACTTGTTTGTATGCACTGATGATGCTGGATTTGATAGCGCTGGTTTTCCTCTATTGGCGAGTGGACGTATTGGCTGCTTTCTTCTTTGTACTGAATTGCTTGTTGCTCGGGTATGAGTTCCTGCAGGTTGTAGGGGGGAGACGGGCTTATTTGTCAGACTTGTGGAATGCTTTAGACTTGCTGAGAGGAGTGTTGAGTCTTATATGGGTTTGCTTTCTTTTCGCGGATATTAACTACGAGCATTTGCGACTGATTGTGGTTTTCCTGTGTTTCCTCAGAGGATTTACCTATTTCCGCACCTTCGCGCCGATGCGGATCTTCGTGAATATTGTCCTCTCCGTAGCGACCCAAATATACGCCTTTTTGCTGTTATTGGCCTATTCAGTCTTCGGCTTCGGCATAATGGCCTCCATTATGAACGAAGACGAAAACGCAACCTCGTCCTGGACCTCCGCTTTCAACATTCTCCTGGGTTCCTTCGACAACTCCGCCTTTGGACTCACTCAATGGGTCGTATTCGTCGGGTGCAACCTTGTGAACGTCATAGTAATGCTGAACTTACTGATATCCATCATAGGCGATGCGTACGACCGGGCGCAGATCACCTTAGCAGAGAATGATCGACATGAAATGTTCCTGGTAGTGCTGGAGTTCGAGGCTATTCTGTTCTGGAGACGGAGCAGTGGGACAGCCACTATAATGACCAAGTGTAAAATGGCGGCTGGAGCTGATAGGCAAGATGAATGGTCGGGTAGGGTTAATGTACTGCTGCAGGCTTTTAAGGAAGAGCATACGGCGCTCTCGGGCAAGCTGTTGGGGGAGAATGGACCGATCACTCTACTCGCACAGAAGGTTACCACCCTCGAGTCTCGACTGGACAGCATCGACACCAAGCTGGAGCAGCTCCTCAGCGCAGTCCAGACCAAGTAGTCCAGTCTTAATAGCAAATGTTGCTCGCGCAATTTACGCCTCTCGGGAAGCTGGGCACCGGGTCTTTCTCCACGGTGATGAAAGTGCGCCGCAAGCAAGACGGCAAGGTCTACGCTCTAAAGCAAGTGCCAGTGACCCAGTTGACAGAGAAAGACAGAGACAGTGCAGTCAATGAAGTCAGACTTTTGGCCAGTATCCGCCATCCCAACATCATCGCCTACAAAGAAGCCTTCGTGGATGACACTGCCCAGGCACTGTGGTGAGCTGTAGACAGTGTAGTCATGGAGTATGCAGACTCTGGGGATTTGCACCAAAAGATAGCGGAGCGCCAGAGGAGGAATGAGTACTTCCCAGAGGACTATGTTTGGAACCTAGTGGTGCAGGTGACACAAGGACTGCAAGTCCTGCATAGACTGGGAATTGCCCATAGAGACCTGAAAAGCGCAAATGTGTTTCTCTTCCAGGATGGATCTATCAAGCTGGGCGACTTCAATGTATCGAAAGTGACTACCAGAGACAGTATGATGCAGACTCAAACAGGCACTCCGTACTACGCTAGTCCTGAGGTGTGGGCTGTGCGTCCTTACGACCACCGCACTGACATCTGGTCTCTGGGCTGCGTCATCTACGAAGCCTGCGCCCTTTACCCACCCTTCAGAGCCGGAGATATCGAGGCACTGCAGAGGAGAGTCGTGCAGGGAGTGGCGCCGGCCTTGCCAATGGTCTTTTCACACGACTTGCAGACACTTGTGAATGCACTATTAGCGGTAGAGCCTGGAAAGCGGCCCTCCTGCGAGGTTATTCTCAGGTCGCCCTGTGTCCTGCGACGTATAGCCGCATCTCGACCGAATCCCAACATTGTGAGTGATTCTGTACTGCTGAAGACTATCAGAGTCCCTGCCAGTCTGCAGCAACTCGAAGCCAAACTGCCCAAGCCACGCTACAGCGACTCCAGTGACTTGAATTCCAGCAGAGATGCTAGTTCCACGCGTTTGCCCGCTATCACAACTCCCTTCAGCAACCTCCGAAGTGAGTCCAGCAGTCCCTACAAGCCCGACTCCCGCAACCAATCCCTCGAAATGAGTCCCGAGCGCAAACTAGTGCGCAGGGAGTACTACCGAGAGGGCCTCAGCAGGTCCCGACCCTACGCAGACTCAGTACTAATGAGGGGCGGCAGTCGCATACTGGAAAGCGTCCGCAGGTCTCACGAGGTCCAGGAAAGCCTCAAAAGCCGCCAGTCCCACCCTAGACAGCGTATGTTTCTGCCCAGTGATTAGTACTTTAACTCTGTAATGCGAGGAAATGGCCCCCGGATTTGTCACTACTGCGGGAATTACGTGCTTCTGAGTCACAATTGTCCTGCAAAGAAGCAGGTGCAGCGCGTTGAGTGCAGTACTTGCGGCAGGGAAATGGCCACAACAGGTGTGACTAAGCAGAGTTGGAAGACCATCTCTTCGGGCACAGGATTCAAGACCAGGACAGCAGGCCTATCCAGTCCAGCTCTATACAGAGAATAGACGTGTCAGAGGCTTTGGATGTATCGGTACCGCCGACCCCTGTATGTAGGCGAATCCCGGAGGGCGGGGAAAAGCATAGAGGAATTAGCTTTGAAAGCACTACTACTCAGTCGATATGGGAAAAACAGGGCAGTGTCCACTTCAGACTAATTCCTCGGCCGAGAGTGGTTACAACCTTTAATACCACTTCCAAATGCAGAAAGCAGACTCCCACTGCTACTGATGCACTATTAGCCCAGCTACCTGTCAGTTCCTTCCAGAGAAGCCAAGGAAACACTGACTGTGTAGTCTGCATCACGGAAATAAGCCCTGGGGAGGCGGTACGGACTCTACCCTGCATGCACTTCTTTCATACAGACTGTATAGACCAGTGGCTTCGGTCGAACTTGACCTGTCCAGTGTGCAAAGCACATGTAGCCGTCTAACCCAGCAGAACTAAGGAAATCTAGGCTGTTAGTCTCACTCTCGAGGGTCGAAATCGTCTCTAGACGCTTCTGGCTTGGGAGGACTGCGAGGTGCAGTGCGAATGATGATCTCCTCCTCTGCAGAGTCAGGCACTTGGCCGAGGTCTTTCGTGTATTTGGGCTGGTAGTAGTAGTCCACTGCCATGTCCCACACTTTCTGCACGTTTTCAGGCCTAGTCCACACATAATACCCGCCTCCTGCCACTACCAACAGCAGAAACATATAGGTCCAGTTGAAATAGAGAGAGTTGCAGGCGGCTTTGGTGGGTTCGTACCTATCCGCTACCCCGGAAATGCAGGTATTCCCTGCGACCCTGCGATATCCAGTGGGGATTTCATAGTAATTCTCCCCTGGGAAGCAGGTATCCGTCGCTATTTCGAAATTGGGCAGTGGCCGACAAGGCGAGTTTTCCTCTCGATAATACCCTAAATCGCACTCATAGTCCTCTTCCGTGCATATGCAAGGAGTCTTAAAGGTCGACCTTTCCAGTTCCTCCCCATTATAGCACTCTGACTCCGGCTTCCTTCGCTGATAAACCACAGTTCTGCCCATTAAACACTTGGAGCCAGCTCGGCCGTCGTTAGGACTCCATTGTTCGTAGTCACTGTCGGACTGGCCTGCGGAGTCGATTCCGCGGCATTGCGGTTCGTGTAGGGAGGCAAAGTCCAGGGCTACTGTCACGCCCTTGGCTCCGCGAGTCCCTAATATGAGGAAATTCTGGGAAATACCTCCTGGAGATATGATGATATTCTCGACTTCGATGGGCTTATCAATGAATTTGAGGGATTCCCAGGTCATGCCTTCGTTCCAGGAGTAGAAAACTGTATCGGTGGCTCTCATGTTTTCCGCCATAATGAGCAAAGCGCCATGATCCCCGATTTCATATATATGTGAGCCCTTCCTCACTTCAGTCCATGTGAGTCCCCCGTCCCTCGATAAATAGGTATTCAGCTCGTCCTCTCGCAGGGATAAAGACGCTCCTACGTTCCCTACTCCCAGCACAATCCCTACTGCGTTGTCGTTGGAGTAGATAGGGGTGAATTGGCTGCTGGAGAGGGAGTGGAGGTGCAGTGCACAGTCCTCATCATCACAGCTGATCTTTTTCCCTTTTGAATCTCGCTCTGGAGCCGCTAATTGTCGCCAAATTCCGCCCTTATCGAAGGTAATAACAGTCCGCTTTTCCACTGAGTCCTGAGTCTCCTTTTTCGCCTTCTTCCCGGTACTAGTCTTCTGGTCCAAAGAACTAGGCACGTCCTTGTCATACACATTCGCTATATAGATCCCCTCCAGTCCATACACCTTGTCGAACTCGCAAATACCGTCCGAGCCCTGCGCCGCTCTCAATAGACTAACAGAGAACCTGCGGCCTGAGCCGTCTGATATATACACATTCCCATATTTCGCCTTCTGACCCATGTGATTGATGTGAAGGAACATTGACCCTTCGCTTGTGTCTAAAAGGGTATAACTGTGGTCGGTTAGACGCTTCATTGGCAGTTCCGCTCTATAGAACAACTCCAAGTTCCTTTCGTTGGAAACCAGCAATTGGACTTCTGTCGTGTCCTCTTCCATGACTTGCGCCACTAGGACGTATCTGGAAGACACGATGAACTTATTTCCTCTGGGGACGAGTACTGTTTTGCTAGTGAAGTAGTCGTCGCTTCGCACGAAATCCACCTTATTGCTCCATCCCTTGAGGTATTGGTGTCCGGATGCATTGGGAATGTAGGTCACATAAATCCGCTCATTGGGGATGTTTGCCTGTAAATTTGCATCTAATCCTGCCTGCGCCCATGCGAATTGCACGACATAGTCAGCGACAGCTACCCAGTCTTTGAGGTTGGTGGTGTAGTAAAGCTGCTTGTATAGCTCGCAAGGCTCGTTTTCCAGGGCAGAGCAGCTGGTCCAAGAAGCCGCCAAGCCCCATTCTCTCTTAATCGGATGGAACTGGAAGTTGTTGATGGGCCGGTCGGAATTCAGCACCCAGACGCTCTTCCCGCAGTCGTCAGAGACCCAGTTGATTCCCTTATTGCCCAGCATTACGACGAGTCGCTTGTCCACAGGACTGAGGAGGAACTTGGTGACTCGGCCAATGCTGTTGGAGTCCTCTGCATGCACCATGCCTTCTCTCTCTAGTATGCTCTGCAGCAGTCTCCAGGAGAAGCCCTTGTTTTCACTGCGGTACACTGATCGCTTTTGAGTGAGTGCGAGCATTACGTCACTCTCAGCCCCGCAAAACAACACATCTTCCACAGGACTGTCTAGGTCTAAAGCCTGCAGCTCCACTGTGTCGGTATTGGGAGAAGCTGTGACCAGGCAGAGAAGCAGCAGAGCAAAGCCTGCAGCCATATACGTTACAACCAAGGTGAAAATGAACTACAGGAACGGTCGAAGGAGTTCATGCAGATTTCGACCTCTAGTGAGTATGTAAAGAAACTGAATTACTGTAACTATCAAATCGTTATATATGCATATATGCCCTACGCACTTAGTCTACAGTTTTCCTCACTTCCCCCGCTTCTTCATACATCTCTGCACCAGTATGTGGCCTCTACAGCAGCACAGGAAAATAAGGTGAGGGGGAGTAACTGTATGTGTTTGGACTGTAGCTAGGGAACTAATAGGCAGAAAGGACTCAGGAAGTAGAACATCGCTGGGTGGAATTGGGGCAGAGAAATCGCACTTTTCCAGTTCTGTATATGAGTCTATTATATCATATTTCCCCAAAGAGAAAAGTTTCCAGCCACGTTCAAAGTAGCTTCTGGCATACAGCCCAATGTGCTCTATGGACGCTGGCAATTTCCTTATATTCCTCGCTGGTGCTAACCTCGCTTCCAGACTGGCAAATTTACGCTGGGAATCCCTGTGTGGAGGAGTTACACTACCGTCTGAAGCCTATAAATGCGATAATATCGATGAGAGTGTTCGATAGAGAGAATCGAAGTGGAAAGTGTGGTGACAGAGGGTTGCATTCTAATGAGTGTTGTAGACTACAGGAAGAACCAACAGCCCCTAAGCGTGGCCAGAAGCAGTCGCAGCTCCTCAGTGTGGGAAAATATCTTGTCAAATGCGAAAATCCGGATACAGTGCGATAGCGAAGCAGAGAGCAAAAGCGACTAAAAGAAACCAAGATCCACCTGTCCTGGCTGCGACCTTCAAAGAAGGATTTTGGGAATAGTCTCTTTATGTACCTTCACTCAATTGTGACCTATGAAAACAATGTACGAAATCTATAGCGAGAAACCTCAAGGTAGGATGCGGGTCAATAGCGTTATTAGTATTCTAAAGCTTCAGTACTTTCTAAAGGTATTTCAACTTTTCCATTCTTTCACGCTAATTTCGGCAGTCAATGTTCTTCCATCTCTTTGTCTGCATTATACTTCACATAGTGAAATCGGACATTTAAATATTTTCTTAAAGAACAATCCTCATTGTAGCAAGAAAG
>Ga0247837_1001838_pt1 | contig 42402 bp, 21 predicted proteins | sample LaCtaG_2_FD_187115 | JGI IMG/M metagenome (GOLD analysis project Ga0247837, IMG submission 187115) | Freshwater microbial communities from meromictic Lake La Cruz, Castile-La Mancha, Spain - LaCruzMarch2015_14.5m | ecosystem: Environmental > Aquatic > Freshwater > Lake | place: Spain: Castile-La...
TGAACTTCGCAAGATGCTCGCATGGTTCGCAAGACCAAGCGACACCTGCAAGTGTGAGACCCGCGCCGAGACCATGAATGATTGGGGCGTGGAAGGATGCCGTACGAATCTCGACACCATTATCGAATGGCTTTTGGAAGAAGCCCAACTCAGAGGATTACCCCATGGAAAGTTTACTAGAACCATCGCCAAGTCACTCGTGCTCACTGCCATCCGCAGGTTTGAACGTAAGTTCCCAGACGGTGCACCCGAGCCCAACGAAGACGATCCAGATACCGACGAAGAAGATCGTTGAACGTTGCTTCCTGATGAATCTCGATCGCCGCGATGATCGATTGCATGAGTGGATGCAGCAACTACCAAAGCCGTGGCCATTCCCAGATGTTGAGCGATTCGCTGCCATCGATGGTCGAACACTTGCGACGCCCGAACAGTGGCGTGCAGGCAATGGTGCCTGGGGCTGCTACCGTTCGCACTTGCTGATCCTCGAGAAGTGCTTGCTGGAAGGCATCGATTCGTATGTGGTCTTCGAAGATGACGCCGGGTTCGTTTCCGATTTTGTGGAACATCTCGAGGCATACGTTCGTGAGTTGCCTGAAGACTGGGGACTAGCTTACCTCGGAGGTCAGCACCTTTACGCTGCAAAGCATCCGCCCAAAAAGATCAGCGACCGTGTCTACCGACCTTACAACGTCAATCGTACGCATGCATTCATGGTTCGCGGTCGCGCAACGATGAAGGCATTGTATCGTCACCTCAACTGGAACGATTGGCATCTGAAGCATCACATCGACCATCACTTGGGTCGTTTGACTCAGCGGCGATACGAAGCCCTGGTCCAAGGCAAGAATGTCGAGAAAGAGTCTATTCCCGTTTACACCCCCGATCGCTGGCTCGTCGGCCAACTTCCGACCAAATCCAACATCTGCGGTCGCAAGTGGACCCAAACCAGATTCTTCAACGATGCCAAGAATGCCGACCACAGCGACGCGCCGTTCTTCGCCGTCCTCGGGCCCCATCGCAGTGGCACCAGCTGCGTTGCAATGGTAATGCATCATCTGGGCGTTCACATGGGCAACGAACTTGGTGGCTACGAAGCAACCGGAGGAGGCGAAGCGATCGGTCTGGCCCAGCTCTGTGAAAAGGCTATGCGATTTCCAGCGATTGATCCAAAGACTGCAGATGGACAACTCAGCAAGCAGCTCAAAGCCTGGATCGTCGCCAGGAAAGCAGAAGCCATTCGCGACCGCACAGTGGCAGGCGGCAAGTATCCGCATCTCTGCCGATTCGCAAACCACCTCTACGAAGCCCTCGGTAACTCGCTGCGAATCATCGCAGTCGATCGCCCAATCGAAGCCTCGATTCGTTCCCTTCAAGATCGAAGTAGCCGACATCCAGGCCAATGGTTCGCAGCCGGCAATGACGCCTGCGACAAACTACAGCGTTCGCTTCTGGAGCATCGCGAGACGTTCATTCAAGAACATCCCGAAGTCCCCGTCCATCGGATCAACTTCGCCAAGCTTACTGAAGATCCTGAGACCGTGATCAATGAATTGATCGCGTTCCTCGGCATTGAGCCCACTGCCGAAGAGATCGATTCGGCAATCGCACACGTGAACCCGGAGTTGAGGAAGTTCGGATGACACCAGTGGAAGACGTTCTTGTCAAGATACGACATCGATACCTCATCATCGGCTCCGGCGCACTGCGATTGCATGGGATCGATTGGGAGGAAGGCGATCTCGACATTTGGCTTGATCCCAATCTATCCGATGAGGACTGGCAAGCGTCTGTCGATGATGCCGCAGGTCCTCTTAAGCGACCTTGGAAGCGAGGAGAACCAGACGGTTCGGGTGGGCTGCGTGCATCGACTCGAATCGCCTGTTCGCCACCCCTGGACGTGATGCGCGAAGTCATGGGCTGCACTACAGAGGACTTTGAGAAAGCCTTCGACAACTCGCTCATCTCGTTCTACGGCAACGTCGCACCACTGAACTCGATCATGCATATCAAGCGCAGCGCGAAGCGTCTCAAAGACTATCGCCATGCCATCAAACTTGCTCGCAAACTCCTTAACGCGTGGTGAAACATGGAAGCAACCGTACCCATTCAAGACATTACCTTTTGCATTAAGACCATTCATCGACCTTGGGCCTGCCATCGACTCGTCCAGTCACTTCGAAAGGAGTTCGGGGAACCTAAGATCGTGGTCGTGGACGATGGTCTGCCCGAACATTGGTTCTCGCGTAAGTATCCCGAGACCGCCAAACACTGCAAAGTGATTGACCTCGACGAGCACGATGTGGGCGTCGGCGTCGGACGCAATACAGCAATCGACGCGGCAGAAACCGAGTTCATCTTTCTGCTCGACGATGACCAGATCGTAACGCCCGATCTGCATCTTGACCGAGTCTACCAGCGGTTCATGGACTACGACCTCGACATTCTGGCTGTGCGGCAAGGAGAGGGCGGCCGGCCCATGCTCTTTAGCCCGCTGATGAATGGCACCCGGATCTGGATGCATCGCGGCGAACGAAAACGCATCGGCGAAACCTGTTGGTGCGACATGGTCAGCAATGCTTTCCTCGCGCGACGCGAGACGATCGCCCGTGTTCGCTGGGACGATGAAATCAAAACCTACGAGCACTGGGAGTTCTTCTACCGGGCGTCCCAGATTGAACATCTGCAAATAGCCGTGGCACTGGATTGCTCGGTAGTCCACGACCATGTAGCAGCCAAGCCATATGGAGCTCTGCGAGCCCGACCCAAGTTCCGCCGATTGGGGCTCCGTAAACACGGCTTTGATTCACTGCGTTATCCAGGAGGAGGTATCGTTCATGCGTGATCGCGTCACATTCTGCATCAAGACCATCCATCGCCCTCATTGCTGCGCAACGCTTGTGCGTAGCATTTACGAACACTGTGGCGATGAGCGTCCGCTGATCTACGTCCTCGACGACGGCAAGCCTGAACTACGATTTTCGCAAGTCTGTCCCGACGAAGCCGCGTTGGTCGATCGACTCATTGAGACTGAATATGACATCGGGTTGTCGGCTGGTCGCAATCGTCTCGTTGAAGCCGCGCAAACTAGGATGGTGATCTTCTCTGACGATGATCACGTGGTTGGCCCACAGACTCGGCTGGATTATCTCGTTCGCAAGTTCGAATCGAGTCGCCTCGATCTATTGGCAACGCTGAGCAAGCAGCCCCATCGCCCGAATCCAGATGGAACTCCGAGGCTGCTCAATTCGTCGGGCGGCGTGCTGCACATTCCTCGTGGCGAATATCGACGCATCGGCGACATTGCCGAGTGCGCATTCGTCTGTAACTGCTTCGTTGCCCATCGCGATATCCTCCAAGCGATCCGTTGGGATGAAGACCTGAAGGTCGATGAGCACTGGGACTTCTTCTGGCGAGCCAAGATTGCCGGCGTCAAGGTCGGTGTGGCGATGGACCACGTGTTCCCACACATCCATGTCGATCCGCCGGCCTACAAGCGGCATCGACCAGTGTTCTTAAGAGCTGCACTTCGCAAACACGGATTAAGGAAGGTACTTTGGAAATGAAACGAGTCATCGCAATTCTGGATCTGCCACCACGCCGTGCGGTACCGACGGTGCGAGAGAGTGTCGAGGCTGCTGCTGAAAGATGGAACGCCGAGCTGCATTGGATTCGACGAACTCTGCAACCATGCCATCCGTTTTGGCAAAAGATGTTCGTCTGTGGTGATGTTGCAAAGCGGATCGGTCCGTCGCATGTCCTGCAGATCGACAATGACATGGTTATTCGAAGCGACTGCCCATCGCCGTTCGAGTTGGCTCAACCCGGCCAATTCGCAATAGTTGCAGAACGCCAGTGCGCTCAAAACCGAATCGACAACGGCGGGTGGCAAAAGACAGCGCACGAGATTTGGGCCAAACGTTGTCGGCTCAATCCCGCGCCGACCTGGATGCATCCTAACGGTGGACTGTATCTCTATGACACCGAGACGTTTGCTCGCATGTTCGAGCGAATCATTCAGTACTTGATCGTCACTTTTGGAGCCAACGACCAAGCAACCGACGAATCGCTGATCATCAATCAATTGTGGAACGATCACGCAGAGACGATCACATTTCTACCGCCTGACTTTAACGTCAGCATGTTGCAAACGCCCGAGTGGGCAACCAATCCAGTGATGCAATCCTTTGTCTACCACTTCATTGGTCCCAGCAAACCGCACTTGGATCGCTGTCGTTGGCAACGAAGCGATCCACCCGAGTTGCCTTTTCCTGACAACCGTCAATCGATCGAACTGATAAACGAGTGGAAAGACGATCCACCAGCAAGATACGACATTGGCACAATCTTTCGACCAGATCTAGCGGCGAATCTTTTGGCTGTATACCCGAAGCTGCTCGTTTCAGGAACGTGGTCCGATGAGCTGACGGTTTACGACGAAAGACTGACGAGCTTGGATGAAACATTCTCATCCCACTTGGTGCTAACGCGATTTCTCATCCGCCTTGGCGTGAATGCGCGACGTTTCAAACTTAGGATCAAGGAGGGCGACGATGCAACGCTTCAGCTTGCCCGCACTTGAGTATCACCTTGCTCAAGGTTGCAACCTGTCCTGTCAGCAATGCAGCCACTACAGCAATTTTCACTTGGCCGGCAAGTTGCCAACGCTGGCCGAAGCAGAGTCCGAGTACTTGCAATGGTCTCATCGACTTAAGCCAGCGCGATTCGCGTTACTTGGAGGTGAGCCGTTGCTCAACCCTGCGATCTTGGAGCACATTCAACTGGCACGGCAACACTGGTACGACAGCGACCTGATGCTGGTCACCAATGGATTCTTCCTGCACCGCTTCCCGGAGTTGCCCCAGGTTCTCGTTGATACAGAGTGCCAACTTGAAATCAGCCAGCATGGTACGCATCAAGACTACCTCGAACGATTCCGCGAGGTGAAAGCGATCGTGTGGACTTGGCGTAAGCAGTATCCGAAGCTTCGCATCAACATTCGCAAGTCGCACAAAGGCTGGATGCGTCAATACAACATCGTCGATGGCAAGCCGATGCCATTCAATTCCAAGCCAGACGCCGCGTATCGCGTCTGTATGCAAAGTACTTGCACTCAGCTTGTGTCTGGCTGCCTCGCAAAATGTCCCGCACTCGCATATTGGCCACAGCTAGAGACAAAAGCCCGCCTCGAATCCATTTCGGAGTGGGATTTATTCCGTGATTACGAAGCTTGCCCACCAAGCGCGAGCGACGACGAGCTTCGCTCATTCGTCGAAACCAAGTCGATTCCCCAGTGCGCGTTGTGTCCCAGTAGGCGCGTCGCGTTTCATCATCCCAGTCCCTTGCAAAGGAGTAACTTGCAATGATTGATAAGTTCAAACCCAAACTACCTCGCTTGCCGTATCCATTCATCCCACCCTTCGACCCGCCGTCAGAACAACCACCGTATATTCCACCGGATAGTTCTGGAGGCGACGATGAAGGATCGTCAAGCGAAGACCCAGGCTCACGTCCACCATGGTGGCCCGAGGATTGGCCTTGGCCGCCTCCACCGGATGAACCTGTAGTTATTGAAGCGCCGCCACCACTACCCAACATCATTTGGCCGCGGCTCCCACCAGATCATCCCTACCACCTGCCACCAGGTTATCACTATCCCGATAATCTGCCCGAAGGCCATCCAGGTCACTATTACCCTGGCATGCCACCGTATCCAGTGATCGCTCCGTGATTAAGGCACGATGCTTTGCGGATCACTTAGATTGTTGAAAGCACATTCAGGCCAGCCACTGAGCTGGCTTGATTTATTGACGACGCTTCAGATTCACTTGTTCAATTGAGATCGCATCACTAAATTAATGCAGGTAGCTTTCAACTACACCATTAATGTCTTGCGTGCGCACTTACATCAAGAACGCGTTCTACGAATCCGACCTAAGGAGACATAGCGTTGTCTGATCCACTGCTAAAGATAAGTAATCATCACGCCCTTGCCTCTGGTGATCCACCCATCATTGAGGACTCCAAACCCGAACAGTACATCGGTTACTTTGAGAACATGTTCGGAGAACAGTGGATCTTTACTCGGGATCGATCAACAGGTGTGGCGACTTTACGCGGAGGGGACATCGGTTGGAACCAGGAGATCGATGTCACTGAAGGGTCAACTGGGGAATTGACACTCAATGCAACCGAAGCCCAATGGCTAGTGTGTTGTCTTCTGGCCAGCGGGACAGTTGCAAGTAGGTAAACATCGTCGTTCCCTGCCGACTAACCTTAGTCTGCGTCGCCAGCAAGTGTCGCTTCTTCAATCGCCTTTGCCCAACTTCCAAATTCTCTTCTTAGTGCAAGGCATAGATAAGCTCGGCTAACGAAAACATCTCCGTTTGACGGTCCATTAGCTCTTTTCACTTCAAATCATCGATTTTGCTTATTTTGTGAAATTTTTCTGAATTTGCCGTTTGGGAGACCCGGGGTAGGTGAAACGCCCCTGCGGTAATGCTAGCATTCCCTGACCGAGGGATACAGGTTCTACCGCACGCTCAACCCATCGAGTCACCATGCTGGCAGTTTCTCAAAAGAATGCGTCAGGGGAAAACAGCCCCAAGGGGGCCATTTCCGTTGCTTCTCCGTCTGTGAACTTACCGGTAGGTGGCGGTGCAGTTCGTGGTATTGGAGAGAAGTTTACTACTAACCCTGCGATGGGCACTGGTGCGACGTCCATTCCCTTGCCCTTGAGTCCAGGCAGATCGGGTTTCTCGCCACAGCTCAGTCTCAACTACGATTCGGGAAGTGGGAATGGGCCGTTCGGACTTGGATGGAGTCTCTCGCTTCCTTCTATAACTCGAAAAACGGACAAAGGACTTCCGCAGTACGACGATACGGATGAATCAGATGTGTTCATCTTGAGTGGAGCCGAGGACTTAGTCGTCGAGTTTGAAAGGGATGCGATGGGACGTTTGGTAAAAGATCAAAACGGAAAGTTGAAGGTTTCGGAAGCGATCCGAGCGATCGAGGGTGTTAAGTACCGGGTTCTGCGATATCGACCAAGAACCGAAGGACTGTACTCACGCATTGAACGCTGGACGAAATGTAGTGATGGCGACACACATTGGCGTTCGATTTCCAAAGACAATGTCACCACGCTTTACGGCAAGCGAGAGAAAGAAGACGGCGGCTCTTCTGTGGAATCCCGGATTGTTGATCCTTCTGCGGCTCATAGAGTTTTCTCTTGGCTCATATGCCAAAGCTATGATGATAAGGGAAATGCGGTCTCGTACCGTTACGTTTCAGAAAATTCCGATGGCGTTGATGATCTAGCGACTCATGAAATCAATCGGCCAGATACATCTCGAATTGCGAATCGATATTTGAAGCGAGTTCTCTACGGAAACGCTACTTCACTTGTTGCTTCTGGCCCGGTGTCACCGCTTGGGTCAGATCTCTCGCAAATGAAATGGCACTTTGAGTTGGTGTTTGATTATGACGAGAAGCATGTAGAGCCCGCGACACTTAATAATGCCAAGGGAGATATCGTTGATGTCTCCCTTCAACCTAAGCAGGGGTGGTCTGCCCGTAAAGACGCATTCTCTAGATATAGATCAACATTCGAATTGAGGACCTATCGACGTTGCAAGCGCATTGCAATGTTTCATCATTTCGAAAACGAATTTCAAAACCCACCAGATCCTGACTATTTGGTACGGTCACTCGATTTTGAATATGAAGAAACAGCAATTACGAGTTATTTAACGTCCGTAACATCGGCGGGATACGTGCATCTGTCGGACCAGAAGTATCTGAAAAAGACACTTCCACCACTTCAGTTCGAGTATTCGCGATCGCCGCTTGAATCTACCGATACCGAAGACTTCCCACTCCGAGACCTACCGGAGGAGAGTCTGGAAAACGTCCCTGCTGGTACGAGTAGCGGCGAGTATCAATGGGTCGATCTGGATGGAGAAGGAATATCCGGGCTGTTAAGCGAGCAAGCTAATGCGTGGTACTTCAAGGCAAATTTGGGTAGCGGCAAGCTCGACCAACTAAAACAAATGAGTCCTCAGCCGTCGTTAGCCGCTCTTGCAAGCGGGCGACAACAACTATTGGATTTGGCGGGTGATGGACAGCTCGATCTTGTTGATTTTTCTGAACCAGTTGCGGGATTCTACGAACGATCCGATGAGAACTCGTGGGAATCATTCCGTTCATTTCGACAGTTGCCAAATTTGAGTTGGCGTAGTCCAGACATTCGCTTTACTGACCTTACTGGAGACGGGCTTGCAGATATTCTCGTCACAGAAGGTGATGAACTGACTTGGTATGGTTCACTTGCCGAAGATGGGTTCGAAGCAGGCAGCAAGCTTCGACTTGCGGCAGACGAAAACACCAGTCCCTATGTTGTGACATCCGATCCAACTCAAGCGATCGTCCTTGCTGACATGTCCGGGGATGGACTCAGTGATCTTGTCCGCATCAGTAATTCCGAGGTGTGCTACTGGCCGAATCTCGGTTATGGACGGTTTGGTCGCAAAATTACGATGGGAAAAAGTCCCCGATTTGATTCGCCCGATCAATTCGATCCTCGTCGGATTCGCGTTGCTGACACGGATGGTTCGGGCGTCGCGGACCTCATTTACCACGGACGAGAAGGCGTTGAGATCTACCTCAATCAGGCGGGAAATTCATGGAGCGATGTGCGCACGCTTGAATCAGTCCCTTCGGCACATCATCTGAGCTTACTTAACACAGTTGATTTGCTCGGTTCAGGTACCATCTGCCTTGTTTGGTCGTCCTCGCTGCCCGGCGATACGCGGCACTCGATGAAATACATTGACCTCATGAAGGGTCAAAAGCCGCATTTGCTAATTCGCTCCGAGAACAACTTGGGGGCTGAGACGGCAATTGAGTATGCCTCGTCCACGCGGTTCTATTTACAGGACAAAGCCAACGGTACTCCCTGGATTACTCGCTTGCCGTTCCCGGTTCACGTTGTCACCCGCGTTGAAACGTTCGACCGAACCAGCCGCAATCGGTTCACCTCGACCTACAGTTACCACCACGGTCACTTCGACGGTGTGGAACGCGAATTCCGTGGGTTCGGAAGAGTTGAACAAACCGACACTGAAGAATTCGGAACACTCACCGCAAGTGACACGTTTCCGACGGGTGACAACATTAATGCGCATTCGCATGTTCCTCCCGTTTTGACGCGCACGTGGTATCACACGGGTGTGTACTTGGGTGGCGAGAAGGTCTCTAAGCACTTCGCGGAAGAATACTATCGGGAGCCTCGCCATTTAGCCGACCCCGTGGCTGCGGCAAAACTCTTGCTTGACGACACGATCCTGCCAGACGATCTGTCAGTGGAAGACGAACGCGAAGCGTGCCGTGCATTGCGTGGTCAAATGCTACGTCAGGAAGTCTACGCACTGGACGGCAAGACCGAGCCCAGCTATCCGTTCGGTCATCCCTACGCCGTCACCGAACAGAACTTTACCGTTGAAACCGTGCAACCGCGTTCAGGAAATCGTTTCGGCGTTTTCTTCACTCTTCCGCGTGAATCCATTTCATTCCATTACGAGCGAAATCCTGATGATCCGCGCATTTTGCACGCAATGACGTTTGAAACGGATCGGTTCGGCAACGTGTTGAAGTCTGCATCCATTGGCTACAAACGACGTTTACCCGATGCGGATCTTTCTCCATCTGACCAAGCAAACCAGGCAAAGAGTCTGGTCATCTATACTGAGAACCGTTTCACCAACTTCATTTCCGAGAACAACATTCTCCGGAACCCGGTCATTTGCGAGGCTAGGACGTATGAGCTAACAGGTTACCCAATTCAGGCCGGAAAAGAAAGATTCGAGTTCAATGACTTCGTTCGACAAAACGCACAAGTTGTTGAGCTGGTTTTCGATTCTGAAGTGGACTACGAAGCTCAACCCACAGGCGGTAAACAGCGTCGACTGATCGAACACGTTCGCACGTTGTATCGTCACAACGACTTCAGCGGTCCATTGCCGCTAGGACAGTTGGAATCACTCGCGATTCCATTCGAGAGTTACAAGCTTGCTTTCACGCCGGGCATTTTGACAAAGGTGTTTCGCGGCAAAGTGACAACAGCGATGCTCGAGTCCGACGGGCAGTACCGCCACGTCGAAGGCGACGCTAATTGGTGGCTGCCGTCTGGACGGATGCTGTACTCGCCAATTCGCGGAGACACTAACGCCCAAGAACTTCACCACGCGAGAAATCACTTCTTCCTTCCGTGCCGGTCCCGCGATCCGTTCCACACGGACATAGTTGGAACGGAAACAGTCATTCGCTATGACGAGTACGACTTGCTCGTTCTCGAAACCGAGGACGCAGTTGGAAACAGGGTCACTGCGGGTGAGCGTGATGCGAATCCGATCTCGGCCATTATCCGTAAGACGCTCGACTATCGCGTGCTTCAGCCATCAATGGTGATGGACCCGAACCGCAATCGTTCGTTTGTTTCGTTTGATGCGTTAGGAATGGTTGTAGGTACGGCCGTTGCCGGAAAACCGAGTGAAATGTCCCTGGTAAATCCGGCAATCGAACTTGGTGATTCTTTGGAAGGATTCGAACCAGATTTGGCCCTCAGCACGACCTCTGCGCATCTGGCCAATCCAACCGCCAACCCGCAAGAAATTCTGAAGAAGGCCACGACCCGGCTGATTTACGATCTCTTCGCCTTCCACCGGACTAAGAACACACCGAATCCGTCGTCACCGGTCGTTTACTCGCTCGTGCGTGAAACACACGAGTCCGAGCTTCCGGTAGGCCAAGTCCCTAAAGTTCAACACAGCTTTTCATACTCGGATGGCTTCGGGCGAGAGATCCAAAAGAAGATTCAAGCCGAGCCGGGACCAGCCCCGAAGCGTGATCCGGCCACTGGCAAGATTGTCGTCGATGCAAACGGGCAGCCGGTCATGAACGCAACGGATGCGAATCCGCGTTGGGTTGGAACGGGATGGACCGTCTTCAACAACAAAGGGAAGCCGGTTCGCCAGTTTGAGCCATTCTTTACCGACACCCATCAATTTGAATTCGACACTAAGATCGGCGTCAGCTCAATACTTTTCTACGATCCGCCGGGGCGCGTTGTGGCAACGCTCCACCCGAATCACACCTACGAAAAGGTGGTCTTCAATCCATGGAAGCAGGTCACGTGGGACGTAAACGACACTGTGCTTGTCGATCCACGTACCGACGCCGACATCAAGGAAATAACGGCAGCGTATTTCGCCAATCTCCCGCCCAGTCCTCCCGCTCCTTTGTGGCAGACATGGCATGCGCAGCGTATTGGTGGAGCCTTGGGGCCGAACGAGCAGAAAGCAGCTCAGAAAGCGGCCTCACATGCTGAAACACCGACGACGGCCCATCTTGACTCGCTGGGACGCACCTTCCTGACTTTCGCAGACAATGGCCCTGATCCGGCCGCTCCAGCAAATCACATCCTGTTTGCTACACGAGTCGAATTCGACATCGAGGGGAACCAACGCTCTGTGCGCGACGCTATTGTTCAAAATGGCGATCCGCTAGGCCGTATCGTCATGCGATACAACTACGACATGCTGGGTAATCGCATTCATTCGGAAAGCATGGAAGCGGGCCAGCGTTGGATGCTGCATGACGTTGTGGGCAAACCTCTCTATTCTTGGGACAGTCGCGATCACCGAATCCGAACAACCTATGATCCGCTGAGACGCCCATTCGAATCTCGATTGAAAAAGGGAGCGACGCCAGAAATTGTTGTCGAGCAAACATTCTACGGAGATGACGGTTCCTTACCCAACGCAGTGCAGCGGAATCTTCGTACGAAAGTCGTGAAGCACAATGATCAGGCGGGCCAAGTTGTTTCGAAGGCGTATGACTTTAAAGGCAACTTGCTCAACGGCACACGACAACTCGCAAAAGAATACAAGGCCTCTCTGAATTGGGGCGTGACTGTTCCACTTGAAGCGACACTTTTCGAGTCATCCACTCAATTCGACGCTCTTAACCGTCCAACCAAACTGACTTCACCGGATGGCAGCAAAATTCGACCTACCTACAACGAGGCTAATTTGTTGCAAGCCGTCGACGCGGAATTGGCGGGTGATCCTGCCGGTACTGTGACGCCATTCGTTGCGAATATCGACTACAACGCCAAGGGACAGCGAACGCGGATCGACTATGGCAACGGGACAACGACGAACTACGAATACGACTTCCTGACGTACCGCTTAAAACAACTCGTTAGCAAGCGTGATCCAGCCAAATACCCCGATGACTGCAAGAATCCTCCAACAGTAGGTTCGCCCGGCTGCTGGTTGCAAGACTTGAAATACACCTACGACCCGGTCGGTAATATCACCTCGATTCGTGACGACGCGCAGCAGACAATCTTCTTTCGCAATAAGAAAGTCGAGCCGAGTGCGGAGTACACCTACGACGCCGTCTATCGCTTGATTGAGGCCACGGGTCGCGAGCACTTGGGGCAAAATGGACAGCCATTTGCTCCTAGTGAATATAGTTCCGGTCACTCTCAAAAGCCGCACCCCAGCGATGGGAATGCGATGGGGACTTACGGCCAAAAGTACGTTTACGATGCTGTTGGCAACATCCTCAAGATGCAGCATCGTGGTACATCGCCTGTCAATCCTGGCTGGACGCTCAACTACAAGTACGAAGAAGCGAGCCTGACCGAGCCTGCCAAGAAGAGCAATCGGCTCTCCAAGACCAACACCGGCGGCGGCGACGGCGATTACGACTACGATCTGCATGGCAACATGACCAAGATGCCTCACCTGCCGATCATGCAGTGGGACCATCATGAGCAACTGGTGATGACCTGTCGTGAGGTTGGCAACCCTGTCTCAGCCGAGAAGACGTACTACGTCTATGACTCGCAGGGGCAGCGCGTACGCAAGGTCACCGAGAATTCCGTTGGTGCAAAGAAACACGAACGAGTTTACCTCGGCGGGGTCGAGGTTTATCGCAAGTATGACGCATCAGGTACAGCGGTGACGCTCGAACGCGAAACGCTGCACGTGATGGACGACAAACAATGCATTGCCATGGTCGAGCGTCGCACCAAAGGCACCGAAGGTGAAGCTCGACTGATCCGCTATCAATTGAACAACCACCTCGGCACAGCCTGCATCGAACTCGACCAAGACTCCAAGGTCATTTCGTACGAAGAGTATTTTCCGTACGGAGCAACGTCATACCAAGCCGTGCGGGCCGGTCTCGACACAAATCCAAAACGGTATCGGTTTACGGGCAAAGAACGAGATGAAGAGAATGGCTTATACTACCATGGAGCAAGATATTACGCGTCTTGGCTTGGACGGTGGGCCTCATGCGATCCAATGACACTAGTTGATGGGCCGAATCTGTATGAGTTTAGCCTTTGCAATCCAGTTGTGTTTCGTGATCCAAACGGTAAAGAGTCTCAGCCAGCACAGCCCTCACTTTGGACCGTCGCTAAAGAGCGAGTTTCTGAAAATATCTCGCATATAAAGGAAGGTGTGAAGGATATCGCGGGGCTCGCGCTCTACTTTGGAAATACGAATAAAGAGTCTCGTGATTTCACACTTGCATCGCTCGGCCTCAAGGATAATGCAGAGAGATCGATAAGTTCTTTGGCGAACCTGCCAACAAGTGCTGCGACTGCATACGTCTTGCTTTCGCAACCCACACCGAGTGCTAGTCGTGACTTCACGGCTCGAGCTTTAGGCCTTGAACCGTTAGCAGTGCACGCGGTCGACCGAGGGATTCGGCAAGGGATTCATGATCGCGCAAAGGCGATTGCAGATTCTCCCGCTGAGGAACTTTTGAAGGTTGGGATAGACATTGCTTTCGTCGCCGCGGAGACGGCCATTGCTTCAAAGGGCGTTGGTGCAGTTCAACGCATGATGAGTACAACGGTCGAGGTGACGACTTGGGCACTTCCCGGCACAACGCCGGATTTTGCACCTGGTAGGTGGGTGATGGTTGGTGAAAGGAACAGGCTGAATTGGTGGCGCTCCGGTCTGCCTGGACCCCAAGCAGAAAGCTGGAAGGAGGCTTTAAGAGGCAATATTGAATGGAAATCAAAATATGACTTCAAAAATGCAATAACTAAGGAGCTACCAAAGACCGAAGTAGTATGGCCACAAAGCAATGAGGGGCCTATTTCTGATGTTATTAAAGGATCTTTGTTTAATCAGCGCCAGATAAAAAGGTATTTCCCAGATGACTTTTCGACTCCGGAGAGACATCGATGAACGAGCATTATCTGGGCCTTTACTACCCACACACAACAGCCAATGACGTGTCGGTGCTCAAGACTGCGCTTTTGTTGTGGGACGAGCTTCAGTTCATCGTTCCACATAATGAGTTTTCGCTTCGATCAGAAGCAAACGACCCACTCATAGACGAAGCCTATGAACTGATCGGACGGCCCCATACTCCCAGTGACGTTGAGAAGCGACTGGTTCATGAACAGATCGAGGAATTGATTTCCGAGCCAGGAAGCCAGGAATTCTTATCGACTCCCGATGAGACCCTGACCGGTAGATACGAAATATATCCACAGAAGCTCCTTCACGACACATGGGCTATTCTGCAGCAGCGTGGCCTTACTGAGCGAAGCGGACGTGACGAATTCTTGATGGGTCTGGGGAGCTTTGAAGACTATGTGACCTCACACAAACTGGGCCTTATGTTGATGCTGTACCTAGCACAAGCATGTGCTGGAGAAACACGGCGTCTGATTACGGACCGCACATCAGCTTACAACAGCCTTAACCAAGCACTCGCCGCGTCGGTTGCCGAAGACTCGCCTGCCTCTTCGGAATACGAGCGGATCGTGACTCGCTCCGTAAAAATGGTCGATCCAAGCCGTATCAACTTGGAGACACTGATTGCGTTGCGTCGAGCCGAAGCTGGATCACAAGGGCACCACCTGCGCAAGATGCGGCATAGCTATCTCAAAATGATTGACGAATTCGCGGCTCAATTGAACCAAGCCGCCGAAGTGGACGTTCCTGAGATCGAACGCCAGCAGGAACAAAAAATGAAGGACAATCTCGCCGAACTGAAGGACGCACTCAAGGTCGCGGCAACCGATGTGCTTCACGAGAAGGAACTCTTGATCGCAATGGTGGCTGCCGCCGGAATAGCCGTCACTCCCATCGCCATTCCAGCAGGGATCACCTCGATTATCGCCTTGAACAAAACTCGCCTGAAATACAAGCAAGCCCGCCGCAAGGCCATGACCGACCACGCCATGTCCTGGCTCCTCCAGGCGAGCCAGCAACAACGCATCACTATGTACTGATTGAACAATTCCAAAAACACCCTGCCCAGTTGCAACAAGAGATTAGAACAATGGCAAATTTCAACCTTGATAAACGTGTTCAGACATTGCATCTCGTCGACCTCACAGACATCCAGAAAGCTAAGGTGGATGAGCTGCTGAAGGTAGCAGACGTGGACGGTGATTGGGATTTGTTCATCGCTAAACCGGAAATCGCCGCTTTTGCTCAGGCTAAGAAGGAAGCGATGGCTTGGGCATACAAGCTCGGCAATTGGTCATTGGTCGACGGTGCTGCGGAACTGGAAGATGATACGCCGCTTGTGAAAGCTGTTCTCAGTAGCTACGCCGCCATAACGACCTTCAAAGACCTATCGCTCGGATTTGGGATTACCGAACTTGTAAATCTTGTGACTCCATTGATGGGCGGAGCCACTCAGGCCGAGATCGCGACCAGAGCAAAGCGACTACAGCAGAACCTATATCGGTCCGATCTCAATAAGGCCACGCCGACCGCTGTCATCACGAAACTCATCGAGGATAAAGCTTTCAAAATCAAGGATGATGTCAACACGGAGCTCCTTAAGTTCTTCAAGGACAACCCGGATTACACGTTGGAAGACGTTGACGGAGACGACATCGATCCGACAGTCGCGCCCTACAATGTCATCAAAGATGACCTTCGAACACAAGTCATCGTCGAACTCCGAGAGCTCGAGTTTCTTGAGAACATCGCCGGGACTGTAGAACGCTTGCTCGCTCTTTACAATCCCTCCTGCTTTCTGCACATTAGGTTCAAGACTCTTTCGGGTTTACTCGACCAAATACAGAAGGATGAACTTAAGGCCTCTATTGGCCAGCAGGGCCCCGATATGAATGCCGTCATTGCGAGCTTCATTGCTGGACTCGATCCGGCATTGGCGTCTCGGATCAAATGGGCGAATCACCTTGCGGACTTGTCCAAGATTGTTGTCGGGGATACGGGCAAGGCGATCGATGACACAGGCGTCGTCACGGCCATTCTGGATACCGAAATCGAAAATGCTCGACAACTGGCCTTGGGGAAGGGACTGGCCGAAGTCGGCCTCTTGGTGTTGGCATCTGGACAGGTATCAACGGAAGGCGGTGATGGAAGCCTGGAGCTCGGAGGTCTTCCTCCCGCAGTCCGAACGCAGGCCAATGAGATTCGCGAGAGGCTTTTTGATGCTGCTTCCTCCGCTGTGATTGTCCGAATGGCACGTGACCTTGAGGTCTCACTACCAGCCGACGAACAGCCGACTGTAGTAAGTCTTCTCACCAGTAAGCTAGTTGCCGAAGATGACTTCACTCTGAAGAATCTGCTGTTCGTTTCGGATGGCGACAGTGTATTCGCTGGGCTAACAGACAATGTGCCAAGCATCGCGAAGGAGGTCCGTAAGCTGGCGTTGTTGGATCGAATTTCCGAGAACCCTGCAACGGTCGTCGCCCTGTATAGCGCCAACCTGACGGACGCGTCATCTATCACTGAGCTTTCAAAGGAGCAATTCAGCGATCGCTTTGCCTTCAGAATCGGGAAAGAGAATGCGGAAGCGGCATACGATTCAGCGACAACAGTCTCGATGGAGACTCGTGCAAGCGACCCGGTAATAAGCACACGAATCAACACGATGGGAACGACGCTGGAGGCGATCGGTGGAGACGAGGCTGCTATTGCAAAGGTAAAGGAAGAACTCGCGAAAGCTGGCGGCGATTGGCAGACTGCTCGTGACAACGTAGGGTTTTCCAATGCCGTGATTGAACGCCTCGATTTCGCTGCGAACTTGGCCGAGTGGTCCTCGGATCGGACATCGGTCGTTTCGAGCATCGTTGTCGAGCAGGCTGCTGGGCAACCCAAGTTCAATTCCCTTTCCGACCTAGCAAGAAACCTAAAAACGGAAGAGATTGCGGCGAGACTCAGTGATGCAGATGTGGACCCGGTCACCGAGACGGAAGCTGCTCCAGCCGCAGCGATTGCAGTCGCGGCGGCCGTAGTACTTTCGGACGGGAAACTTCTGCTGGCCTCTCAGTTGCGAGAGAAACTTTACGAAGCCGATTCGCTCGCAGTCGCCGAGAAGGTCGTTACAGATGGTGAATTCGCCATCGAAGATGTCGCGGTGCGCAACGATGTCGTTCGCTTTATATCTAACTTGGAAACCATCAACAAAGACGCAACTCCACGCAGTTTCAATCTGCGAACCGATTCAGTTCATAAAGCATTCGGGATCGAAGATGCGTTTGAAGGAGTGAACAACCCCGATGCAGTTCGGGCTGAGTTCTCCGCGATAGCGACGCTTTCAAATGGCGGCGGAATCGAAGCAAATCGACTCCGCAAGTATGGCTTGTCAACTGCTTTTGCAATCTCGGAGGTGCCTCAGGGGGTATTTGTGCAGCGCTTCAAGGACGAGTTGGGAGGTGAGGCAGTTGCACAAAGAATTCATGCGCACGCGGTTAACACCCGAATTCGGAACGAGCACAAGCTTGTTAATATGCGAGATGTCGCTCGTGGAACCGGTTTTGGAATGATTGATGGCGATGAGTCTCGTACCGATCGAATTATCAGAATTGCGGAGCTGATTTCGCGTGAGGCGAGTGAGCGAGGGCTCGACCCTCGCTTGCTCAATCTGAGCACGCTGTTTGGAAATGTCGATACTTGCGAGTGTGGCCACTGTAATTCTGTTTACAGCCCATCAGCCTACTATGTCGATCTTCTGAACTTCCTGCGAAACAACAACTTCGACGGTAATTTTCGCCGTACAGGTTTCGAAGGCACCCCGCTGAAGAACTTGTTCCGGAGAAGACCTGACCTAGGGCACCTAAAACTGACTTGTGAAAACACACTCACTGTGTTGCCATACATTGACCTTGCCAATGAGGTTATGGAGAGCTTCGTCCATCATCTCGAGCAATATGAGAACAGCCATGCTGATCCCAAGAAAAGACAAGCGAGCATTAAAGTTTTCGATGTAGAGGATGAAACGACAGGTGAATTACTTGCGCAGCCGCAAAACATCGATTTCCATGCCTACCGTACGCTTAGCCAGGCTGTCTATCCATGTGATCTACCTTACCATCAACCGATCGACTCCATTCGAATCACTCTGGAGGCGCTCAAGACTAGTCGCCACGAATTGATTGAGAAGTTTCCGCGTCCAGCATCCAGTTGTTTCCCTGGTTCTGATGGGAAGTACGAAGAATTTCACAAGAGTCGGCTTCTGCGTGGCTACACAACCGAGTTCCTTGGGATGGTCGAAGAGGACTTCAAGATCCTTACGAAAGAAGCATTCTGGAAAAAGGGCTTCTACGAACTCAAAGACGGTCGGAACTACACCGACGACGAGTACCGGGTGCTAATTGCGGTGAAGCCAACGCACACTTGCTTTGGGTTTGAAACAGAAAACGAGATGCTTCTGAGATTGCCGGAAGTCAAAGAGCACCTGCTGCGGCGAACTGGTGTGACCTATGTCGAATTGGTCGAACTCCTGAAAACACAGTTCTTGAATCCACGATGGCCCCAAGGCAAGTCGCTTAAGATTCTCTTGAGTTTACCGGCCAGTTATCGCTACTTGAGAAGCTTGGTCGATGACGACATCGAAGATCCAGAGGAAAAGTTCAAGCGGTTGATCGAATATCTGATTGCCACCATGCCTGGACTTTCATGCGGTGGGCCCGCACTTGCTGAATTGAAAACGTGGATCTATTGCAATTTCTTAGGGATTGGTGAGTTGGTCGTACTCAACTCTGTAAATCTCTTCCCAGCAGGACGCATCTATGATGGTAATGACGAACTGGTTGCAGAACTTGGCGTAGATGGCATCATCCGGCGAAATTTTGTACCAGTTGGCAGCGTATTGCTGAATGGAAATGTAATTGATCTCGAAGGACGTCCTTTTACAACTGACCAGCTAAAAGTTGTTAATTGGAGTGGCAAACACATCGGCTGGATTACCGAAGATGGGCTGTTCGTCATCGTCGAAGGTGAAAACGATCCACAGCCTTGGAAATGGACGCCATTCGATGCTTGCGATATCGACAATGTAAGGCTGGAAAGATTCGATGGACTTGAGCCGGTACCAGTTGAATTCTACGATCGGCTGCACCGTTTCGTGCGTCTGTGGCGAAAGCTTGGGTGGACGGTTGATGAAACTGACAAATCCATTCTAAGTGCGAACTCAGAAGCAAATAGCGATCACTGTGACTATCCCGGGATGGATGATGTCAAACCGCCTGCGGGCAAATTGGACTGCCCCAACCCAATTGAGCCGGTTGAGATTACTCCAGAAGTTCTTTTTGAGCTGGTAGCCATCAAAAAAGTTGTGGCACGAACTGGTCTCGAACTGCTAAAGCAGTTGACATTCTGGAGCGAGATTAGCACGTCAGGTGAAAAATCGCTTTATGTGCGTCTCTTCCTGACGCACAACTTGGCCGCAATCGATGACGTATTCAAAGCTGACGCAAACGGAGTCTACCTACCGGAACCTGCCGTCATCTCCGAGCATGTGCCGATTCTTATGGCAGCACTCCGACTCAAGGAAGTCGATATCATTGCGATCGATCGCTATCAAGACCTGAAAGACACGCTCACGCTGCAAAGTGTGTCCTCACTGTATCGAATTTCGTTACTTGCGAGGCTGATCGGTGCGAGACCTGAAGAATTGGAATGGGTTCGCTCCGTTTTCGGCTGCCCGTTCAAATCACCAGCTCGCACACTAGTGTTTCTTGAGCTCTGGGAGCGAATGGAAGACGCCGGTCTGTCGTTTAGGCAGTTGCGATACATAGTCCAAGGCTTTGATGATCTGCTGAAACCTGTTGGCATCTCCGACGTCGATATTCTTCGTTTCAAGAAATCCATTTACGATGGACTGAACCGGATAGATGCCGAACATGCAGATTTGGAAGAAGATCCCGATCCAACCAGGTTCTCCCTTTCGATTGTACGGTCAAAATCGGCTCTTCTATTCGAACAATCCTTGGTTGATGGAATCGTTGCCATGATTGAGGGAACGACTCAATACTCGGCGAATACCGATTCAGGATTCCACATCGAGATTCCCGATCGCTTGCCGTCCGCAAAAACACTACGGCAGAAACTCAGATACATAGATGCTGATGGTGAAGCCGTACTCGAAGTGGTGGGTATTCTCACAGAGCAGGAAACCGACGACGCACTTACACTTGTTCCCGGTAAAAAGGAATGGAAGGACGCGATTAACCGAATTCGTCTTCAGGCCATTCAATATTTTGACACCAATATTGCCGACGCATTTGGCCTGGACAGACTCCTCGCAAATGGTCAAAAGCAGGGAATAGCACTTGAGGCCGACGCATGTGAAAACAACCACTTGCATTGTTTGCTTGCAGGAGATGAGGGGGAGTTGTCCATCGCAACGAAGTCCGTCGCATTTCTAACAAATTTGCTGCCACTCTTAAGAAAACGATTAGGACATGAGTTGATCGTAGCGGCAGTTGCGGAATTGATTGGTATTCCCGCTCCGGAGGCCGAGTGCCTTATAAGCGAGATCATTGTCGACGATGATGAAGGCGGCCGGTTCGCGGTCGATACGATCAAAGCGATGCGGACCCAGCCTATCGATGGAGATTGGAAGGGGCACTTATTTCCTAGTCAGGCGGCCGAATATCGATTTTTCGACAGGGGAGCAAAGAAGCCAGTTTCCATTTGGCTGATTAGACCTAACGGCAAACGCGAGGAGGTTGAATTCAAGCATCAGGAATCGGATCTGCGTCTCCAACAGCAGGATCCCGATAGGGTCTGGTACACCGACCCTGTCAGCCTTACCTCCGAACTGCACCATTTAAATGTACCAGGTCGCTCTGCTGAAACGCTTCAGTGGAAGACTGGCACGTCTACACGCGCTCGTATCCCCGCGTCGTCGCTACTTCCTGTGGCAAAACCGAACGAAATCAAAGTCTTGAGAAAACTCGATCGCTCTGGGCAACTTGTAGCTGCCTTCAAGCTATCGTCCGCAGCGATCCGTTTTTGGCAGGATTACAAGACGGAAGGTGGTGATGACCTCTACGATTTCAACGACATCACTTTTTCGCTCTGGCAACGCATCGATTCCTATGCCGACCTCCGCACTGATCGTCCATTTACGTTGATCGATTTGTTCCTCTGGGCTGACAATCCAGCAGAATTCCCTTCCAACGCATTCGATTTTATGACTGCCGCTGCCGATCCCAAAGAAGAGCTTGCTTCAAGAATCAGTGCTGCCACGGGATGGAACAAAGGTCACATCGACTTGCTTCTGCACGAGAGCCAGTTCGATCTCCGCGATCCTATCCACTTTCGGAACGAAGAGAACCTGCATCGACTACACGACGCACTTGTTCTTATGAATAGAATCGGAACCGAGTCATCCAGACTCTTCAATTGGGCCGATCCCTCATCGAACTTTGAGAAGTCGCTCGAAGTCGCGGCTGATGCACGAAGTGTATTTCGTGCGAAATTCGATCAGGAAGGCTGGGAGCAGGCGGTTAAGCCATTAAATGACAAGTTGCGAAAGAACCAGCAAAACGCTCTAGTCGCGTATCTATTGGTTCAGGACGCCGTAGTCGAATGGGGAGTCACCGACGCGAACACGTTGTTCGAGTTCTTCCTGATTGACGTGCAGATGGACACCTGCATGAAGACATCACGGCTCAAGCAGGCCATTTCATCCGTGCAACTCTTTATTCATCGAATCCTCATTGGCTTGGAGAAACGATATGGCCTGATGCCGGGAGCAGTCGATCGTAAGCGCTGGGAATGGATGCAAAAGTACCGTGTGTGGGAGGCAAACCGAAAAGTATTCCTCTATCCAGAAAACTGGATTCGCCCTGAACTCCGCGACGACAAGAGTCAATTCTTCAAAGAGTTTGAGTCGGAGTGCCTGCAACAGGATCTTGCACCCGATAGCTATGCTGGAAATCTCCGGGCCTACGTTGAGAGAACAGCTGAGGTAGCCAGCCTGAAGCCTGTTGGGCTTTATGCAGAAAATCCGCGTCTGGTCGGAGATACAACTCAGTTCACTAACCTACATATCGTTGCGCGAACATGGACCGAGCCTTTTCGATACTATATTCGTGCATTCAATGGCCAAACTCGCTGTTGGAATGCATGGAACGAGGCCAATATAGATATTGCAACCCACGAGTATGATGGAAGTCGCGAGGCGTTTGTTGTTCCCTTTATGTGGCGGGAAAATCTCTACGTACTTGCACCCGCGATCGAGGAGGTTCCAGAAAAGACGCTACTTAGCGTCTGGTCGAATTACTACAAATTCAAGACTCCCACACCATATGAGTCTCGCTGGGAAACGCCATCGGATAGAGAAAAGGCTGAATTTCCGGGCGAGAAAGACAATCAGTCATCTCGCTTGAAGTTTGGCTTACGACTCTACCGGCAAGTCGGGGACGATTGGATTTCTGACGATTCTCCCTTGATTTTCTATGACGCGAATCCTGAGTTCGTCGTGCAGGACGTGACACGAAGGGAGTGGAGCGATTTCCAAAATCTGGAAGGTTCACAGCCGCCCAAGGACGGCGAGAAAGGGAAAATTGGATGGCACAAGAAGGTTCAATGGAATGTTATAAAGCAAGTATCACCCTATAGCTTTACCGTTTCCGATAGCGGAGGTCGGCTGACGATTGCAATATACCATCAACAACAGTTGGTTCGTTCGATGGGCTTTGATGGTAACTCTTTCTACCCTTGGGGGGTATCGACTTCAGTGCCCAGGAACACAGCATTTCATTATGCTGGATCATTAATGTATTCGCGCCAGAGTGTTTTGCGAAATGCGAATGCACCGGTAGCAACGACGGGGCAGTCGTATAATAGCGTGATTGGCCTCACGCACGAAACCAATGATCGCCAAAAACTCAGCAACTCTCTGGCGCAACAAGTGCTGTCTGTGTCACGAAAAGAGGAACTTAGCGAGATCTTCGATTTCTACAATGTCAATCTCGGAAGTGACGCCGCAGCGGAAGCATTCGGAAAGCTTCCCGGGGAAGACTTTCACGAATTGAAACTCCCCAACGCGATTTACAACTGGGAAACTGCATTCCATGCACCCATGTTGGCAAGTGATTTGTTCTTGAAGACCCAGCAATTTGACGAGGCGCTTAATGCCATCCATGCTGTGTTTGACCCCATGACAACTTCAACTCAACCCAACGCTTTCTGGCGTTTTCGTCCCTTCCGAGAGACGACTGCGTTTGGAACAATCAGAAAGGACCTGCTCGAACTCGAACCAGGTCAGCCAAATGCTGAAATCAGAAACTGGCGAGACAATCCGTTCCAACCTCATCAAATTGCCCGTGACCGAGGTCCGCAGGTCTATATGAAGTGGACCGTCATGAAGTACATCGAGGCCCTGATTGCTATCGGCGACTACTACTTCCGGCAGAACACGCTCGAAACGCTTCCCATTGCAATCCAATACTATATCACGGCTTCCAATATATTTGGTCCTGCAGGTCAACACGTGCCTCAGCGAGGCAGTATTCGTCCTCGCAGTTATCTTGATCTCCTGGACAAGTGGGATGCATTTTCGAACGCTATAGTCAATTTGGAACTCGCGTTCCCAAATGCTCGACTAGGCACCGTACGGCAGGAAGCAAGAGTTGAGAGTGACGTCGACAACGGTGATGTGCAACAATCCAACGTTCTTGGATTTGCCTCAACCCTTTACTTTTGCATCCCAGACAACCCGAAGGTGAAAGAACTCCGGGAACTTATCGATGACAGGCTATTCAAAATCCGTCATTGCCAGGATATCAATGGTGTATTCCGAGAACTGCCGTTGTTTGAGCCGCCGATTGACCCGGCCCTTCTCGTTCAAGCGGCTGCCCAAGGGTTGAGCCTTTCGAGTGTTCTGAATGATCTGAACAGCCCGATGCCGAATTTCCGATTCACCTACTTGATGCAAAAAGCACTCGAACTGTGTTCTGAAGTAAAAACACTGGGAGCGGCCTTTCTTTCGGCAAAAGAGAAGAAAGATGCAGAGTCACTTACTGCTCTCAGAAGTTCACACGATGCAGCCATTCAGGAACTTATTCTTTCCGTGCGCAATGAACAGCTTGAAGAAGCGAAGAGGTCGCTCGCTGCACTGAAGGAAAGTCGAAAGGGTCCAGAGTACCGCTTGCGTCACTACCTTGAGTTGATCGGCGAGGATTCAAACGCTCTTCCGGACTTCGAATCGGACTTCAAAGAATTGCAAAATCTGATCGACTCCCCAGTTGATGATAGCGGTTTGAAGCTTAGTCAGTTTGAGAAGCAGGAATTGGACAAGGCTAAGGATGCATCGGATCGTCAAAAGAAGATTGGCTCGATAGAGCACAGAGCGGCTGAGATCCACGCGCTTCCTACAATTGCAGCGAATATACAGTTTTGGGGGCTCGGTGTTACGATTAGTACTGGGCACATAGCGAATAGGCTTCAGGCAATCGCAAGAGCCAAGCGGATAGATGCGGACGAGGTTTCATATCAATCCTCGAGGTTCTCTCGCCTCGGAGGATTTCAGCGTCAAATTCAAGATCGAATTCAACAGGCAAATGCTGCGGGTTACGAAATCAAGAATATCGATAACCAGATCTTGGCTGCAGATATTCGCGTAAAGATTGCAGAGAAGGAAATCGAGAATCAGAAGAAGCAAATAGCAAATGCGAAGGAAGTCGACGAATACCTCCGCACGAAATACACGGCAACCCAGCTCTACAGTTACATGGAGGGCGAACTTCGGAACCTTCACTATAGCGCTTACAAGCTCGCCTACGAACTGGCTCGCAAAGTCGAGAAGGTCTTCCGCTTCGAGCGCGGATTGTCCACGACAAACTTCATCGAGCCGGGATACTGGTCACCAGGACGTGATGGCTTCTTCGCTGGTGAAAAGCTGCACCAGGCGCTTAAGCGATTGGAACTGGTCTACCACGAAGAGCGAGGCCACGATTTCGAAGTCACAAAGGACGTGTCAGTTCGCCAGCTGAATCCATTCGCCCTTGCCGCACTCCGCGAGAACGGTCAGTGCGAAATCGAGTTGCCCGAGTCGCTCTTCGACATGGACTTCCCCGGTCAGTACAAAAGAAGAATCAAATCCGTTGCGATTTCGATACCTGCAGTCGTCGGACCGCACACGAGTCTTAATTGCACACTTCGTCTGATTGAACACAAATTCCGATATAAACCAAATGCTTCCAGTGCATCAGACTATCCTCAGAAAATCGATGAAGATGACGATAGATTCGCTACGACTTCAGTTCCAATCAAAGCGATTGCGGCCAGCAAAGCGCAGCAGGATTCAGGAGTCTTCGAATTGAATTTCCGTGATGAGAGGTATATGCCATTTGAAGGTTCAGGTGCAATCAGCAAATGGCGAATCCAACTTCCCGGAAAGATTCGACAATTCAATTACAACACCATTACGGACGTCATCTTGCACGTTCGCTACACCTCCGTTGATGGAGGCGACACACTCAAGCAACATGTAGAGGAATACCTTGAGGACTACCTTGCAAAAGCAGAGCAACTTGAGCGTGATCATGGCCTTTTCGCTTTGTTTGACTTGAAGCACGACTTCTCTAGCGCATGGAATCGTTTTGCAAAGGGAGACGCGAACGGTGGCAAACGAGAACTTCACCTTGGAAACATCTTCGACCGCCTGCCACACTTGGCGTCACGAAACGACATCGAGGATGTTTCAGCACAAGACGTCTTCTTCGTGTCATCCGGAAACATTCTCGACGGACTGAACGTAAAGTTGATAGGACAGAACGAACACGTTTTAGGGAATTCGCAAGTAGGCGGTGTGCCGTGTCAAACAACAACCGACGGGCCCGTGAAGTTCCAAGATTGGAAACTTCAAGCGGATCGGAAGACAGAAGACATCGAACAGATCTGGATGATTGTGAGATTGAACGTTGATAAATAGATGATGTCGGCCACGAATAGTTCTTCGGCTACGGCTCAAGAGATAGAAATATGGAGACGTATGCCACATGCCAACAAAGCAGGTACTGGAGCGTGCAATGCAAGTAACCGTACACCTTAGCCCTGAGGCGGCTCGGGAGTTAAACAGTTTACGAACTGTGCGCAGGTCAACGAATGCTCTAATGAACCAGCTAGGGCAATTGAAAATCGAATTGCTTCCGCTGCATCCTGGAATTGATGATCCCGAACTGGCCACGCACTTTTATGCGACCATTGCGTCCGAGATGGAAGCAAACAAATTGATCGGGAAGCTTCTCGAGCTTCCTTCGGTAACTGCTGCGTACATTAAGCCACATGACGAGCCACCGAAGTAGGCGCGTAGCGATTTCAGCACATTGTCATCTACCATACTTTCAAACCTTTTAAGCAGGAAAATGAGTTAAATTATGGCACGCAAACGACCAGCTCAAAGAATTGTTTCTAAAGAACCATTGGTTCGGACGAAGAGCTCTATGGGAGGCAAACGGGAGCTCATTCTTTTGAGAGAGCCGACAGTTCCATTTGACTTAACGCGTTCTGGCGTGCGATCGATGCTGCCCAGCACCAGCGGGCTCGCCAAATTGCTTGCGGAACCGGGAATCAGCATCCAGCCATTGTTCGGAAATACGGAGGCAAGGGTGCGAACGCGAACAGCCACACTACCCAACTCAGCATCCGTTAGTTCGATGGATACGTTTTATCATGTGGATGGACCTGAGGAGAAGTTGGATGAACTGGCAGAGAGGTTGCGGGAACTTGACGAAGTAGCTGCGGCCTATGTAAAGCCTGCCGGTGAACCACCCGAATTAAACGACATGCAGCCAAGTCCAAATGAAGCACCGGCTGCAACACCTGATTTTTCACTTCGCCAAATCTATCTGGACGCTGCGCCAGCAGGTATCGATGCTCGTTATGCTTGGCGATTTCTTGGAGGACGCGGAGAAGGTATTCGCATAATTGATTGTGAATGGGGATGGAATTTTACTCATGAAGATCTGGGCCGAAATCAAGGGGGTGTTGTTATCGGTACAAACCATCCTGATACGAATCATGGAACGGCGGTTTTGGGCGAATTCAGCGGCGATGACAATGGATTTGGGATAATCGGCATTTGCAGTGACGCGATAGTTAGTGCAGCATCTTTCCTCACGCTACCGACAGCAAGCGTCATTCGTCAGGCAGCAGATCGACTTACTGCCGGGGATGTTTTGTTGCTTGAGATACATCGTTCGGGACCGGGAGCGAGTGGCGCTGGACAGGACGGATACATTGCAATTGAGTGGTGGCCAGACGATTTTGCTGCCATTCAGTATGCGGTCGCTCGCGGCATAATCGTCGTTGAAGCAGCTGGTAACGGAGCACGCAATTTGGACGATGGAATCTACAACATTCCTTCACCAGGATTTCCTGCGTCCTGGAGTAACCCATTCAATTTAGCCAACCCACAGTCAGGTGCCATTTTGGTTGGGGCAGGTGCTCCACCTCCGGGCACTCACGGTCGTGATCATGGTCCTGACCGATCGCGACTCGGGTTTTCCAACCACGGGCAGCGGGTCGATGTCCAAGGATGGGGCCGCGAAGTTACTACAGCTGGATATGGAGATCTGCAAGGAGGAAGCGATTCAAACTTGTGGTACACAGATACTTTCAGTGGAACTTCAAGTGCTTCGCCAATTGTCGTCGGTGCTTTGGCTAGCGTTCAGGGCATCCTTCGGGCAAATGGACGAGCTCTACTGAATCCTGCAACTGCTACACAACTTTTGCGGACCACAGGAACACCACAGCAGGACGCGGTTGGTCGACCCCGAACAGAACGTATCGGAAATAGACCTGATATCAAAGAAATGATCGACAATTTATTTGGTACTACGCCTCAACCGCTGCCTTCGAAACGCGATATAAATACTGGAGAATCAGATCGGCGACTCGAAATGAACCTTTCAGGAAAGATTACCATAAACGTTCGCTCAAATGACGTTACGGTAAACGTAGTCGACGAGAAGTCAAAGCCAACCTCCGCATAAAGAAAAGGTTTTGTTTTCGTGTTCTTGCATACACTCAAGCATTTTGATATCCAGCGCGATAATAGGACCTCATGACAGAAAACGCAAAATGGTCGGGTGGCGACGACTGGAACATCCAAGAGATCCAGTCAGTGCGAAAAAAGGTGACCAGGGCTAAGCAAAGACGTGGTTTAAGCCTAGATGATTCCGCTGATATCATTGATAGGCTTATCGACGACAGTCGCATTTCAATTGTCAAGGAGTTTTTGGTATCTCCACCTTCCCGAATAACCCGAGGAAGTGGAAATGATTCAGAATTGGTTTTCGACGCTGAAGTTCCTGGTGGTGATTCTAGTGTACTGGCTATTCGACATCCGTCAGGCGCAATTTCATTTCACGCCCCTGAAGCAATTGCAGCGATACGGAGAGGTGGAAAGAGCAGTAACTCTGTCCGGTTTCGCGTCGCACTACGTGGTTCATCATTACAAGGAACTCGCAGAGGCCCTATTGGCAAAGTCGTTCGCGCCATAGTACTTAAGATAGCGGGAAAGCTAACTGATCTTGCTATGCCTTCGTTGGTTCGGGCTTGGGAAGAGCGTGCGTGGAAGTCTGCTGGTCGCCAGGAAGGATGGCATCTAGTGACCCGTGACAGCCTGATCGCTGGCAGATTGCAGCCTGCAATTCCGCAGCCAGAGAAGCGATCTCTTTTGTTGCTGCACGGGACGTTTTCGAACGCAGCCACGGCCTACGCTTCGCTAGCACAATCCGACTTTTTCAGCCGCGTCGGAGCCAAATACGATCGCCGCATCTACGCATTCAATCATTTTTCGCTCAGTCGCACGCCAGCTCAAAATGCACAAATGCTCTTGGAAGCTCTGGACGCATCGCAGGTCTATAACTTCGATGTCGCGACGCACTCTCGAGGCGGCCTCGTTCTGCGGACACTGGTGGAACGACAGGACATACTTGGTGCCTCAGCGGGCCGATTAAAGGTTGGCAAAGCGGTTTTGGTAGCGTCACCCAACGACGGAACTCCTCTTGCCACTCCCGACCGCTGGCAACACTTGCTGAATTGGATGGCAAATCTGCTGGAAATGTTTCCCGACAATCCATGGAGCGAAGCAGCTAGTTGGATTACGGATGGTCTCGTTTGGATTGCAAATCGTGTTGCAGGAGGAATACCTGGTATCGGGGCAATGGATGCGGGCGGCGAGACCATATCGGCAATGCAGGACGATCCCGGCCCGCCTGCTGGAGTCTACTCCGCACTCGTTGCCAACTATAGAGCTGAAGACGGGATCGTTCAGCGAGCAATCGACGTCGGAGCGGACGCGGTGTTTGCAACCGCGAATGATCTTGTCGTCCCAACCGAAGGCGGCTGGCGCACTGGCAAGAGTAGCACTGACTTTATTCCTGGCGACAGAGTCGGTTGTTTTGGAGTTGGCGGCAACTTGTTGCCTTCGTTACCCGGAACGGTCTCGCACATCAACTTCTTTGATCGCCCCGAAACGGTTGAATTTCTCGTCAGGGCGCTCACCGACAAGCCTCAGCAACTACCAAGGATTGCAGTAGATCGATCACTTCCGAATCGACGAGCGAACAACGCAGCTACTGCCTCAACACGGTTGTCTGATAATCTCGACACTCAAAAAGACACCAGTGTTTCAGTTGAAACCTTTGCCGAAAGAGCTTCCGGAGAATACACGAGTATAACCCCAAGGGTACCATCCAATGCCAGTACCGGCCTGGAGGTATTCGACGGAGATGCGCCACCTCTTCACTTGGTGCTTTTACCAGAACATGAAACTGGAGAGCAACGACGCGAGCGAAGAGGTCGCCAGTCATTAACTGAAGACTCAATCGAAGAACACGCCTCCGCACAAATGCTTGCAACATTCGGAAGCGCTCGCATTCTTGAGCCATTCTACCTTCGCGGCTCTGCTGGACCAGAATGGCATAACATTATAAGTATGCAAAGGCGTCTTCAATCCTATGTCGATGCAAATCCTGGGAGTACTCTGCCGTCCGATCAAGAGCTGATAATGTTTGGAACGCAACTTTTTGAAACACTATTCCCTGGACGAGTGCGTCGCCTCTACGACGAAGCTCGAGCTCGTTCAAACGGACGTCGTCTTGATATTATATTCACTTCCATGATTCCGTGGGTTGCCGATAAACCTTGGGAATTTGCCTATGACCCTATGCGTAGATCATTTCTCACGACCGAAGATGTCCAGTTTGTTCGAAACGTCTTGACGGCAGTACCTGCACAACACTTGCAACCTCACTCTGGAGCCCTGCGTATTCTAGTTGTAGTCGCCCAGCCGATTGGACAAGCAAAGCTTTCAGTCGACGAAGAAATCGTTGTAATCCGTCGTGGATTCGAACCCCTGATCGCGGCAGGAATGGCAGAGGTTGACGTACTCACGCGCGCGACCCCGAATACTTTACATGGACGCCTTTCTACTGAACACTTTGATGTGGTTCACTTCATAGGGCATGGAGAGTTTGACGTTGAACGGGAACAAGGATTACTCCTATTCGAAGATGATGCTGGAAATGTTCAGAAAGTGAACGATAACAACCTTCGGAGTATCTTCTGCCAGAGAGGTGTCCGACTACTATTTCTCAATGCCTGCGAAACGGCTCGTGGTGGTCGCGCCGATTTTAATCGCGGCGTGGCACCAGCAGTCGTTGCGGGGGGCATGCCTGTTGTCGTAGCAAATCAATTCAAAGTATTGGATGTGTCCGCTACTTCATTTGCTCAGCATTTCTATTGGTCGCTAGCTGCGGGATTGACAGTCGGAGATGCGGCACGGGAGTCGCGGATCGCTGTAAATTACTCACTAGCTGGCGAAGCAATCGACTGGGCTGTACCGGTAGTTTACGCGCGAGACCCAAATGCAAAGTTTTGCAAGCCTATGGCAAGAACTGGCGTGATACTCACTGGAGTCACGCCTGCATCAATTCGACGTTCGGATCTCTTGCAACGCGTCAAAATAGGAGTTTGGGACATTCAGCATGAGTATCCGGAACTAGAAGGACTTGTGGAACAATGGAACGAAGCCCAGACTGCCTATGAATTCATTGTTGTTGATCCTTCGGTTCCGATTGGTGGTTGGCAAGTCCATGGAACTGGTAATGACAAGGTTACGTACCTGCGATCTGATAAACTCCAGTTGAAGCTCCAGCCTACTGTTCGACAGTTGGGTGTAGATGTCTTGATTTGCATCAGCGGGTACCCAATGACCGATGGAGAAACTTTGAACATATACGCGAGTTGGGGTGAGGGCTCAATCGTTGTACTGTCAACTTGGGGGCTAGAAGTCGATCAAGAAAGGCGACCAAAATTACTCACAAATCTAGTTGCAGGGGGCTTGATTGCCCAACGAGCTAAGATGGACACCAGTCCCGAGAAGCCTCGAACTTCGCCCTTTTATTACAACGAAGAGCGAGACGTTAGCCTTCTTACCGCTACTAGGAAGATCGATGCTCAGAGCAAGAAGGAAATCCAGGAAGCACTTGGTGAGTCTTCTACCGAAGAGATCAACGCAATTGAAAAGATGTTCGCATTGTTCAAACAGCCCATAAGGTAGGCGACGAACAAGATAGAAGACCGCCAAAAACGAATAGGAACCTTGGATGAACCAGCGAGTAACGATGAAAGACGCTTTCGAAGCATTCTGTCTCTCCTCATCGGACAAGACCAAGATTGACAAAATTGGGAGGGCCGTAAATGGCCCCGGGACTGCATACAGGTCTATTCAGTTGGTGCATGACGCCTGGGCCAAGTTCTTTGATATAGTTGCCAATACCCGTAACAAATTGATGGTGGGAAACCTCTTGACGACCTGTACGCTGCACGAGGCAAAGAGTCGATTCTTGGACCAGGAATCTCACGAAGTGATTGAGGGTCGGCTCAGCGCTCTCGGTAGGACTGGCCAAGGAAAGCAGGCAATAAGGAATATTGAGTGTGAACATCAGTTTCTAGGGCTTGGCTGGCATTATCTTTTTGATGTCATGAAAGCGGTTGCCCCCACTCCTGATTCAATTACTAGGTTCACGGCGCTCGCTTTTCAAAACTTTACTCTGACTGGGCCAGAGTTAACAAAATCCATAGATCTAGGGTCCACTATTTTTGGTCGAATAATGCGCAGTGAACAGCTAGCGGAAAACTGCGCAAAAGCAACCAAACAGTCCATTTCGATTAGCAGCGGGAATATTGCAAAACGCAGGAAACTACCCAAAAACGTCAAGCTGGGTAATTATCATATGTGGAGTACTTTTATTCCCGGATCAACAGATCCCTTTTTGGGGCTTCCAAGCGACTCGAAGCATTTTTGCTGTAGGTTAGGGCTAGAATTTGACGGCAAAAGTTGGGTGAAATTGAGATATTCCTTGCCCGCGGCAACGCCTCCCCGCGTAGCTACTATAGCTGATGCGTATGCGGGATCAGACTGGAACTACTACTTTTGCGTCTGCCCCAGAGACGAACCCTTCGGACGAACAATGCCGTGCAACGACTGCAAACATGAAACTGGCGCATATGAATGTGTGCATGAGGTTATTACGAGTGAGTTTCTGCGTGGACGAGTGGAGGAATTGAGTTGACCAACAGTTTAACCTCTGAGCATTCACCCTTGGCAATGCTTTTAGACGCGATTGAGCAATCCGACTCAAGTGAGGCGGAGTCAATCCTGCAACTGATTCTTGATATACCAAACGCCGAGCCTCTGGTTCAGCCTTGGTCTAACAAGCATGGAAGTTCAGTGGCCTTGCTACTCAAGGATGCTCTAAGTCAACGGTCGATAACGGATCATGTGTTCTTAATCGCCATTACTGCAAAACTGATAGGAAAATGCAAGTCAAAAGATCAATCGCCCTGGGAATGCCAGCTTACCGACTTCATAATGCACTCTGTCTGTAGTACAGCACGGGGTCTTTACACTTCGTCCCTAATGGGAGCCACGCGCGAAGTTGTTAACTACCTCGCAAACAGCGGTTCAGATGAAACATCACGACTGGAGCAATGGCTGCGTACTTATGTGAGCATGCAACCTCTTGAGCATCCAGAATACTGGCTTGCGTTTCTCGACGGGAGGCATGGGATTGCTCCAACTATTGCGGAAGCATTAGCAAGATATCACCCGGAACAAGCGTTTGCTCTAATGGACGATCTCCACTATCACGAATCAATCGTAGATGCGATCGACAATCTAATGTGGTACTTTGTAGAAACTCATGGAATTCGTTACGTCGAATCTCGTTTGCTTGGCAGTTACCTAAAAAAAGCTCCTCTGCATGTATGCCAACAATTGCACAGTGGATTAGCCGAGCTTGGACTGGCCGTCGAGTTGGAGCAGCCTTCCTCGCCCAACATCGCGCCCAAACGAGCAACAAATGCAGATCTCCTACATAGGCGAAATAGCATTTTGAAGACCTTCTCTTTCGATCAGTCCCGTGGATTTGAACAAGCGTTTCATGCTGCGCGTGATTATGACGCGCTCGCGTCAATAGAGGCAGTAACGGTTCTTGCGGATCTTGATCCTACAAAGGGTAAGTATCGGCTTGAAATGAATGAATACTGCAGCCCCATATTTTTCTCCGAACCAACATTTTGGATCGCAAAAAATATTTTTTCGATGGTCATGGCATCTAACGGTAACCTCATCTTAAACATTGCAATTGAGAGCTACTACTTAGAGTGGCAACACTTACTTGCTCTAGTTGAGACCTATGCGCATACCCATCGCGTTGATCCGCTCAGACAATCTATTCTGCGCGACCACCTCAAAAATCACGTTCCGATTCTTGGAGGGCGAAAGAGTAAGCCACGCAAGATTCTTGAGACAGCCAAGTAGAGTAATTATGGAAACAAATGCGGAACCGCGGCGAAGTTTGGATTTTGAGATCGTTGAGAAGCTTGGCAGTCTTTCATCGGCAGTTCGAATTTTTGTAGATCTCGATAGACTTCTTTTTCAGGAGTACCTCAGGAACGATGCGTTCGACCTAAAGCAACGCGTTCAATTTCTACTTGCTGGAGGACGGCTCAAGTCGCTCTCAACTCGAATTGCAGATTGCTGCGAGGCACCAGACAAGTTTAGCGCACGTGAGTGGCTTCGTCGACCGTTTGCGCTTGCGGAGAAACTTCTTCCATCATTTAGAAGTTCAGACATCCGCTTTTTTGCTGCAAGTAATATTCGAGAACTCTATCGTTGTAACGTAATGCAAGACTTCGTCGGCCCGCTTCGCGAGATTTCGAACGATGTCAACCGGTTTATTATCGAGCATCAAGCAAGAAATGCGAACAGAGTATCTTGTGATGTCGATGAGCTTTTTTTGTCATGGAAAGCTTGTCTGGCAAAAGGCATTCCCGCAGAAAGAGTTCCCAAAGGCATAGATATCCCGTCCCTTTATTTCGAAGCAGCTCGATTCGTCGGATATTTCTCTCTTGGATACAAGAATAGTCAAGTCTTTATTGATACAGCGGAGAGCGACATAGACTTCATTCTTTGTAGTTTGTTTGGGATTCAAACAAACATTCCTGGTTTCGACGAACTGTTTGGAGGGGGGCTCATTCTTGCTAACAAGCTGCCACGCCAACGTGGTGTTACTCCAGGCCGAGCCATATTGATCAAAGGGCGATTTGGAACTGGTAAGACGACCCTCGCACTGCAACTATGCGCGGAAGTAACGCGAAAAGGCGGTCGATCACGATATGTTGCACTCGAGCAATCTCCAAACGATTGTAGGTACCTTTTGGATTCTTTTGGAGCGTTCGACAATGCGCCAAATGCAGTAGTTTGCTCTACTCCTAAAGAGATCGCAAACTTCATGTCAAGCCAAACGCACCAACGTCAGTCTGGACTATTGGCGATTCTCGATGGAGCGAAGCAATCCAATGAGGAGTTTTTAGACGGCCTTGAGAGTGATTCCAAAGTGCTAGGTGCAAGTGGCTTAAGACTCATTGCAATAGATCCTGTGAATTCTGTTCACAGAGAAATTACACCTGCTACTGTGAGTGAGTTGCGGGGCCGTTTTTTTGATGTAGTCACTCGATTGAAGAGAGAGGGGATCAACATTCTGTTTGTAGCAGAGGCAAGCACTGACCGCTCAAACGAAACGTTGTTTGAAGAGAACGTGGTTGACACTGTCATCCATCTTTCCGATGAGCATTTTCATGGCTTCGCGATGCGCAATATCGAGATCCAGAAATCACGACTTCAGCGCGAACACCGAGGAACGCACAAGTACGCGGTAGTTGCTGGCGAGGGCTTTAGAATTTTCCCTTCGCCTTCGGCTGTGGATGAAAAGCTGCGCCATCGTCGTCTTCTTCGTCCAGACAGCAAGTCAGAATTTGGGTTTCCTGTGCTGGATCGAATTCTTGGTAAGAACTCGGTAATGCGAGGCGATGTACTTGCATTTCAAGGCAACATTGGATCATTCAAGACACAGCTTGGCATTTTGTTCCTTCTGAATTCTGATTTGGGCCAGCAGAATCGAACGAATTTGCAGCCTAAATCACTCTTAGTGGCAGCTCGGGAATCAGAGGAGTCACTTCAGTACCAATTGAGGAGTCCATGGGTTGCAGAGTACGTCAACTCAAGGCACCGTTCACCGAATAGAGTTTACAAAGCGCCTGATGATATTGTCATCTGTAGTTTGCCGCAGGGGCATATCCATCCCGGAATGGTCCTTCAAGAAATCGAAAACAAGTTCATCGAAACTCGCAAGGCTGGTGGTTTGATTGATCGCGTAATGATAACTAACATAGCTCACTGGGAGTTCAGCTGTCCTTTGATTCGCCAAGATACAACTTTCCCTGATACTCTTGTCAACTTGATGAGAAGGTACGGCAAGACATGTCTGTTTGTATGCGGTGCGGTGAGAGAATGGATGGAGTTTGATGTTCAACGTCCGATCATCGACTGCGCCGATACAAAGTTGTTTTTCGAACAGTTTGACTTTCAGGGAGAACGCCGAGTCAGTCTACGAGTCACAAAGACACGCAGCATGGAGCACATCAGCCAAAAGTTCGAAATCGGCATCTTTGGAAACAGGTTGTCAATTCGAAAAACCGGTGGCTTACTGCGAGTCGATAGCGCGGGAAGATCCAGTGCGTTGCCAATTCGGCTCTTCTTGCATGCCGAATCGGCTGAGCAAGCAAAGTACAACAACAGATGGAGGGCGGCTATCAGCACAACTCTGTCAGATCGTGTTCATATCGAGTCACAATCTGAAGTCTATAGAGGTGGTGCTCTACGGCTTGCAAACGCGTCATCCATCGATGAACTCCACATTTTTCAGATGGACGAATTCCAGGTTCCGCGTATTGAACCGCACGAAAAACGAAATGTCTCTCGCCTCGATACAGATTCGATTGCAGGAATTGCATTCCTTGATGAGTGTGAAGTTCGAGATAGTGTACGCGATGAGCGACAGCAGAGAAGATCAGACAATCATCAATTTCTGGCTTCGCTCTGTGTTGGGTTAACGCATCGAAGAAAATGGCTCGGGTTTCCTTACTACGCGGATTTTGGGGTGCTTCTTGCGAGAAGCGATTCTGACGTTGATGATGTAACGGCTTCATCGTGGAGCAGGCTAGCGGATCGAGCAGATGAACATCGTTTGAGTAATCCAGAAAATGTGTTCTTTGATTTTCCGAAAGCTAGTGACGAGAATTTTAATTGTCTCTTTTTGGAGATTTTGGGAGCACTTTTGCTGGAGAATTTGAGTGACGCGACTCAGGAGCCGCCGAGAAGAGTAGAGTCGGAATTGGTCAGTTTGCTTGCAGGCAAAAGTGATGATCCGTGCAAACTCCTTAAGAATGCTGCTGAATTGTATTGGCGATTAGGACACGCAGCCTTTCAGCGGAAACTGCGTGCGACGGAAATAGGGCAATCACCCGAGTATTGCTCCGTTGACGCGAATGCCGTCGTTTGGCGGCATTGGTTGAGCACTGCCCAGCAGATGTTGCAATCAATCGAACTGGATCAGAGAGGAAGCATAGAACTGCGAATGTTGCCGAAGCGAGCGGCTGTTGCTGGCGATTGGTACTTGTGTGTTCCATCGCATTCGTCTGAACTAGACGTTGCATATGAGATACTACGACATGCATTGTCAAAACAGTCTTCTATGGAACGATTGCACCGAGGAGTGGGGCTTCCAGTTCTGCGTGAATTCTACGAGGATCGGCAAGACTCTTCGGCAGTGAGCCGTGATCAACATACGGACCTAATCATGTTCGGGGACCTACAACTTCGCCAAAATGAAGCTCGACAGCAGATTGATTCGGCCATTCGCCGTTCCTTCCTCACTGGATATCGGATTTGGTCTGGGGGCCTTGCCTCTTCACTTCGATCTCTACTCTCTATCCCGGGCCCGATCAACGATCGCTGGCGAAACAAACGCGACGAAATTGTTAGCATGGTACACCAAGACATCTACCACGTCGCTTTTGGGGAGTCCGCTCAGAAGTAGCAGATTTTCCGTTTGCACGTTTCCGAGGCTAGTTCCCAGCGCCGCCGTATCGCTCAACACTTGTGCGATCTCCACGTTGGGCCTTCTTTGTGAGAGTTGTGGCTGTTAAGCCGATTTTCCGTAACGCGGCAAAACGAGAAAAACAACCGAATCAGTCTTGAAAACGTACAACACCCATGCTGGCATCAGTTTAGTGTACAACGGCTACCTAGGAAGGTGCCTTATCAGGGTCGATTCGGGGAGCTTCGCATTTGGTCGAAAGACCTCGCAAGCCCTGGAAATTTCCAGGGCTTTTTGCTTTTCTAGGCTTTATCGTTCTTGGCTCCTTTCTACGCTGTGCAGGCTCTTGCACCCCCTTTCGGTCGCTTACTGCCCCCGAAAATGCCCCCGATTTTTCCGATGGCTCTGAGGACTCCGAAAGTCGAGTTGCCTTTGCAAAATCCTCAGATGTCACCATGAGGTAGTGGTCTTTAGACACCTGTACTGAGTGCCCCAGCCAATCCGAAACGACGTGATGCGGGTGCCCAAGCGAGATTAAGTGCGTTTCACAGGACCTTCGAAGGGTCTGAAACATGTCTTCCCATGGCTTCAACTTCGCTGCTTTTATGATCGAAGGAAACCGCCTTCGAATGTTGCTGATTGAAAGTTGAAGCACCTTCTCGCCCTTCCGCTCCTCCCAGGCTTTGCGAAGTATAGGGAGAAGTTGCGGTACGATCGGACACACCCTGGCAGCGGTTTTGTTTTTGGCAATCGAGAGACAACCCGTCTTCCAGTCGATGTCCTCCCAAGTCAGCGAAAAAACCTCGCTAGGCACGCGAAGCCCGGCATGGCGGGCAAGTCCTATCAGTACCTTCCAATCATGACTAGGACAGGCGGCGAGCAATTTCACAGTATCGGCTTCACTTACATAGTGTCTGACCGTTGCAGCCAACGCGGTGCTTTTTAGCTTTCGAAACGGATTGGATGGAATCCATCCATGATCGACAGCATGCGATGCAACCTGTTTGGCATAACGGTTGAGCGTTCGCTGATGGGCCTCACTCGCCCCTTTCTTTCGCCCCCAAGATTCAAACGCTGCGGCATCGCCAAGCGAAATTGTGGCGATGTCTCGATCGTCACCCAAAAAATCCGTCAGCCGTGCCAACGAACCCTCCAACTTGTCGAGCGAGTTCTTCGCTATGAGTGGTCGTTTGTGAATGACAAAATTATCCACGAGCGTTTTGATTGTCTGCTTTGCGGCCTCCCCCGCCTCGACCTTTGGTCGAGCCGCCGTCAATCCGAGTGCTACCAGCCTTTCCAAAAGCTTGTCATTGTCGGGAAGACTTGCGAGCCACGCAGATACTTCGCCGTCTGGTGCGGAACCGGTCGTCTTGTTTGACAACAGCGACTCTACCTTTGCGAGTATCCGTTCGGCACCCTTCTTTGGAATCTTACCGAGTTGAATTCGTGGTCGTCTGTCTCCAATGACCAAATATATTTCTCGTGAACCGTCGGACTTTGAGCTAAGGGAAGCCATGTTTTTGACAACTTTCGCAGTGACTTGAATCTGTGAGAATGGGATTTAGGAATTTGCAGCGTCATCGGCCTGCTGTGGTGCAGACGGAGATCGTTCCGTTTGTTGGTGGATAAATTTTTCGATATCGGTCCGTGCGTATCTCTTGGCACCAAGGATTCGCACACAAGCAATCTGGCCTGCGTTGGTTATCGTCCAAAGCGTCCGTTCTGAAATGCTCAGTAGCTTGGCCGCTTCTTTCGACGACAGTAGGAGTTTGTCATTTGGGCTCATGTTGACTCCTTACTTTGAATCGTAGCGTGATCCTTCGATTCGATCATCTGGTTTTGCAACAAATTTTCCTCCAGCGATTTCTCGTTGTGAGGAATCGAGGCCAGCCAAGTTGCAACGTCACTTGCACGCCACCTAAGCGATCCGCCAATCCGAATCGGTTTGACGATCGCGTTTGTGGCCACATGCCTCCAAACGGATCGAATCGAGAGCTTTAGGAGCTTGGCAACGTCGTTTACCGTAAGGATTTCAGGAACACTTACGTGCTCCTTGATTTCGTTTTCAACATTCATTCAAAGAGTCCTTCCAGTGGGTCAGCAATGGGTTTGTTTTTTGTTTTTGAACGTCGTTTTTTCGTCGGCGCTTCCTGTTTTGTTGTTGGCGTCCTTCTCGGAATCCTAAAGTGGAGGTCGACTCCAAATTTTGTCGCTTCATCTTCTGTCCACGGCTGAAGGATCTGCTGAGTTGGTGGGCGAGGAAGAAACGCAGGCACGGACTCATTGATCTTGCCGAGATCCACATCAAAAAGCTGATCGCCGTCGATGTGTGTTCGAAAAGTCCCCAACGATCTGGTGATGCAGAAACCAGTTAGTCCGTTTTTTTGCTGCACGGTTTGAGATCCAGGAGTGTTCCTGGGAGAACCGCTTTGCGAACCTGAACCGAATAGTTTCGCGTGGTACTGGATTCTTTTCCGCTCGAGTAGCTGGTTGATTTTGCGACGTACTCTTGTTCGCCAATTAGTTGGCTAATGAACTCAGCGGTCGAAACACATTCGAGCCGTCCAATAAATCGAGTTCCGATCTGCCCCATCAGTTCATCGGTTCCGTACTTCCCATACAGACTTTGGTCTCGGAGCCCGGATATACTTTGGAACGCGAGAGCAATGCAGGCACCTTTACTACGTCCTTTCTTTGCCAGGGATATCAATCCGCTCAATTTTCCAGCATCGGCCAACTCGTCCAAAACAAACCAAGTACGTCGGGTATTGCTTTCGGATTGATCAAGCGTTACGTCGGATGCTCGTTTGAAAATGCAGCGATTTATGCAGTCGATGGATGATCGGCTGACTTCCGAATTACCTAATACCAGGGTGTAGCTTTCCTTAGACCAGTCTCTAATTGCAATCGATTTTTCAGCATGATCCCAACACGCTGCGATGGATTCAAAGGGTTGAATCGAAGTTCCAACAGATGGCATGAGGTTCGAAAGGAGCCTTGAATTCTCAAGGTAGTTTTCGACTAGATGCCTCGTCGCCGCATGACGTTGAAGTATTTGATAGAGCAGGTGTCTGCTTCGTAGGGCTCGCAAAATATCCCCAAGTGAGTAGGTGAAGCCGCTCAGAAAATAACTCAACAAAACGCCATACATCAGATTCCTTGATGCATCCGTAAAGAACGGCTGGCTCTCGTTTCTTGGTGGAATCAAGTTCTGGCAAAACTCTTCCATGATTCTTGGCTCATTGATGTCTTTGCTGATATCCCAAGCTCTACCGCGAGTGTCGAATGGATTCAAAGTCACAACCTTCGACGGATCGACGATCCCCGACAGAATCGGCAATGCATCCTGCTTGGCGTCATAGATCAGAGCTCTCGAATCCCGATTAGCAATTCTTGGGAGGACTGATTGCAGGAGCAATCGAAGCAAAGTTGTTTTGCCTGAGCCCGTGCTACCAATGATGGCAAAGTGATTTGTGCCCTCTTGCTCTGGAATCAACATCTTTCCAAACCGAATAGACTCCTCATCGGAACTTATTGCTTGGATAAGTGCCTGTCGCTTTGGGCCAGCAAAAATTCGCTTCACTCTGGATATGAGGCTACGATTGTTTCGGCTCATGTTAGCTCCCCCTTCGATTTGAGGGGCCATCAACAATTCGGGAGCGCGTTCGTGGCCTGTCACGATGATTGTCAGCAAACGAATCAGTGTAATCGTCTTCGTCATAGACGCTTCGCCCGCTCCCGCGCGGACCGTCGTCATCTCCTGAGAAGTACTTTGCATATATCGTACATGCACTCACTGCCGCGACGACGATCATGTACACTGCCCCCCAAAACGGAGCTTGCAATGCAAAAGCAAAATACAAAAAAGGAAGAACAACGAGGATGCAGGCAATGAGTATTAAATACGGAATGGCAAAAGCCAGACAGCAAGTCATGATCCCCCATTCGCACCAAATGTAGATCGCGTTGTAGATGTGCTTAAGTTGCTTGACGAAGTCGTCCATGTTTTAGAACCTAACGGGGTTTGTGAGTCAAAAGGACTGTGATTGTTCAAGTTGTTTGGCGTGTTCATGAGCAAGTGTTTTGGTGCGGTCTTTCCCTATTCGTTGAGCGATATCAACTAGGTCCGGACCGGCAGTGTGTTCGTCCAAAAAAATGTGTGTTGATTCCTTGCCGCGTGAAAGCTGGACGTAGGCCATATTCCTGTCCGACATCCCCCCGCCCATAAGCACGTACGCATTAGCAATGGACGCTCCTTGCCCTTTGTGTGTCGTTGCAGCATCGCCAAGAGTGATTGCATCCGCGTCAACGGAACGAAGCGGGACTTGGACAATGGCGGACTTTCCTTCCTTCGGCGTGTCGAGCTGCACTCGCATGGTCTTAGTGAGTCGATTGAGACTAGTCACCGTACCCCGATAACCGTTTTCGACTCCGCGAGTCCTATCCGCTTTGCGAAATAAAACTCGATCACCGACGAAGAATTTTTCGTCGTAATGAGTCAAACATGCGTAAGCGCCCATCATGACCGGGGTTAGATTTCGGCGGCGCGGGCTTGATTTGCGGGGTAGTTTTTGCTTGTGGCAACTTGGCCACTTATCCCGAAACCAAACCAACTCGCGAGGCATTCGTGACCC
>Ga0247837_1001840_pt1 | contig 42377 bp, 30 predicted proteins | sample LaCtaG_2_FD_187115 | JGI IMG/M metagenome (GOLD analysis project Ga0247837, IMG submission 187115) | Freshwater microbial communities from meromictic Lake La Cruz, Castile-La Mancha, Spain - LaCruzMarch2015_14.5m | ecosystem: Environmental > Aquatic > Freshwater > Lake | place: Spain: Castile-La...
CCTTCTGCTCGGCGATGGCTCCGGCACTGCCACCGAGGCGCTGGAGCGCTGCGTCCTCGCCGTGCGTCACACGCAGGTCGTGTCCTTTCTCGATGCCGCGCTGCGCACCAGCCACGGCCTGCGCGCATGTTTTCAGCCACCGCGCCGGGATGTGGAGTGCGTGCATCGTTTCCTCATTGTGGCGCATCGGGCGCTCTTCCCGCATCATCCGCTGCCTGCGGAGATCAGCGCGCCTCCGGCTCATGCCCTTCCTGGCGGCGCACAATCCGTGGTCATTTTGGCCGGTGGGTGTTCCAAAGAAGTGGAGCCGCGCCTGCCAGGCTTCCGCGAGCTGCTCGACGCAGGCTTGCACGATTTCCATGGCACCATCCTCTGCGGTGGCACCTGCGAGGGCGTGAGCGGACTCGCGGGCAGTTTGTTTGGCAAACAGAGCGGCAGGCCCGTGCAGGTCATCGGCTATGTCCCGCACATCATGCCGGCTGACGGCACCGCCACGCCGGATGAGCGCTGCCACGAGCTGCGGCGCACGGATGACAAAAACTCCTTCAGCATCCTGGAACCCTTGCAGGCTTGGCTGGACACTCTTGCTAGCGGCATCACCCCGCAGGAGGTGCGCCTGCTCGGCATGAATGGCGGCCACATCGCCGGTCTGGAGTATCGCATCGCCTGGGCGCTCGGGGCCAGCGTCGGCATTCTCCAGGACAGCGGGCGCGAGGCGGATCGCCTGCAGCAGGACATTCGCGCGGGCTATTTCCCAGGCATGCTGCTCCTGCCGCAGGACGCCATGAGCCTGCGCGCCTTTGTGCGCACCCCCGCGCCCAACGCCCTGCTGCTCGCCGATGACGTGCGCGAACGCCTCGCCCGTCTCGTCCACTCCCAGTTCCTGAACGACAACCGCTACCGCAATCCCGACCCCGCCATGCAGCCCTGGGAAACCCTGCGCGGTGATCTACAGCAGTCGAACCTCGACCAGGTGGAATACATGGCGCAGATCCTCACCGTCGGCGGCTTCACCATCGTCCCCGCTACGGGCGACTATGAAGACCCCGGCTTCACCCCTGCCGAAGTCGAGCACATGGCCGAGATGGAGCATGGCCGCTGGAATGTCGAGCGCCTGCGCCAGAACTGGCACTGGCATCCCGAGCGCAAACCGGACAAGAAACAAAGTCCCTACCTCGTCGCCTGGGAGAATCTGCCCGACTCTGTTCGCCGCTGGGACCGCGACAACATCCACGCCTTCCCCCGGCGGCTGGCGGAGATCGGTTTGAAAGTCATACGTGCCAGATGAGCACCTCATCACCCCCTTTCCTACCCCAAAAGAACCAGATTCCCAATGCCCGAAACGCGATCCATGACGGCAAGGATCGCCCTCATGGACACCTCAATCTCAAGGCATCCTCTCTGAAAAAGCCGACCTCAGACCTCCCGTCATGTCGTTTGGGCCAGAAGCACGGTGAGCCGTGAGGTGCTCCCTGAAGAAAGTCTTGCCCGGACCAAGGAAGCTGCTCAAACTGTCATGCGAGACCTTGGAGGCACCCGTCTAAATTTCTGGAATTCCGCAAAATGAAACACCTGACCCCTTTCATGACCCCTTTCACGGGTCCGCTAAGGTCTGAGATTGTGGAATTCCTCAAAATAAAACTCCTGTCTCTTTTTAATCCCACATGACCTCAGTTACTTCCCTTGAGCGACTATGGCAGCAAGTGAGAGGGTGGTCGCACCATGATTATCCGTTTCTTGATCCACTTTACTCACCTTCAACGTTGATGCCCGCGTGTGACTTCACACTCTGGATTCGAGACCGGTTGCTTGAGGGCGATTTTGATTCGGTACGTTGCTTGATGTCCTACATCGGCCCGAATTCAGAATTGTGGTATAGACAGATGGAGACTTTTTTCTCATGGGAAATCCCAGGCCATGAAGGTGTGCTTGAGGCAGAACTACGAGCAGTGATGCTGCTATGCTACCGCTACGCTTGGGCGCATGATTTTCGCCATCTGGCTCATGACTGGCCGCGTCTTTGCCGCGTGGTGCTCGCGGTAGGTAACAAGGAGAATGAATGGTGCGTGCGCATAGCTGCGGTGCCGCCCACCACCCGGCTTGTGGTCTGCGATTCGATGTGCCGTGGCGCAAAGGAAGGATTGCTGCGCATCCCGTGGGATCTCTTTTACGGGGACCGTTGCTATGGCAACAACGCGGCGTGGAATCGCTCTTTTGCAGATTGGCTTGGCTGTTATGATCTGCCGACATCAGCGACACCATTCCCTGCCTCAATGGTGAACATGGATGACCTGCGTTCGCTGGCTGCTGAGTGTGGGATCACGCTCACTGCAAAAAAGAAATCGGCGCTGATGGCAGAAGCAGCCACGCACGAGGAACTCATGCTGAAGTTGTGGCAGACCAAGGGTATTGAGATTCGGCGATGGGCTAGTCGATGTGAGGCGGATGTGTGTAATTGGATCAAACATGCGGAAGAGCTGCTGCCAGCAGCGCAAGCGTTGGTGTTGGAAGCCGCGCAAAGTTTGATGTGGCATGATCATCCGCAATGCCGCCGCATCCGCCCGAAGGCAGAGCTGTCATTTGAGGAGAATTGGAAAGCCCTGTATGAAACACACTTCGGCATGGCGGTGGCTCGGCGGAACTATGAGCAGGCCCGCCGCTATGAGGAAGATGCACGCACGCCAAGGAATGATGGTTTAAAGCGTGATGTTGCTATGGGTATGTTGAACAAGTTAAAACAACACGAAGCGGATCATGGTGTCCTCACACTTGATGTCATCATTGGCAATCCTCCGCCGCCGCCCAAGCGGTGAGAGGGGGCTTATTGCATGAATGGGGTCAGGTGTTTCATATGGCAAGATTCCAGTTTTTAGAGACTTGCGAGCCATAGGAGGTAGCGCATGATCTGAGACACGCGGCACGGGCTTGTTTTGGCGCGGGCAGGACGCCTGCACCCCACTGCAACCCTGCTGAATCCGCCTTGGCTCAGCAGGCGTTGTCTGAGTCATGGCTCACACAACCCTTCATCCAACCCTTGTCGCTGCCTGCGGGCTTGTTTTATGTTTTTCCACGGATGCCAAGGAAGCGGATGAAACGACTGCGGCGCGGGTGCTATCGATCACGGAGTTTGACGGCCAGGATGGGATGAACTGGCAGGTGGTGAACGATGGCGTGATGGGCGGACTGTCAGAGGGCAAACTGACGCCGAACGAAGCCGGGACGTTGCGGTTTAGCGGCATGCTATCGCTGGAGAACAACGGCGGCTTTTCGACCTTCCGCAGTGGCGATTTGAAATTGGACCTTAGCAACGCTCTGGGGCTGCTGGTGCGTGTGAAGGGCGATGGCCGCACGTATCAGGTGCGGCTGGCTACGGACGCCCTGTTTCGCGGCATGGAGGTGTCCTTTGCGGCCGAGTTCGCCACCCAAAAGGGCGAGTGGATCGAAGTGAAGGTTCCCTTCGCCGGCTTCAAAGGCAGCTTCCGAGGCCTCGACTTGCCCGAGGAGCGGCTGGATACCTCCAAAGTCCGTCGTGTGAGTATTCTGCTCGGCGACAAGAAGCAGGCTCCTTTTGAGGCCGAGTTCGATTTCATTCGTACTTATAGCGCCACTGCATGCAAGGGTTGAGGCCGTGAAGGGCGTCCGCGCTGCACGTCCCAAGCCGCCTTATGCGCGGATCATCGCCCCTCGAAACACGAATCAGGCCCTCCAAGGCACACCCGATCCTCAGCCATGATGCGCTCCCGCTTTCTCCAATTCATGACGGCACTGGCAAGCTCTGCCGATTTCGGCCTGCCGAATACTTCTGACCCAACCGACGCGGCCACTGCGGAAGCTTCAGTTTGAACCCCAAGGGAAGGAGGCGCAGGAGCTGGTGCTACTGCTGCGGGACGCTTGAGTCCGCCTGAGGAGTTTGTTCAATACGGCATTGTGGACCTTGTCCGAAAGGAGCGCCCGCTGGCACGAATCGTGGCTCCGGATCTGCATCTGGGCTATTACATGAGGGGTCTGGCGGATGTCTGCCTGCATGAAGAAATCATCGGCCCGGCTAAAAAGCAGGGGCTGCGAGTGATGATCATCGGCGTCTCGATGGGTGGACTCGGGGCACTCAGTTACTCCCTTCGTTACCCTGGGGAGGTGGATCAAATGTGGCTGCTGTCGCCTTTTGTCGGTGAGAAGGAGCTTTTGGCTGAGATCGGAAAGGCTGGCGGGCTGGAGAACTGGAGTAGCCCAGTGGTAACTCCACGTAGCAAGGCCGAGGCACTGCAGAAAATGTGGATGGAGATGAAGCGCCAGTGGCTCTCTCGTTCAGGTCCGCCTTTTGCCATTTCGCTCGTGGTGGGGAAAAGCGACAAACTACTCACCAGCAATCGATTCTTTGCGCGCGCCATGTTAAAGCCCGATCAACTGATCGAGATCGAGGGTGGGCACGACTGGGATTGCTGGAGACGAGGGGTGGATATCCTACTTTCGAAGTCGAAAGGCTGAAGGCACGTCCGCCAGGAAATAGCTTTTTGTGAAAGGGGGCAGGTGATTCAAATGGCGAGATTCTAGTTTTTAGACGGTTTAAACCACACCCTTCCTGATCGGGCGTTTGAATTTCTGGAATTCCGCAAAATGAAACACCTGCCCCCTTTCAGACCCCTTTCACCCCTTATGCCCCCTTTCACCGGGGGCGGTGCAAGGCTCGGAAGCGGCCTTGCCCGCAGGACGACGGCTTTCATCAGCGTTGCGGTAGTGTATGGATGTGCTCGGCGAGTTCTTCGAGCCGCCCCGCCATGTCCTGCAGTATATCGGTCTGGTCCACGGCTTGGCGTTCGCGGCGGCTGGCATTTTCTTGCGCGGGGGTGAGGATGTCGAGGAAGCTGGTGAACAGCCGCTCGACATCTGCCCGCACCTGCTCTGCTAGCATGGTGCGCAGGAGTGTGGTGGAGTCTTCTAGCCGCTCCATGAGCACGCGGCGTGTCTGGTTTAGCGCGGCCTGGGTGATGAGAAAGGTGAAGCCGATGAGCAGCAGCCCACCACCAGCGGCGATGCCTGCGCCCAGTATCCCCTCGAACTGCCAGGCCGCGACGATGCCTGCTAGGACGGGGAGTGTGAGCCAGGGTACCCAGCGGGCACGTCGGCGTGCTTTGCGTAGGCCAGGCTCTACTGCAGCGTCCAGCTTTAGGCCGAGCACGAAGCGGCGGATGGTGCTGTCTATGTGTGCGGCAAAGAGGCGGCGCAGGTCGGGGTCCACCTCGACGGGCAGCGGCTTGTCGGCGGGGTAGATGCTACCCCGGCCTTGGGCGTGGAGGAAGCGGTCGTATTGGAGGTAGTCTTCTTCCAGGATGATGCCCACCTGGCGCCAGCGGTCGCCAGTGCGGTGCTGGAGGTCTTGAAAGAGACGATGGTCGAGGCTTAGCGGCATGTTGGTAGTCTCAGCCTCGGTCTCACTGCTCTGAAAGGCGCGCTTGGTGGCGAGGGCGTCATCTGCCAGTCCAGCGATGCGCAAGCAGGCCTCATGGTAGTCACGCTCGGTAGCGTCCAGCGCAGGGAGGATTTTTTTCAGCGTGCGGTCCACCTGCAATTCGCGCTCGGTCAGGAACTCCTGGAGCAGTGCGGCTGCTCGCTGCGCTTGGCGTGCAATGGTGACGATGTGCTCGCGCAATTGTTCGAGGAGCTGGCGCGCCATGCGTACGGTGCTGGCTAGTTTGTTGAGCCGGGAGGCGCTCTGGCCGACGAGCGCGGAGATGTGCGCCTCCAGGGCGTGGTAGCCGCTCTCCTCCAGCAGGCGCTCGCGGTCCAGGCCGGAACTGCGGGCCAGGTAGGCCTTCTTTGCCGAGACGGGGAAAAGCGGGAAGTCCTTCCCGTAGCGCTGACGTGAGAGCTGGGCCATGTAGTCGGTGATGACATTAATCTCCTCCGGGCTGCGCAGGTCACATTGCTGGAGGATGAAGACCACGTTGCGCATCCAGTGCTTGTGTACTTTGTCCAGAAATTGCCATGCTGAAGCGCCCCATGGATTCATGGCGCTGAAGACGAAGATGACCAGGTCGGCGATGGGCACGAAGCGCTCCGTGATCTCTTGGTGCTCGTTTTCGATGGAGTTCGTGCCGGGTGTGTCCACGATGTGGAAGTCGCGCAGGAATTCTGCGGGCACTTGCACCTCGTCGAGCGTGGGTGTGATAGGCAGGATTTGGTGCTGGGGGCCGTATTTGAAGAATAGTATCTTGCCCGTGGTCGGCATCACGCCGGTGCGGGAAAAGTCCTGGCCGAACAATGCGTTTAGAAAGGTGGACTTGCCCACATTCACCTCGCCGACGACAACGAAGACGAAGGGCTCCTTTAGACTGGCGATGAGATTTTCGACAATGGCGACGGACTTTGCATCCCCGCCTAGCTCGCCGATCGTCTCTGCGAGGGCGTGCAACTCCCCGCCCAGGCGGGAGCGGAGCTTGAAGAAGTCGTCACCAATCATGCTAAATGCGGAGGGCGTGGTTCCCGCTGCCAACCTGGGCCGACTCCACAGAAGGGGCCAGAGTCTGACGGAGCTTTCCGCGTCCAGCGCTCCGCTTTCCTAGTTTAGAGGGGTCAGTGCGGCAGTGGGGATGGGTCTTTGTCATTCAAAGGCACTGCTGGGCGGATGACGACGCCGACGGGCATGTTCGCCTTCTCCATGTTCATGAGTTGGCTGACGGTGACAAATTGGTAGCCCTTGGCCAACAGTTGGTCGAACACAGCGGGCATGGCCTCAATGGTCGGTGGGTGGATGTCGTGCGCCAGCATGATGGCCCCAGGGTGTGCACCATTGACCAGGCGGCTGGTCACGACGGAGACGCCGGGCCTGCGCCAGTCCTGAGGGTCCACTGACCACATGATGGTGGAGTAGCCAAACTCGGAGAACATGAAGTTCTTGATACGTGTGTTGATCGCCCCATAAGGGGGGCGTATGAGATGTGGGCGGTAGTTCGCAGCGGCAAAGAGGGCGTCCTCACTCTGCTGGAGTTCGCTACGTATCTGTGCGTCTGACCGGCTGGTGAGGCTGGCGTGGGTCCAGGTGTGGTTGGCCACCTCATGGCCTTCGGCAATCATGCGGCGGATGATCTGCGGATAGGTCTTGGCACTCCTGCCGATCACGAAGAAGGTGCATTTGATGTTACGCTGCTTCAGGATGTCCAGCAGCTTTGGGGTTAGGCTGGGGTGCGGGCCGTCGTCGAAAGTCATCGCCACCACCTGTTGGGTGATGTTGACCTGGGAGTAGCTTATCTTTGCGCCCGCAGGCGGCACTACAGGCATGGTGGAGGGGTTGTTCAGGCGCTTGGCCATCGGGTTATCACTCATGACCACCTCCTCTGCACTCACGGCCTTGGGTATCCCGGCTAGGTCGGGCTTATTGTCGGGGGAGGAGCAGCCTTGTGTGCCGAGGAGAATGCCAAACCAGATGCTGAGGTACATGCGTTGTGAAATCACAGCGGCGAGGATAAGACACGGCGCGCTTTAGGAAAGCATGAAGTTTATGGAAAGTGAGTGTCTGCGAAAGTCCTCGGCGAGCAGCGTTGTCCCGTGAAAAAGATTTGACGCAGCGGCGCGGCCCTTGTGATAGCCTTGTTGGCAATATGGGACTGCCAGAAGCCATTCGTCACTACAGCATTGAGGAATACTGCGATCTCGAATTCCAAGCAGTTTGCAGAAGCGAGTACTACGCTGGCGAAATCTTTGCCTTGGCCGGGGGCAGCTTCCGGCACAGTCTCATCTGCTCAGGCGTGAACAGTGAACTCAGGGCCAGACTCAAAGGTGGGCGCTGCGCACCTTATGAAAGCAATCTGCGGGTGAAAGTCGTGCCGACAGGGCTGGTCACTTATCCAGATGCCTCGGTCTTTTGCGATAAGCCGGAGCCTGACCCTAGTGACAAGAACAAGCACACAGGCACGAATCCCACCTTCCTCGTCGAAGTGCTATCAAAGTCCACGGAGGGCTATGACCGGGGAAAAAAAGCAGAGAACTACCGGCAGATTCCCTCGCTTCGCGGCTACATGCTCGTCTCCCAGTCAGAGCCGCATGTGGAGCTGTATGAGGTGCTTGGAGACGGCTTTTGGTTCCTCACGGAGGCTAGTGGTATGGAGGGATGCATTCGCGTCTCCTGCTTGGGGATCGTGCTATCCCTAGCGGAAATTTATGATCGCGTGGACTTCACCGAGCCGGAGCAGTGACCGCGCCCATTAGTTCAGTTCCACCTTCTCCGGCGTGTGCGCCATGAGCTGGTAGAGAGGGCCCATTTCCCCCAGCACGGCCTCCCACATTGCGGCAGGTTGCCCCACTGTGAGGATGACTTTTTTCGCCGGGGTGATGATCCAGGACTTGCGCTTAATTTCACCCTCAATCTGCCCGCCGGACCAGCCGGAGTAGCCGACAAAGCCGCGCACCTCGTGCCCCATGCTGATCTCGTGGAGGGCATCTGCCACGGAGAGATGTGTCTGGCAGCGCAGGGTGCCCCGCCTGCGGTTCCAGTGCAGGGAGGCAAAGGCCAGCTTGTCCGTGGCTACCGGACCGCCGATGAAGACGGGCACCTGCCCCAGTGCGCCGAGTTGCTGGTCCGGCAGCAGGTCTGCCACGCGCTGGTCCAGCGGGCGGTTCAGTACATAGCCAAATGCCCCCTCCGCCTGGCTATGGGCAGCCATAAAGATGACCGCGCGCCGAAAGTTCGGATCGTTCATGGAGGGCACGGCGAGGAGCAGGCTGCCGGTGAGGGATGGCGCGTCAGAGGAGGAGTTCATGGCGTTCTGTCCCCCATCATAATTAAGCCCGCTGGATGCGCATGGGATTTCCCCGCGTTTTTCGCCCGCTCATTTATCTGGTCTTTCCCCGCCCTGTAGCTAGCATCGCGCCTTCCCGACCATGGCCGCTGAACTCAAATCCCCGCTCGACCGCGCCCGGCGCAAGGCTTTCCTGCGCCTGATCCCGGTGCTTTTCATCAGCTACATGATCGCCTATGTGGACCGGGTGAACGTGGCGGTGGCGAAGCTGACGATGGTGAAGGATCTGCCAGCTTTCACGGATGCGGTCATCGGCTTTGGCAGCACGCTATTCTTCATCGGCTATTTCCTTCTCGAAGTTCCCGGCACCTTGATGGTGGAAAAGTGGAGCGCGCGGAAGTGGATCTGCCGCATCATGGTCTCCTGGGGTCTGATGGCGGGCCTGACGGCGTTTGTGCGGACGCCGACGGAGTTTTACACGGTGCGGTTTCTGCTGGGGCTGGCGGAGGCGGGCTTCTTCCCGGGGGTGATCGTCTATCTCACGCATTGGTTCACCTCCAGGGACCGGGCGAAGGCTCTGTCCTACTTTCTGATCGCGACGCCTTTCGCACAGATGCTCAGCCCGATCTCGAACTGGCTGCTGAAATTCGGCACGACAGAGGTGCTGCAAAACGGCGAGGTGCTGGTGCATCCGAAGCTCTTGGGGCTGCTGGGCTGGCAGTGTGTGTACATTTTCTGGGCCATCCCGGCGGTGGTCCTGGGCATCGGCGTGCTCTGGCTGCTGACGGATAAACCAGGACAGGCCAAATGGTTGACGAAGGAAGAAAGCGAGGCGCTGGAGTCGGAACTGGAGCGGGAGCGGCAGGTGAAGACGCGGGGGAAGCGGATGACGGTGTTTGAGGCATTTGCCCACCCAAAGGTGCTGCTGCTGTGCGCCGCGTACTTTTTCATCACGACATGCAGCCACAGCATGGAGCTGTTCATGCCCAGCGTGATCAAGGACTGGTATGCTCTGAGCCGTGACAAATTCACCTGGCTCATCGTGCTGCCGCCGCTGCTGGCGCTGTGCGGACAGCTCCTGGGCGGGTGGAGCTCCGACCGTTTCCAGGAGCGGCGGCTGCATGCCTGTGTGCCCATCGCCATCGGCGCGCTGGCGATGCTGTGCGCGCCGCTGACAAAGGGGAACCTTGTGCTGACGATGGTCTGTCTGATGGTGGCCTTTGCGGGGTTCAAGACTTACATGCCGGCCTTCTGGTCTCTGCCCAGCCTCTTTTTGGCGGAGGCGGCGGCGGCGGGTAGCATTGGGCTGATCAATTCGGTGGGCAACCTTGGCGGCGCGGTGGGTCCCTGGGCCATCGGCTGGATCAAGACGGCGACGGGATCATACGCGAACGGCTTCTACTTCTTGGCCTGCTCCATGTTCACGGCCGCGCTGATCATTTTCTACCTGGGCCTCGGCTCGAAGAAGAAGGAGTGACAAACACAAGCTCACGACCGTATCGGCGGGCCGTACCAGACGTAGCACATCAGATAGATGATGATGCCCGTAACGGAAACGTAGAGCCAGACGGGGACCGTCCACTTGGCCATGCGTTTATGTTTGTCAAAGCGCTGCCGCAGGGCGGGCAGGACCGTCATGATGATCATCGGCAGACTCAGCACTGCCAGCGGGATGTGCGTGAGCAGGATGGTGTAGTAAACCGGGCGCGCGAGACCTGTGCCGGCGAACTTCACATGGCCTGCGTGATAGTGGTAATAGAGGTAGCAGCCGAGAAAGGCGGTGGAGAACAGCAGCGCGATGCTCATGCAGGCGATGTGCGCCTTCCTCTGCCTCGCCTTGATGAGTACGAGGCCGAGAATGATGTGCAGCAGAGCGCACGCATTGAAGATCGTATAGAGCTTGGGGAGTTCGGTGACAGTCATGGGTTCTTCGCGGCTTGCTGGGTGTCCTTCTTCTGCTCCTCCAGCAGATAGGCCAGGTCTTTGCGGATCTGCTTGTCCCAGTATTCCTGGAACTGCGGGTCGGAGTTCATCACGTCATGCAGGCCGCGTACGTGGCCCTGGTGGTCCACGAGTGCCACGCGCAGGTCGTGGATATATTTGTCATCGGGCGTGAGGCGGTCCGCGACAGGGAGATCCTGCACGGGACGGAATTTAAAGGAAAGGGTGAGGTACTTGCGCACGTCGTCCTTCGGGCCATTGAGGAACCACCAGTTGTCCGTGTCCTGGATGCCGATGCCGCTGGCGAACTTCTTCATCATCTCCGGCGTGTCATCCGGATCGAGCGTGAAGGAGATGAACTGGACGTTCGGGTTATTCCCCACCTCCTCCTGCAGTTTCTTGAGCTTGGCAACGACGCCCGCGCAGCCACGCGGGCAGCGCGTGAAGACCCAAGAGGCGATGAGTATTTTGCCACGCAGATCAGCCAGGTGGACGGTCCTGCCGCTGCGCTCGGTGAGCTCCAGGTCTTTCTCCAGCCGCCCCATGTAGGCCGGACGTTCGGAGCCGCGTACAGTGCCGCTGCCATCACTGTTCAGGGCGTTCTTGGCCTTCTTTTCTTCGAGCGAGTTGTAGATGAGGTAATTGTAAAAAACGACGACACCAAGGACGATGAAGATGATCGGTATCCACAATGTCCAGGGATTGATGCGGCGTTGTTCTTCGGGATTGGATGGGTCAGACATATTTTGAAAGGTTACGCACGCCGCTAAGCAGACAGGCACAGCCTTCGGCAAAGAAATATAGCACGCAACGAGTCCGGTGAACTAGGCTGTAAAACAAGCATTAAATCATTTCACTCCAGTGGTGAGTATCTGGCCTGTGGAACTGTGCATGTTCATCAGGGTAACCACACGCCGCCTGCGGCTTTGAGACCCCGCTACGTAACGTCCATGCTGTCTGCAAATGCCTGTTTCGTAGCGGATCGGCGCAACTCTTGAGGGCAAAGTCGGGGCAGCGCAGCACAGACTTCGCGGCTGGCATGACCGATGCGCAAAGTGAGCAGGGTTTGAGGCATAAGCCAAGCCTCTGCCTATCGCGAGATGGGATGCCGCCTGGCCGCAGGTGCTGCCCTTACACCAGCATCAGCGCTGGGCTTTCGATCAGCTTGCGCATCTCTGCCAGGAAGGTGGCGGCCACAGCTCCATCCACCACGCGGTGGTCGCCACTCAGACCCACCCACATGCGCTGGCCCACCACGATCTGCCCTTTGTCATCCACCACCGGTGCCTTGCGAATGGAGCCGATCGCCACGATCGCGGCCTGCGGCGGATTGATGATCGCCGCGAACTGATCAATGCCATACGCGCCCAGGTTCGACACGGTGATAGTCCCGCCCGCGAAGTCATCTGGGCTGAGCTTCTTGTTCTTTGCCTTGCCTGCCAGATCCTTCACGCTCTGGCTGATCTCCAGCAGCGTCTTTTTCTCCGCCTGCTTGATGACCGGAGTCACCAGGCCGTCGTCAATCGCGATGGCCACACAGAGGCCCACGGACTTGAACTTCACGATGGCGTCGCCATCCCATGCCGCATTGATCGCAGGCTGGGCCTGGGCGGCGCGGATGACCGCCTTTAGGATGAAATCATTGACCGTGTATTTGTTGCCGCCGGACTTCTCGGCCATGACGTTCAGGTTGGTGCGGAAGTCCATCAGCGGCCCGGCATCCACCTCCATCTGGAGATAAAAATGCGGGATCTGCGTCTTCGAGGCCAGCAGCCGCTCGGCGATGATGTTGCGCATCGTGCTCGTCGGCACGCGCTCATCCTCCGCGCCATAGGCCGGGCGGATCGCCGGGGCCGCCGGTCCGCGCGTGGTACTGCTGCCGCCGCCCACCGGGGCGCTTTCTACATCTGCGCGCACAATGCGTCCGCCAGGGCCGGTGCCATCAAGGGCCGTCAGATCCACTCCGCGCTCCTCGGCGATCTTTTTTGCCAGCGGGCTGGCCTTTACCCGCGCACTGCCTCTGGCTGCGGCACGACGCGGCTGCGGTGCCGTGGGCAGTCGTGGACCAGGGGTGGACACGGCCTTCTTGGCTGATCCGGCAGCGGGCTTCTCAGCCTTCGGTGCCGGCGCAGCCGCAGCCTGGGCTTTGGCGATGATTTCATCCAGATTAGCGGGAGCTTCCTCCCCCTCCTCCAGCACTACGGCCAGCGGGGCGTTCAGCAGCGCCTTCTCCCCCGCCTTCACGATGATCTTGAAAACCGTGCCCTCAAAGAAGCAGGGCATCTCCATCGTCGCCTTGTCCGTCTCCACGTCCGCGACTGCCTGGCCGTTGGTGACCTTGTCACCCTCTTTGATGATCCATTTGGCCAGCGTGCCCTCCGTCATGGTGTCGCTGAGCTTGGGCATTTCGATGATTTTGGGCATGGCGTGTGGGGGGATAATGCGAAGTTTGGGAATGACTATCTGGCGAGATTAGACGAGCCTTCCGCCAGACTCAAATCCGTGTGCAGAGAAAGTTCCACGCCAGGAAACGACATCTGACGGCCTTTGCGCCTCTTTTCATGACCGCAAAAAGATTGACCGCACAATCTGCGGGCCGCTAGCCTTGTCGGCATGCTTAAAACCCACGGCCAATGCAGCAAACATGTCAGTCTGGCTTTCAGGCTGGCGTTTGCTCTGATCCTCGGCGGTTCAGGGATCGCTCAAACACCGCCGCCCAAGCCCGATCCTCTCCAGCAGTTGCTCGCCGAGAATCGGCCGGCCGAAAAGAAGATCCGCCTGCATGTCACTCTGCTGCGCGTGCCGATGGTGGATGCCGCAAAGTCCATGCTCGATGACAAGGGGGAGGCTCCGTTGTTCTGGCGGACACGGCTGAACGAATGGAAGAAGGCTGGCAGGATGGAGTCCATCACCGACTACCGGAGCGAGGATGAGGACATGGCCGAGCGCTCGCCGCTGGCCGCTGGAAAGTTCCGCTTCATCAACCAGGCCATGGCCTCGCATTTCTGGGAGTGGAACCAGTCCGCGAAGGAGGAGAAGGCTCCCCCGCCTGATCCCAACCAGTTGCTGCAGGATCTCAGCGAGGAGGACTGCGGAAATCGTTTCAAAACCACCCTCAACATGAGGCACGGCTGGCGGCAGGCCGCTGTGGGGATCGAGCTGCTCCACTGTCCCAAGCCCAAAAGCCGTCCTGCCACCACCTGGCCTCTGCCCGCCTTCACTGCGCCGCGGTTCCTGTTCCGCCCGTGGCTGCTCAACGCCCACGCGATCTTTCCGGTGAACGAACCCTTCCTGCTCGGCGCGCAGATGGAGCCGCCGCACGACGGGCAGGTCCACACAGGGCATGTCATCATGGCCTTTGGCAGGGTCACCCTGCCGGAAAAGAGCGGCTTCGAACTGGAGGCGGACAAGGCGGACTTCACGCCTGGCAAGCGCGTCCAGACCTGGACCCTGGCCGTGGACCGCGCGGTCTTTCTGCCCTGGATCGCCAAACGCCGGTCGGAGGAGCGGGATGGAAAAACACTGGAGACATGGCTGGCAAAGTCAGCCGCACGGGACGGCATAGAACTCCTCGCCACCTCGGCCATCCCGGTTGAAGCTGGCTTCAGTTCCAGGCTGCTGAGCACCCTGAGCTGGGAGGACGCCTCCGGTTTCGAGCCCGGAGGCACATTGACCGAGTTCCGCCCCCTGGTGTGCGAATGCGACAGCTACTGCCTGAGGCATGGCATCGTGGTCGAGCTGGGCGTTCCGCAGGTCACAGAAACGGACCTTTCACGCGATCCTTTTGCCGCCTCTCCTGCCCGCCGGAAACCGGCAAAGGCATGGACGGTCAACCTGGCCATCAACCGGCCTTCCGGTCCGGCGCGCTGGCAGAAATGGAAAAGCGCGATGGAGCGCGATGAAAACGATCCCCATGCCCTGGAGATCGCCGAGGCAGAGTCCGGCGGAGATTTCCAGGATGACTCGGCGGGGACCGGGGAGTCCTCACAGGTGCTGCTCACCATCCCACCCGGCCAGGTTACCCTCGTCAGCGCCGGCATGAAAAAGGACCGCGTGCATGTGACCTTCCTGCGTCTGGTGGCGGACGCCGTCCCAACAATGGACGCGCCAAAAAAGCAGGACGATGCTGACGCGCCCGACATCCAGTCACCCGCCACCACGACCACCTGGATCATCGAGACACCGGTCTCCTGGCAAAGCCGGTTGCTGGGAAAAGACGGCCTCGATCTGCAGGCGCTGGGTCGTGAGCTCCTGGAGGCTGTGAACGATGGCAGCGCCAGCCTCGCGGGCCTGGTCAGCCTGGTGCAAAACGACGGCGTGAGAGGCGCGGCGCATGTCACGGAGCCGAGGATCTACTTTGGCGGAGAATATGTGAACACCGCGCCCGCCCCCCAGGGCATCTTCTTCAACACCCGCAATGTGGGAAGGGAGTCCGTCGGAGACATGATCAAGGCGGAGACGGCGGGCGTGGGCGGCGGCCCGCACGCCGACATGATCTTTGAAATGCGCTCTCTCGGCACCCCGGCATGGCGTCACTGGGGCATCTGGCAGCCGGGTGTGAAAGGAGCCGGAGCCAGGAACTCAGGCATCCTGCGGCCGGTCTTCCCCACAAGCATCGTCACAGGACGCGTGCGCCTGGAGCCGCACACGCCGCAGGTCATCGCGGTCATGCGCCTGTCCGCGAATGGCTCCACCGAGGAGGCTCCTGCCAGGCTGCGCTGGCATGTCACACGTCTCGACACCCCGCTGAGCCTGCCGGTGAGCCGTGAGGTGCGGCCGGACCAGTTCGCCGTTGAGGATGACACCCTCACCCTGCAGGCCGTGGTGCTCAAGGTCGCCCCCGCCTTTGCACTGCCCGCCGACGGCGATGCCGCCGCCGCAGCCCTGCTCAACGGAGCCCTCGCAGGTGATCATGAGGTGCTGGACCTGATGACCCTTCCCATGGTCGGCGGCATGACCATGACGGCCACGACAGGCCACGACCTGCACTTCACGAGCGGCCGCAGTTCCCAGCCCAGCGAAAAGCATGACGATGCCTTCAGGGTGCCGGCCGCCATGCCGGAAGGCACGCGTTACGACGACCAGGTGCGCTTCAAGAACCGCATCGTCGGCTTCCATCTGAGCCAGCTTGATGGCGACGGCGGATGGATGATCGAGCGTGATGCCAGGGTGCCTGAGATCATCACGGACACTTTTCCAAACGTGCGCCTGGAGTGGCCTGACCTCCGTTCCGGCCAGGACTGGGAAGATGTGCCCCGGGTGACCGTCAGCGTGCAGCGCCCCATCTTCACTATCCAGAACGCCGAAGGCAGGCTGCCAGATGCCGGCAAGGCCGTCTGCAAACGGTTGTCCGACGATGCCGTGCTCGTGATCCGCTCCATGAGGTGACGGCAACGGCAATGCCAGCCCGCATCCCGCCCATCAAAACAGCCTCCTTGGCCTCCAGCGCATCCACAACGGACATGACCCGGCACTTCCTCCATTCCCTCACCTTTGACCATGAGTCCGTCACAGACTGGGACACGCATCCTTTCTCCGTCCCTGCCTTCCGCCAGCTCCAAACCCTCGAGCTGCATCCCAAAGTCACCTTCTTCATCGGTGAGAACGGCTCCGGCAAATCCACCCTTCTCGAATCCATCGCCGAAAAGCTCGGCTTCCGCTTCTCCGGCGGCAGCCGGGTCGAAAGCCTGTTCAAACACGAATACACCTCGCCCCTCACGCCGCTCATCAAACTCACCCGCACCAGCAACCGCCCCATGGACGGCTTCTTCCTCCGCGCCGAGAGCTTCTACAACTGGGCCACCGAACTTGACGAACTCGAGGCCACGCCCTTCTGCGGCGGCGTGCTGCGGGCCTACGGTGGGAAAAGCCTCCACGCCCAGTCCCACGGCGAATCCTTCCTCAACCTCCTCACCCAGCGCATAGATGGCCACGGCATCTACCTCTTCGACGAGCCGGAGGCCGCCCTCTCCCCCCAGCGCCAGCTCTCCATGCTCGTCCGCGTGCATGACCTCGTGGATGAATTCTCCCAGTTCATCATCGCTACCCATTCCCCGCTCATCATGGCCTACCCAGACGCCTGGATTTATCAATTCACCCCGGAGGGCATCCACCGCATCGCCTACGAGGACACGGACCACTACCAGATCACCCGCTCCTTCATGCGTGACCACAAAGTCATGATGAAACGGCTGCTGCGGCGTGAGGATGAGCTCGATCTCGGCGATTGATATAAAGGGGAATGACAGAAAGAGACACCTGTGTGGAGCGTAATCGGCTCCCCCATCCCATGCCCCCACCTCTTTTCCCCTGCATTGCCCTGATTCTGCTGGTTGCCACGACGCACGCCGAGACTGCGGATACCAAACCGCTCGTCGAAAAAACCATCGCCGCCATCGGTGGAAAAGACAAGCTGCTGAAAACCTTCCGCATCAAAGAAATCTACCATTTCGGCGACAAACCGGAGCCTGCCGAGGGCAAGAAACGTTCCACGCGCGAGTCAGTGCTCGAAATGCCCGGCTGGTGGTGGATCAACAAAAAGGAGCGTGCTGAAGAGCCCGCCAAATACGACGTCTGGGCCTGGACGCTCGGCATTTTGGTAGATGAGAAATCGAAGATTGAGTCCATCGCTGATCTCACCGACGAGGGCAAAACCTGCTTTGGCCTTAAAGTCAGCGGCAGCGTCACGCCAGCGATGGATTTCTACTTCGACCAGGAAACCGCCCTCCTGAAACGCCTCGACTGGCGTGCCGATTTCTACCGCTTTACCGACTGGAAGGAGCACGACGGCGTGAAGTATGCCAGTAAGACAATCATCTTCAAAAAGAAGGACAGCAAACCGTGGTTTTTCCACGAGGTGCTCGAAGTCGAACGCCTAGCCAAGCTGCCCGAAGGCATCATCAAACCATGAACCCAGGCTGTGCCGGAGGTAGAGGAAAAGAAGAACAACAACAACGGCAATAACTATGGTAGTGAGCCGCGTTGCGCCAGAATCCGCCTCGACTCGATCTGAAATTACCAGTTGCCGCCTGCCGCCCTTCCTTTCCACAAACTCATGAACCTTCTTCCTGTCATCGTTTTCACCCTGATTGCGGCTCATGCCGGGGCCGCCAGCCTGTCAAAGCCCAACATTCTTTTCATCATGGCCGATGATGTCGGCTATGGTGACCTGGGCTGCTATGGGGCCAAAGTGGTGAAGACGCCAACGCTCGACAGACTCGCCACGCAGGGCTGCCGGTTCACAGATGCACACTCCACCGCCAGCACCTGCACCCCCACGCGGCGCGCATTTCTCACAGGCGCATACTCCTGGCGGCAGCAGCCAGGCTCCAGCATCGCACCAGGGGATGCGGCGATGACGATCCCTCCCGGCTCAACCACCCTGCCTGCACTTTTGAAAACTGCAGGCTACCGCACAGGTGTCGTCGGCAAGTGGCATCTCGGCCTAGGAGGCGAAGGCGGGCCGGACTGGAATGGCGAGATCAAGCCGGGACCGACCGACCTTGGTTTCGACTTCTCCTTCATCATGGCGGCCACGGGCGACCGCGTGCCCTGTGTGTATGTGGAGGGCAGGCGTGTCGTCGGGCTTGATCCGGCCGATCCCATCAGCGTCAGTTACAAGGCCAAGGTCGGCTCCGAACCCACAGGCCGCGAAAACCCGGAGATGCTGAGGCTAAAACACACCCACGGCCATGACATGACCATCATCAATGGTGTGGGCCGCATCGGCTGGATGACGGGCGGCAAATCTGCGCGCTGGCGTGACGAGGACATGGCAGACACGTTTGTGCAGCAGGCAGTAAAGTTCATCGGGCAGAGCACGGACGCACCGTTTTTCCTGTTCTTCGCCACGCATGGCATCCATGTGCCGCGCGTGCCGAATGAGCGCTTCATCGGCAGCAGCCCGCTCGGTGCCCGCGGTGATGCCATTCATGAGCTGGATGACACCGTCGCCCAGGTGCTCGCCGCTCTCGAAAAACGCGGCATCGCAGACAACACGCTCGTCATCTTCACCAGCGACAACGGCGGCGTCTGGGATGACGGCTATGCGGACCACGGCCCTGATGGCCTCCACGCACTGAATGGCAGCCTGCGCGCCGGCAAAGGCACACTGTTCGAAGGCGGCCACCGCGTGCCATTCATCGCGCGCTGGCCTGCGCGGATCAAAGCGGGCACGGAGAACGCGGCGCTCATCACCCATGTGGACATGTCGGCGACACTAGCGGCTCTCACGGGCGCGGCCCTGCCTGCGGAGGCCGCACCGGACAGCTTCAATGTCCTCCCCGCGCTGCTGGGTGAAAGCCAGACCGCTCGCGAGCACGCCATCTTCCACGTCGGCGGTACGCAGGGTCCGCTGGCGCTACGCATGGGTTCATGGAAATTCATCCAGCCGGGCAAAGGCGGCTACGGCAAGAAGCCCGCAAAGAAAGACTCCGGCGCAGGCCAGCCTCAGCTCTACGATCTCGCGCAGGATCCCTCCGAGCAGACCAACCTTGCCCACAGAATGCCGGAGAAGCTGAAGGAATTTGCTGACTTCATTACAAAGGCACGCCAGACAGGACGCACACGCGAGTGAGGGCTCACTGATCTCGTATCAAAATTCTGGCGACACACCCATCAGCTTTTATCCATTCTTCCGGGCCGCATCGCCCACTTGAGAAGAAGACTGCAACGCAGGAAAAAACGCCGAGAGCGAAGCTTGTGTTGGACCGCGTGACCAATTTCTCGGAGATCCGCAGCGCGCTCAACTTGAGCAGTGCGAAATCCTACAAGATTCACAAGCACCTCGCGGCTGCCGGAAAGTAACGGGATTGCGGACAGAGGGTAAACGGGTAAAGGGGTCAGGGGTAAAGGGGTCAGTCAGGGGAAGTCAGTAAAGTCAGTAAAGGGGTCAGGTGATTCAAATTGCGAGATTAAAGGGGTCAGGTGATTCAAATTGCGAGATTCCATTTTTTACACTTTGCAATGCACCTGATGCATGAAGGAAGCCCCAGCCTTGCCCTCTTTCGCACGCCCTCACTCTGGCGTGAGTTGCTGGTGGTGGTGCAGGTTGGTCTGCTCCCCCACAAAGTTGAACGATGTCCTATGAGAGTCCGAAGGTCGCGAAACGCACCATCAGACACCATGAAACGCAAGAGACACACCGCAGAGAAAATCATCTGGAAGCTGCACTCAGCGAGGGCTTGCGAGGGCGTTCTCCACCGCTGCGGATAACAAAGCGCTCCCTTCGGCGTTATCTGGCAGCCATGACCAACCGCCGCTGCTTCCTCACCCAGTCCGTCGCCGCCTCCACCGGCGTTTTTTACATCGCCAAAACCTCCTGGGCGCAGAAAAGTCCGGGTGATACCATGAACGTCGCCGTCATCGGCTTTGGTGGTCGCGGCAGCTCGCACATCGGCGGTTACAAGAAGCTCAAGGACGAGGGCGTGCGCGTCGCTGCATTGTGCGATGTGGACAGCAAGGTGCTCGGCAAGGGCGTGGATTCCTTCGAAAAGGAAAAGCTCAAGGTCACCGGTTACACCGACCTGCGGAGGCTGCTGGAGAACAAGGACATTGACGCCGTCAGCATCGCCACGCCAAATCACTGGCATGCACTGGCCACCATCTGGGCCGTGCAGGCGGGCAAGGACGTGTACGTCGAGAAACCCGTGTCCCACTGCGTGTGGGAAGGCCGCCAGATGGTCAAAGCCGCGCGCAAGTACTCGCGGATCGTCCAGACCGGCACGCAGTCGCGCTCCAGCCGCAAAGGCATCGCGGAGGCGGTGAAGTATGTGCAGGCAGGCAACCTCGGCAAAATTCTCCTCTCACGCGGCCTGTGCTACAAGAGCCGCAAGAGCATCGGCAAAGCCGAAGGTGATCAGCCTGTGCCTGATTCGATCGAATACGATCTCTGGTGCGGACCGGGCCCGAAGCTGCCGCTCACGCGCAAGAAACTGCACTACGACTGGCACTGGACCTGGGCCTACGGCAACGGCGACCTCGGCAACCAGGGCATCCACCAAATGGACATCGCCCGCTGGTTCCTCGGCGAGATGGAATTGTCCCCCAGCGTGTGGAGCGTCGGCGGTCGTCTCGGTTACGAAGACGATGGCGAGACGGCAAACACGCAGATCATCTATCACGGCTATGAGAAAGCCCCGCTGATCTTTGAAGTGCGCGGCCTATCCGAATCCAAGGAGGCCAAGAACATGGACAAGCTCATACAGACGAGCCGGGGCGTGAAGTTCCAGCCGAATCCGGGCAAAGACGGGAAAGAAGGGGTAACGGGCGCGGGCGTCGGCGTCATCATCGAATGCGAAGGCGGAACTGTCGTCGTGCCGAACTACTCCGGGGCCATCGTGTTCGACAAGGATGGCAAGGAGATGAAAAAGTTCGAAGGCAGCGAGGACCACTTCAAAAACTTCATCAACGCCTGCCGCCGCCGCCGCGTGGAGGATCTGAACGCCGACATCTTGGAAGGCCACCTCTCCAGCGCCCTCTGCCACACCGGCAACATTTCCCACCGCCTCGGCAAGCAGGAAAAGCCCGAGGCCATCCTCGAAACGATCCAGGGCGACCGCTTTGCCACCGAGACCTTCGACCGTCTCAAGGAGCATCTGGCGAAGAATGAGATCAATCTCAGCAAGGAAATGCTCACACTCGGCCCCGTGCTCAAGATGGACGGCAAAACCGAGCGCTTCCTCGAAAACGACAAGGCCAACGAGATGCTCAAGGACAAGTACCGCGAGCCATTCGTCGTGCCGGAGGAGGTGTGAACCGTAAAACGATCCCACGTGTGGGACCAACTCGTTCCCTTCAACCAAAATTCGCAGGCTGCCCGGTGCTCTCCAGCACCGCGTGCCAAAGCTCGCCCCTCGGGTCCACCTTCCTACGGCCATGCGTCACCATGTCCAGCGGCAGATGCACGAACGAGCCATGCCAGCGGCCCACTAGCATCCCGGTCTTTCCCGCCATCGCCGCATGGACCGCCGCCTGCGCCAGCCGTGAGCAGTACACATTGTCCTGCGGATTCGCCGGTACGCTGCGGACGATGTAGCTGGGGTCAATGTACTTGAGGTTCACCTCCATGCGCCGCGCCTTGAAGAAGGCGTTGATCTGGTCTTTGAGAAACAGGCCGATGTCGCCATACTTTTTGTTGCCGCTGGCATCCGTGGCTTTGGAGTCGGTCTGCATCAACTCCTGTCCCGCGCCCTCCGCCACCACGATAACCGCGCTGCCGCGCTTTGCCAGCCGGTAGCGCAGTGCCTCAAGCAGCCCCTTTGTCCCCTCCAGGGTGAAGGGCACCTCCGGGATGAGCACAAAGTCCACATTGCTCCCCGCCAGCGCAGCGAAGCAGGAGATGAAGCCGCTGTCACGGCCCATCAGCTTCAGCAGGCCGACGCCGTTCACCGCCCCGCCCGCCTCTGTGTAGGCGCACTTCACCGCCTGCACCGCCTCGGCAAAGGCCGTCTCGAAGCCGAAGCTCTTGTCCAGGTACATGATGTCGTTATCAATCGTCTTTGGGATGCCCACCACGGCCTTTTTCAGGCTCCGGGCATCCACCTCCTGCGCGATGGCCGAGGCTCCCCGCAGCGTGCCATCACCGCCGATAACAAAAAGGATGTCCACGTTCATGTCCTCCAGCGTGTCCACCATGTCCCCCACCGGCTGCTGCCCGCGCGAGCTGCCCAGGATCGTGCCGCCGAAGTTGTGGATCTGCTCCACTGACTCCGGCTTGAGCATCAGCGGCGTGTGCCCGTAGCGCTGCACCAGCCCCTCATAGCCGTAGCGGAAGCCGTACACCTTCGTCACCCTGTACCGCCGGTAGCATTGGTTCACGATGCCGCGGATGATGTCGTTCAGCCCCGGGCATAGGCCACCGCAGGTGACGATGCCCACAGTCGTCCGTACCGGGTCAAAGAATATCCTCTCCTGCGGCCCCGCCTCCTCAAAGCTCATCGCGCTGCTGTTCTCCATCAGCTCATTGACCGTGTTTGCATAGAGCACACGGTCACCCTGTTTCTTGAAGGGCACCTCCGCCGCTCCGATGCGGTGCAGGGGCGAGCGAAAAAGGCAGGGACCGAGGGAAGGGATCTCGACATTCAGCATGGAGATTCTCCTTGTAGCATGACCGGTGCCAGCGCCGCCCTGCCGCTTCGCAAAAAATTCCGCGTGCCTCGCGTGGCATCCATGCTCTACTCCGGGTTCTGACCATGTTCATGATCGCCCAGGCACTCCACCTGCTCCCCCTGCGACTTACGCTAGGGTAGGCGGCCCGTTGTTTCCTCGTCATGCCCTTGCCGTCACGTCACGGCGTCTTCTCAGGTCAGGAAAGAATCCTGCATAATCCTGAAAACTTGTTAACCCTGTCCAATCTAGCCCCGTCATGTTGAAAAATCCGTCCATCAAGTACCAGCCCTTCCCGTTGATTGATCTGCCCAACCGTCAATGGCCCAGACGACATCTCACCCACGCCCCCATCTGGTGCAGCGTAGACCTGCGCGACGGCAATCAAGCGCTCGCAGTGCCGATGAATGTCTCGCAGAAGCTCGAAATGTTCGATGCGCTGGTGAAGTGCGGCTTCAAGGAGATCGAGGTCGGCTTTCCCTCCGCTTCGAACACCGAGTTCAGCTTCAACCGCCGCCTCATCGAGGAGAAACGCATCCCCGACGATGTGACGATCCAGTGCCTCGTCCAGGCCCGTGAGGACTTGATCGAAAAGACCGTCCAGAGCCTCATGGGAGCCAGGAACGTCATCATCCACATGTACAACAGCACCTCACCCGCGCAGCGGAAGTATGTGTTCGGCATGAGCAGGGAGCAGATCATCGGCGTGGCTGTCAAAGGCGCGCAGATGATCCAGGATCGCATCCACCGCCTCACGAAAGGCGGCACGCAGGTCATGCTGCAATACTCCCCGGAAAGTTTCAGCGCCACGGAGGTCGAATTCGCCAAAGAAATCAGCGAGGCCGTCATGGACGTGTGGCAGCCCACACCGCAGCACAAGATGATCCTCAACCTGCCGGACACCGTCGAGGTCTGCATGCCGAACGTCTATGCCGATCAGATCGAGTGGATCTGCACGCACATCAAAAACCGCGATAGCCTCATCGTCAGCCTGCACACCCACAATGACCGCGGCACCGGCACAGCTGCCACCGAGCTGGGCCTGCTGGCTGGCGCGGATCGCGTGGAAGGCACGCTCTTCGGCAATGGCGAGCGCACGGGCAATCTCGACATCGTCCAGGTCGCCATGAATCTCTACATGCACGGCATCTCCCCCGGCCTCGATTTCAGTGACATGAGCGGCCTCATCCACATGTATGAGCGCACCACCGGCATGACCGTCGCCCCGCGTCACCCCTACAGCGGCGAGCTGGTCTTCACTGCTTTCAGCGGCAGCCATCAGGATGCGATCAAGAAGGGTCTGACCGGTTACGACCAGCACAAGACCATCTGGGACGTGCCCTACCTCACCATTGATCCTAAGGACATCGGCCGCGAGTACCGCGAGGTCATCCGCGTGAACAGCCAGAGCGGCAAAGGCGGCGTCGCCTACCTGCTGGAGAGCGAGTTCGGCATCGAACTGCCCAAGGACATGCAGCGCGAGTTCGGTCCGCTGGCGAATGACATCGTGGACAAGCTCGGCCGCGAAGTAACCGCCGCCGAGTTGAAGGACATGTTCTGGAAGGAATACATCCAGCGCGAACAGCCTTTCGCCCTCCATCACTTCCATGCCGACGGCGTGGACGGCGTCTTCACCTGCCGTTGCAGCCTCGTCAAAAACGACCGCGAGACCGGCATCACCGGCACCGGCAACGGCCCCATCGCCGCCTTCGTCAACGCCCTCATCACCGATGCCGACGCGCCGTCGTTCGAAGTCGCCACCTACCGTGAGCAAAGTCTCAGCTCCGGCACCGAGGCTAGCGCCCTCGCCTACATTCAGATCAAGCTGGCCGACGGCAAAACCGTCTGGGGCGCAGGAGTGGACACGAACATCGAACTGGCCTCCATCAAAGCGGTGGTTAGCGCGGTGAACCGGGCGTCATAATGAAGTGCAGGCGTGCTTGTCCGCTTCTGTGCTTCGCGGTCATCGTTGCATAGGGTGATTTGCGGGAGTGGCGGACTTCCTGACCTTGCACGCCGCATGAAAACACGGATGAAGGGCGATGGACACGAATACGACCACCACTACCCGCCGCAGCCTAGCCACGCGATTCGTGGTGGTGTTTGCCGCTTTTGTGGTGGTGGGGTCACTACTGCTGCTGGCGTGGCTGCGGCATCAGCAGCGGGAGGAATCCGTGCGGGTGTTCCTGCGGCTGGCACATACGGACGCGGACTTTGTGCGGCGGCTGAACCTGCCGCGTAGTGCGAAGTTGGCGGCGGATCTCCAGCAGTTGCTGCGCATGGACATTTTTTTCCGCGATGCGGAGGGGCGGTTCGAGCCGCCGCCGGGCGATCTGAGGCGGTTGTTGAAGGAGACGCCGCGCCATGAGGTGCGCGCGCTGGCGGAGGGACAGCAGGTGCTCATTCTGCGGCTGGATGAGCGGCATGACATGATCTTTCTGCGCACGGTGCCGGAGGTGACGCTGAGCTTGTGGCATCCGGCGACGCGGAATGCGCTCCTGGCGTTCTGGCTGCTTTCAGTGGCGCTGGCCTGGGTGATCGCAGGGCAGGTGGTGCGGCCAGTGGCGCGGCTGACGCGGGGGCTGGGCGTCTTCTTTGAGAGCAAGGCGCATGTGCCTGCGGAGACGACGCGCCGTGATGAGATCGGCGAGCTGGCGCGGGCGCTGACGCAGGCGCGGGATGAGCTGCTGGATGAGCGGGAAAGGCGGGAGCAGTCGGAGCGCATGGCGCTGCTGGGCCGCGTGGCCACGGGGCTGGCGCATGAGATCAAGAACCCGCTGGCGGCGATCCAACTGCACACGCAACTTATGGATGCGGCGGTGCCTGACGCGGAGGCGGCGCATTCGCTCCGGCATGTGCAGGCGGAGGTGCGGGTGATCGAGGGGCTGGTAAATCAGTGGCTCTATCTCACGCGCCCGGTGCCGCCGAAGATGCAGACACTGGATCTGGCGGAGGTGCTGGCGGAAACGGTGGAGGCGCTGCGGGCGCAGGCGGATCATGCAGGGGTGACGTTTTCTAGTCCCCTCACACATGCGGGACGGTTACCCGAAAACCGGCTAAAGTCGGGACTAAAATGCATGGGGGACAGAGCGCGCCTGCAACAGGCTTTTAGGAACGTGATGCTGAATGCCATCCAGGCGATGCCGCGCGGCGGCGAGCTGCGGATCGGGATGAGCCGGGATGACAGGCATTGTCGTGTCTCTTTTCATGATGGCGGCCACGGCTTTAGCCAGGCCGCGCTGGATCATGGGGCCGACCTCTTTTTCTCCGAGAAAGAGGGTGGCATGGGCGTGGGTCTGAATGTGGCGGCGGAGATCATTTCTGCCCACGGTGGCAAGATGATGCTCAAAAATCATCCACAGGGCGGGGCGGTGGTGGAGATTGAGGTGGGAATGATGAGTGATTAGTGATGAATGATGAATTACGAAAGCCCTGAAGGTTTCCGCATTCATCACTCATCATTCTGCCTTCCCTCCCATGCCCCGTATCCTGATCATTGAAGACGAGTACGCTTTGGCCGCTGCGCTCTCGACAGTGGTGAGGCGGTTGGGGGCGGAGCCTGTGGTGGCGGCTTCCGGGCAGGGCGGCATCGAGAAGGCTCAGCGGCAGGGTTTTGATGCCGTGTTGCTGGACATCGGCCTGCCGGACATGAGCGGTCTTAAGGTGCTGTCCGCGCTGCGTGCGGGTGCGGAGCCACCGCCGGTGCTCATCATCACCGCGCACGGCACGCTGGAGAATGCGCTGGAGGCGCGGCGGCTTGGCGCGCACGATTACTTCCTAAAGCCGCTGAATTTGGCCGAGCTACAGGCCTGCCTGCGCACGCTGATCGCGACGGAGGCCATGATCCGGCCTATGGCATCTGCCATCACGGTGACTCAGGAGGGCGTGCTGATGATCGGTGCCGCGCCGGGGATGCAGCGCTGCTTTGCCGTGGTCGCCCAGGCCTGTGCCACGGAGGTGCCGGTGCTGCTGAGCGGTCCACGCGGCTCGGGGAAGACGCTGGCCGCGCAGGTCATCCACCGCAATAGCGCCCATGCGGCTGCGCCGCTCATCGCCTTCCGCTGTGATGAATGGCCCGCCACGGAGGCGGAGCAGGCGTTGGCGCGCGCGCTGGAACAGGCTGGGGGTGGGACGTTGTTGATCGAGGAGATCGGTGCCCTGCCGCTGCCGCTGCAGGCGCAGATGATGCGGGAGATTAGTGCTGAGCCAGCGGCGGGACCTTCCCTGAACCGGCTGAAGCCGGAACTACGAACGGGACTACGAACGCGAACGCGGGTGCTGGCGACGAGTGCGTTGCCACTGCGGGAGCTGATTTCTACGGGCCGCTTCCGCGAGGATCTGTTTTACCAGCTCAGCGTCCTACAGATCTCCCTGCCGCCGTTGGCGGAGCGCCTGGAGGACATTGCGGCACTGGCGGCTTACTGGCTGGGGCGTGCCGCGCCGGCGCGGGAGCTGTCCATTTCCGCCGATGCCCTAGCTAGGCTGAAGGGCTACGCCTGGCCCGGCAATGTGCGCGAGCTGGTCGCTGCCATGCAACACGCGGCGGCTGTGTGCCCGGGCGCGACGGTGCTGCCGCGGCATTTGCCAGAAAGCATCGCCGAGGGTCAGGCTAACGGGGCGGGGCATTTGGAGACCACCCTGCATCGTGCCTTGACGGCCTGGCTTGACCATAGACTGACAGGTGCTGCTGAGTCATTGCCGGACTACGACACGCTGCTGGCTCAGGTGGAAAAACTCATACTCGCCGAGGTGTTGGCCCGCTATGAAGACCGGCCTACGCACTTGGCCGCTGCGCTGAATATGAACCGTGCCACGCTACGCCGGAAGTTGCGGGAGCTGCTGGGCCGGGAGTAGTGGCGTGCTTGGGGGCGCCATCTTTCTGGGGTGCATTTGCCAATAGATTCCGCCATTCTCTGGTCATTGCATGATCGCGCGACTCCCCCTTCTGCTGCTGGCCCTGCCGCTTTGTATCCACGCCCAGATGCGCGTGCCTTGGATTGCTTCTCGCATCCACGGCTCGCCAGAGCCGCCAAAGCCATTCGTGCCGGAGCAGGTCTTCACCATGATCAGCGCGGACAATGCGCTGGAGCTGGTGGCTGCGGGTGGGCGCTTTTTCATGGTGACGCGGCAGGGGAAAATCTGGTCTTTTCCCATCCGTGCAGATGTGGAAAAGGCTGATCTCGTTCTGGATTTAAAGACGCTGCATCCCCAGCATGACAGTGCCTACGGCATCGCTTTCCATCCGCAATGGCGGAAGAATCGGCAGGTTTTTGTCACCTACACGACGGGCACGGGCATCGCTGATGGAACCAAGCTCTCCCGCTTTCAACGAGACGCTGCGAATCCGCCACATCTCGATCCGGCCACTGAGACGGTGCTGCTGACTTGGCTCTCTGGTGGGCACAATGGCGCACATCTCCAGTTCGGCCCGGATGGGATGCTTTATGTCTCTACGGGTGATGCCGAGGCACCTTCGCCGCCAGACAAGCTGAATACGGGGCAGGACAATAGCGACCTGCTTTCATGCATCCTGCGCCTGGATGTGGACCGGCAGGATGAGGGGCACACCTACGCCGTACCGCAGGACAATCCCTTCATTGGCAAACCCAATGTTAGGTCAGAAATCTGGGCCTTTGGTTTCCGCAACCCGTGGAAGATCAGCTTTGATGCACAAGGGCGTCTCTGGTGTGGCGATGTCGGCTGGGAATTGTGGGAGATGATTCATCTGGTGAAGCGCGGCGGCAATCATGGCTGGAGCGCGATGGAGGCCACACAGCCCATCAAGCCGGAGACGTTAAGCACGCTGGCCCCCATCACGCCGCCCGTCGTCGCGCATCCGCACACGGAGGCGGCGTCCATCACGGGCGGTTATGTCTATCATGGCAAACGGCTTCCGGAACTCGACGGAGCCTACATTTACGGCGACTACGAGACGGGTAAAATCTGGGCGCTGTGGCACGATGGCACGAAGATCACACGGCATGACGAGATCGCCGACACGCCGCATCGCATCTCCACCTTTGGCCTGGATGAGGAGGGCGAGCTTTATTACATCCACTGGGGGACGCCTGGCGGCATCTACCGCCTGAGCCGCAATCCTGCGGTGGGTAGGCCGTCTGACTTTCCGCGCAGGCTCAGCGAGGCGGGCCTGTTCAGCGACGTGGCGGCGCAGACACCTGTGGCGGGGGTTTATGAGTTCCAAATCGCGGAGCCGATGTGGCAAGATGGCGCGGTGGGGCAGCGGTTCATCGCGCTACCGGGGGGCACGGGCATCACCACAAAGGTTAATCGGCGCAAGGATGGCAGCATCGCCAACACCGAGATTCTCTGGCCTGCGGATGCGGTGCTGGCGAAGACGCTTGCATCGCCGGACAAACCGGCGCGCAGGATCGAGACGCAGGTGCTGCACTACGATGGCGAAACTTGGAACGGCTACAGCTACCGATGGAACGAGCAGGGCACGGATGCGGAGCTGGTCGGCACAAACGGCATGGAAGGCGGCGCGGGTGCCCCCGCATGGCGCTTCCACAGCCGCGCCGAGTGCGTGCGCTGCCACAATGCCTGGAGCGGTTTCGCGCTGGGCTTTCAGCCGCAGCAACTGGCCGCGATGCTGGGGCAGGAGCAGCGGCCTGCTGACCAAGCGGCGGTTGATCTGGCGCTGGTGGACAAGGAGTTCTTTGTGCAGAGCAGCGCCCGGCTCGTTTCCAGCCATGATGATGCCGCGCCCGTGGAAAGCAGGGCGCGCTCGTGGTTGCACGCGAACTGCGCGCACTGCCATCGCCGCCACGGTGGTGGCAGTGCGCCGCTGATGCTGAACATCGAACTGACGACGGCTGAAACCGCGCTACTGGGGGAAAGGCCGACACGCGGAGACTTCGGCATCAAGGATGCGCGGGTGATCGCAGCAGGTGCGCCCTGGCGCAGCGTGCTGCCTTATCGCCTGGCCATCCAGGGCAGTGGCCACATGCCGATGATCGGCGCACGCGAGGTGGATGTGGCGGGGCTGAAGCTCCTGTGGCAGTGGATCGGCAGCCTGCCACAGGAAGCTGCGACTGGGCAGGAAGATTTGCCTGATATGGCGAGGCTCTCACAGGAGACCTGCGCCCGCTTGCTCGGCTCTGTCTCAGGTGCCATGCAGTTCCTGCACGCGCTGGATGCAGGAGAGTTGCCGCAGCCGGTGCGGGAGCAGGCGGTCAAGATGGCGCTCGCCGCACCCGACGCGAACGTCCGCGCGTTATTTGAGCGCTTCGTGCCGCCGGAGCAGCGCACTATCACGCTCGGCATGAACATTGACGCCGGGAAACTGCTGGTGGTGAAGGGTGATGCGCAGCGCGGTGCTGGACTGCTGACGATGACCGGCAAGACCGCCATCTGCTTGGCCTGTCATTTCGTCAATGGTACCGGGCGCGACTTTGGGCCTGATCTCTCAAAGGTCGGCGCGCGGCTGAGCAGGGAGCTGCTATTGGAAAGCCTGCTGCATCCCTCGAAGGTCATCGCGCCGGAGTATCTGCCCCAGATGGTGGAAACGAAGGACGGGCAGACGCAGGTGGGGTTCATCGTGAGGCAGAACGAGGGTGGCCTGACTCTCAAGCTCGCCACCGGGCAGACGCAGACCTTTGCCAAAGCCGAAGTGAAGTCCCAGAAGCCGCTACCTATGTCCCTGATGCCGGAGGGGCTGCTGCAATCTCTCACCGCGCAGGAGGCTGCGGACGTGCTGGAGTTCCTGTCTTCGCTGAAATAGCGGCTAACCCGCCGAGCGGATAAACCGAAACGTCCACACCGGGCGAGCCGATGACGTGGTCCGGCGGCGTCTGTGGCGCTGGCAAGCCGTTCAGCTCGAAGATGCGCGTGTCCCAGCCCCCCAGCGCCACCGCGCATAGGGGGTAGGGGGTGTGATGCACCCGGCCTGTGCGTAGGCCGTGCGGGCTGTTCGCGTAGAGCAGGTAGCGCTCTGCCAGGAAGAATTCCAGACTGCCCTCTCCGGCATGACGGGTCTCCTTTTCCAGGCGGTAAATGAACTCAGATACGCGGCTGTCACCACGCCGCTGGGAGGTATAGCGGATCGTGTCATCGGTGGCGCGCGTGATGCTCATGTCGGCGTGCTGGTAAGGCAGGTGAAAGAGTGTCCGCCCGATCCAGACGGCTAGCGGTAAGTCGCATTCCAGGGAGTAAAACCACACACCGGGGCGGCCCTGGTCGTCGTGGACGTAGGTGCGTAGGTTCATCTCCAAAAAGTCGCTGATGCCAGGCACCCGCGGGCAGAAGCGCGGGCGGATGCGGCGCATGAGAAAGGGCACGATGGCGACCCAAGCACACCCGTCGAAAGTGTCCACATGCAGGCCGGGCGGCAGTGTCGCCTGCACAACATCAGGATCGCAGCGCCAGTGCAGAAACAGCAAGTCCTGCCAGCGCTGACGCATGACGAAGGGCTGCGCCGGACGCTCACGCAGAGCGAGTCGTTGGCCGGGCGCAGGTTTCATGACAGTGGGGCAGGTCATTCCTGACAGGCCCGTTCTTTTTGAAAACAGCCGCGCTAGTCGAGCACCGGCTCGCTTTCCACCAGGGTGTACACTTCCACCGGCTCTGGCTGGCCTTTGACGGGATGGATGCCGACGTTCTTGTAGTGGATCAGGCCGTCGGGCCAGCCTTCCACAAAGGTTGCGCCAGCCAGCACGGGTACCTGGAGCTTTCGTGTCAGGCTCTCAATGCGGAAGGTAACGTTCACGGCCTCACCGACGGCAGTGTTCACTCCACGCCCCATCGCACCCAGGGCGACATCGCCAATGTTCAGGCCGACGTGGCAGTGGACCTCGAGCTTCATCTCATCCCGCATCATCTTGCGCACGGGCGATTCTCCTGCCTCCGCATTGCTGAGCAGGCGTGCGGCCTCGGTGGCCTGCGCGCGAACTTCCAGGCTGTCCCCGGCCCAGTAGGCGAAGACGCCGTCACCGATGAACTTGTCAATGATCGCACCACGTGACTTGAGCACCTTTTCACAGTCTGCATACCATTCCCGCAGCATGGCGGCCACCTGCTCGGCGGTGAGCTGGGCGGAGATAGTCGTAAAGTTCCGCAGGTCGCCCACGAGCAAGGTCGCCCGCACCGTCTTCATCGGCAGGGCGATCGTGTGGAGCATCTGCGTGCCGCTGCCGGTGGTATGTGTCTGGTCGCCATCATCTGTCTCAAAGATAAAAAGGCAGGTGCCGAGTTGGATGCGGTCGCCGTGGCGCAGGGCGCGCGCGGTGGTTATAGCCACGTCATTGACGAAGCTGCCGTTGGCGCTGCCAAGGTCGGAGACCCAGTAAAGATTGCCATCCCGCCGGACGGTGGCGTGCTGGCGCGAGACGCCGGCGTCCGTCAGCCGTATGGTCGCGTCCGGGCTGCGTCCGAGGAGATTGAAATCCTCCAGTGAGTACTCGATCCCCTTGTCGTGCTGTCTGAGAAAGGCTGGCATGGTATTTGGCAGAAATTGGCAAAAATCTTTTGAAGCAATTGCCGCGCCGGAAGTCAAGCACCCTGCGCGGAACTTTTGCCAGAGGATGCCAGATAACGGCGGAATCAGCCCGCACCAAGCACAAAACATGCGCTATCGTCAGCTTGCACGCCCCCTCGCCCAGTGGATTGTCGCCCACCATGCCTGCCACCGCCTACGATCAGCTCTGCAACATTGCGCGCGCGACCGCCCTCCTGACCTCTACTGAGTCCATCCTCTCCTGGGACCAGGAGACCTATATGCCTGCAAAGGCGCTGGACTTCCGCGCACGGCAGATGTCCTGGCTCAGCGGTAAGGCACACGAGCTGGCCACCGGCGGGATGATGCGCAAGCTGCAGGAAAAGGCGCAGGCCGATAACCCGCGTGACGCCGCCGCTGCGGCGAACCTGCGCGTCATGCAGCACGACTATGAGCGCGCCGTGTGCATTCCTGGAAAGCTGGTCATTGAGGAGAGTGAGACAGCGGCCCACGCGAAGCACGCCTGGGCGGAGGCGCGGAAAAAGTCCGACTTCAGTCTCTTCGCCCCGCATTTGGAGAAGCTGCTGGGCATCGCCCGACGCAAGGCGGACCTGTGGGGCTACGCGGACGAACCGTATGACGCGCTGCTGGAGACCTACGAACGCGGCGCGCGCACCCGCGAGGTGGCGGCGCTTTTTGAGAAACTGCGGCCACAACTCACCGAGATCGCACGCGCCGCCGTGGAGCGTGGGCAGTCGGTGAAGCCAGGCCTGCTGCGCGGGAAGTACCCGATTGAGAAGCAAAAGCTGCTCAATGCCGAGATCGCCGCCAGTGTCGGCTATGACTTTGAGGCCGGGCGCATAGACACCACTGCGCATCCCTTTTGCACCACGCTAGGCCCGTGCGATATCCGCCTGACGACACGGTATGATGAGAACGATTTCACCTCGTCCCTCTTCGGCGTGCTGCATGAGGCCGGGCACGGCCTGTATGAGCAGGGGCTGCCGGAAGGTGACTTTGGCCTGCCCTCTGGCCGCGCCTGCTCCCTGGGCATCCACGAATCGCAAAGTCGGCTGTGGGAGAACCATGTGGGCCGTTCACGCCCTTTCTGGGAAAAGTGGCTACCACGCGCCGCTGAAGTCTTCCCGAATCTGCGGAAGGTGCGGCTGGAGAACTTCCTCGCCACCATCAACCAGGCCGAGTACTCCTTCATCCGCGTGGAGGCGGACGAGTCCACCTACGACCTGCACATCCTCCTACGCTTCGGCATTGAGCGCCGCATGGTGCGCGGCGAACTGGCGGTCCAGGACGTGCCCGCCGCCTGGAATGAGGAGTTTCATAGTTTGTTCGGCATGACACCGCCCGATGACGCGCACGGCTGCCTACAGGACATCCACTGGAGCATGGGCGGCCTCGGCTACTTCGCCACCTACACGCTGGGGAACCTGAACGCTGCGCAGCTCTTTGCCACCGCGCGCAGGCAGCGCAAGATCGCCAGCGCCATTGACAAGGCTGACTACGCGCCGCTGCTGGCCTGGCTGCGAAGCCATGTCCACTCCCAGGGCGGCACGCCCCTGCCCGGCGAAATCATGGAATCCGCCACCGGCAAGCCGACGGATGCGAAGTGGCACCTCAAGCACCTGCGTGAGCGGTTTGTGGGGTGATGCCGGAAGGTTGCAAGTTGAGAGCGCAGAACTGTGGTTCCCGTCAGTTCCTTCTGTGTCTCTCAAGTCTCAACCCTTCACTCTCAACACCACCTTTAAACTCGCCGGATGAGCGCCTGCATCACGCCCTGGATCATCAGTTCCGTCACGGGAATCAGATCCGGGAAGGCGGGGTTCTCGGCCTGGAGACAGGGGCGGCCTTTGTCCACGACGAAACGCTTCAGCGTCGTCTCACCATCAATGAGCGCCGCCACGATGTCGCGCGGACGCGGTTCTTTGACCTCCAGGATGACCATGTCGCCATCGCAGATGTTCGCGCCGATCATGGACTCGCCACGCACTTTCAGGGCAAAGGCCTTCGCATGGCGGCCCAGGCCGAGCGTGGCGGTGTCCAGGGCGATGGAGGCATCCGCCTGCTGCTCCTGCATCTCCGCATAACCGGCGGCGATGCTGCCGTAGAGCGGGATGTCCACGATCTCGGCGCGCCCCAGATCTTCCGGGAAGACCACTGCGCGCGCTTTGTGCTGATGACGCTGGATGACACCCTTCTTTTCCAGCGCACGCAGATGACTCATAGCGGCAGTCTGGCTGGAGAAGCCGAAGTGCTTCTGGATGTCGCGAGTGCTGGGCATGACGCCCTCCTGGCGCTGGTAGCTGCGCAGATAGTCGAGCAGCTCGCGCTGACGGTCGGTGAGTTTGATGGGGCTGGCCATAAGAACTGTGTTCGCGCGAACAATCACGCCTGTTGCCGGTGATGCAAGGGCTTTTCCCGGCGGCGAAACGCGCCATGATGTCGGCCATGCATCGTCTTCTTTGGATCATCCCCGCCACCGCCAGCATGGCTCTGGCCCAGGCACCGCTGCCGCTCAACCGTGCCCCGGTGGAGAAAACCGGCACGCTGCCAGCGGACACGATGATCCTTTCCCAGAAAGCTGCGGCGGCCTTTGGCAAAAAGGACTGGGATACTGCCCGCGCGGCCTACCAAGAGATGCTGCAACTGGATGCTGCCAATGCACTCGCCTGGGCCAACCTCGGCGCAGTGGAACAGCAATCCGGCAGGGTAAAGGCGGCGCTGGAGTGCTTTGAAAAATCCGTGCTGCACAACCCCACGCTGGCGCAGTCCTGGAACGCACTCGGCCTCATCCACTCTGCGCGTGGCGATAGCTACCTGGCGATCTCAATGTTCACCCGCGCCATCCACGAAGACCCCCTGGATGCGCACGCCCACAACTACCTCGCCATCGCCGCACGCAACCTCGGCTGGACCGCCACGGCAGAGGCGGAGCTGCAGCGCGCCATTGAGCTAAACCCGAAGTACGGCATCGCCCACTTTAACCTAGCCCTGCTCTATGTGGACCAGAAACCACCGAGCACCGAGCTGGCAAAGCGGCATTATCAAAAGGCACTGGCGCTCGGGGTGGAGAGGGATGATCTCGTCGAGCGGAGGCTAAAGGAGTGAGCGGGGAAAAATCCATGCTCCCGTGGAATCTCCAGAACCAGATCAACGACCTGCACGCCCAGGGCCTGTGGCGCGAACTGCGCACGCTCGATTCCGCCCAGGGACCGGTCATCCAGCATGACGGGCGCGATTATCTGAACTTCTCCTCCAACGACTACCTCGGCCTCGCCTCCGCGCCGGAGCTAAAGGCGGCGCTGCATGAGGGCGTGGAGCTTTATGGCGCGGGCGCTGGAGCCTCGCGGCTAGTGTGCGGCACGCTGAAGCCTCATGCCGAGCTGGAGGCTGCGCTGGCCACCTTCAAATACAGCGAGGCGGCGCTGACCTTTCCCAGCGGTTACGCGGTGGCGATGGGGACGATCCCCGCGCTCCTCGGCGCAGGTGACACAGTCATCCTCGACAAACTCAGCCACGCCTGCCTGGTGGATGCCGCGCGGCTGAGTGGCGCGACGATCCGCGTCTTTCCCCACAACCATCTGGGCAAGCTGGAGCGCCTTTTGCAGACTGCCACAGGCCGTGTGCTCGTGGTCACGGAGTCCATCTTCAGCATGGATGGAGATGCCTGCCCGCTGGCAGAAATCATCGCGCTCAAAGACCGCCACGGCGCGTGGCTGCTGCTGGATGAAGCCCATGCCGTGGGGGTCATCGGGCCGCAGGGGCGTGGACTCGCCGCACAGCTGGGTTTAGCAGGCCGCGTAGAACTCCAGATGGGCACGCTGAGCAAGGCACTGGGCCTCAGCGGCGGCTACCTAGCGGCATCGCGCCAGGTGATTGACCTGCTCATCAACCGCGCGCGCAGCCTCATCTACTCCACCGCCCCGCCGCCATGCATCGCCCATGCGGCAAGGGTGGCGCTGGAGATGCTGGCCGGAGATGCTGGTGAACTGCGCAGGCAGCGGCTGTGGCGGCATTTGGGAGTCCTGCATGACCAGCTAAAGCTGGAGCACGCAGCAGAGAGCGCGATTGTGCCCATCATCATCGGCGCTGAGACACGCGCGATGGAACTGAGCACACGGCTGCGCGAGGAGGGTCTCTTGATCCCCGCCATCCGCTACCCGACTGTCGCACGCAGCACAGCACGCCTGCGCATCACGCTCTCTGCAGCACATGAGGAAGTGCATGTGGAGCGGCTGGCCGAGGCGGTGAAACACCTGCTGGCCATGTAATGTTGCAACCAATAGCCAAGCTGAAGCCCGCTATTTAAGTGCAAGATAAAAGTGCCATTCGTGTCTGTCTCGAATGGCACTCGTTTAAGCCACAACAACGTGGAGTACTCCCGTAAGCAGGGTGTGGCGATGGCCCGTTTTGTAGTCCCGGCTTCAGCCGGTCAGGGTCCGCTAGGTCAAAGATCCCCCAGACAAGCCAATGGCCATTGAACCACTGACCGACACTGACCCAACACTAATGGAATCTTGTGCGTCGCCGGAATGATGTGTCGAAACAAAGTGGCCCGCACAGTCCTCTGTGCGGAACGAGCGTCCATTGGACTGCCATGCCGCACAGAGGACTGTGCGGACCACACTGGTGCCGCTCCTTCCGCATGACATCATTCCGGCGACGCATTCATGGAATCTTGAAATAGCGGGCCATTGTCAATGTCAGTCAGCGGTTCGCGATTAATCAACACTCCCTTAGATTTCTGCTTTGTCGGCAGCGGAGTGTGACATCCATGTCACGGAAAAATTCTACCTCCCTCCAAACTTTAATCTTGTTATATCCAAGCCGTCTGTGATCTCCTAACGAAAAGATGAACACGGCACCACGGCACCACGGCACCACGGCACCACGGCACCACGGCACCACGTCGTGGCATTAACACGCCGAGGGATTTTTCAGGTGGAAAGCACGGTTCTCGCGCCTGTAGAGACGATTTTGGTACGCCGTCAGCATCTTCCGGCGCGACAGGAGATCGTTTTGGTAAGGCGTCAGCAGCTTTCGCTAAGGTTGGAGATGTATCTCCAGCGCCGTCGGCACGCGCTGGCGGTTTTTCAGAAGCATCTCCGAGTGCGCCAAAACGTTGCTGCGGCGCATCAGAACGTGCTGACAGAGAGTCGTCAACATCTCCAGCCACGCGAAAACGATTCCTCAGAGCGCCGGAAGCGTCCCCCGGCAGATCGGAATCATCCCCAGTCATTGGAGATTCATCTCCAGGTGGTCCGCACAATCCTCTGTGCGGCTCCGGGTTCCCATCAAGCCCTGCCGCACAAGGATTTGCTTCGCGGCGCTGCGCTAGGTGCGGACCAGTTTCATGAAAGCGCTGTTTTGGGACGCCCCCAACCCTGCCACCAGTCAGCCTTTACCTTCGACGACCCAAATCTGCGCTGGAGCGATCCATCTTATATCCTTGAACCGGGCGATCCCGGCTACCCCTCATAGCACCATCTGACAAACCATCCACCACCAAGCCCAAGAAAATGAAACGCCAGGCCTACTATCCCACCAACGCCCCCGAGCAGCTCGTCTGGCTCGAAAACTTCCGCAACAAACTCCCCGGCTACGTAGCCACCATACCGCTCACCGCCCCGCAGGGTGCCGCTGGCGTGGCAGATGCCCGCTCCGTCATCTACGTCATCGGCTCCTGGCTGCCCGCCGTGCGGGATTGGACGAAATCCTGCACCAGTGCCAGCGCCACCGTCCAGAGCGGCGATGGCAGCACGGCAATTGCCCTGCCCGTGTTCAACCCACCCGCACTGCCCACTGGCGTGGCGCTGGGGAACAACGGCGCGCTGGACCGCATCTTCGCCCTGATCCAGACCATCAAGGATTCTCCAGGCTATACCGAAGCCATCGGCCTTGATCTCGGTATCGTCGGCTCCACGCAGACCGCGCCCGATCTCGCCACCGTGCAGCCCACCATCACCGCCACCGTCAACGGCCCGGCTGTGGACATCGGCTGGGGCTGGGGCGGCCACAGCACCTTCCTCGACCAGTGTGAAATCCAGGTAGATCGCGGTACCGGCTGGGCGCTGCTCACCATCGACACCACGCCGAACTACACCGACACCACTGCGCACCCTGCCACGCTGACGAAATGGAAATACCGCGCCATCTACCGCGTGGGCGACTCCCAGGTCGGCCTCTGGAGCGCGGAGGCCAGCGTGACCGTGGGCGGCTGAGCGCGCCACACCTCATTCATTCGTCATTCCACATTCATCCCCCTCAATCTCAACACCACATCACCACCATGAAATCAAACCACATCCGCCACCTCACCCTCTCCCTCTGCCTCATCCTGCCAGCCCTGCTGGCATCCTGCGGCACCACCACCGGGCTGAAGTCCGCAACCGGCCAGGACGTTGCCGCCTCATCGCGCAAGTTCTCCAAGGTCACCGTGCAGGACTTCGCCTTCACTGCCAAGAACAAGGGCAACAACGCGCAGGTCGCGCCCAGTATCTTCGCTGAGCGCATCGCCACCCAGTTGCGCCGCACCAGCGGCTTCATGACCGTCGCGCGCAACGCCAAACCGGATGCCGACACGCTGGTCATCGGCGGCACCATCACGCGCTATGTGGAGGGCAGCCCGGCGCTGCGCATGATCGTGGGCATGGGTGCGGGCAGCTCGTATTTTGACGCCACCATCCAGTTCAAGGACAGCGCGGGAGCTGAACTGGGCAAGATCGTGGCCGACAAGAACAGTTGGGGCCTCGGCGGCACCCTGGCCATGGCGCAAACTGTGGATGTCTTCATGGACGAGGCCGCGAACAAAGCTGCCACCGAGGCGCGCAAGTTTGTGAAGTGATCCTCTGCCACCCACAGCCACACTCATCACCCATCATGAACACCAAGCTCATCACCACCGCCTTGATCGCCTGCTCACTGCTTGCCAGTTGCGCGTCCTCATCCAAATCCGGAGCCTCCGCTGACACACCCATTCCGGCCGGGAAAGGCCGCATCGTCTGCTACCGCCCCAGCGGCATGTACGGCTACGCCATGCGCGCCGCCATCCTGCTCGACGGCCAGAAGATCGGCTCCTCGTCTCCCGGCGCGAAATGTCAGGCAGATGTGACACCCGGCCTGCACACCATCACCGTGCCCAATGTCATGTATTCGGGCGAGAATCGTCTGGACGTCACCGTGACCGCCGGCACCACCACCTATGTGCGTAGCTCCATCGGCGGCGGCGCGATGGCCGGGCGCATCACCCTCGACATCATCCCCCCCGCCGCAGGCGCGCCGGAGAGCGCGAAGATGAGGATGCAGTGACGACACGGAATCAGGGCTGTAACAAACCATGCCGCGCCGGGTAACAGGGCGGTGAAACCATCAACCTCTCACCATACCAACCATGAATCCACACTCCCGTCCTCTCTCTTCAAAACCCGCAGTCTGGGCTTTGTTCCTCGGCACGCTGTTGACCGCAAGCGTGCTTCTAACCATCTGGTTCTGGCGGACACCGAGTCCGTCATCGGGATCAGCCACCGCGCAAGGCAATCCCGCTGTTGCACAAGAAGCAGCCTCCATCGCGCGCGCAGACGAGGCCCGTCGAATATCGCAGGCCGCAGCCCGCCCTGATGGCCCGGCTTTGCCCATACCAGCCTCGTCGAATGCGATCCGGCGAGACTTTGCTCCAGTGCCGACGCTCCTCAAATCCCAAGCCGAGACCAGGGTCGTGGTTCCGTTCGCCTCATTGCACAAGGAGCACGCCATGGCGGAGGAGAAGGCTCTGCTCGACCGGCACCCGGACTTGGCCGGTAAGTTCGAGACCCAGCTTATCGAGGCGGTGGACCGTCTCCAGCGCGAAGGTGAGGAGGCAAGCCGCGCGGCTCTGAAGAAAGGCGGCACGATCTTCGCGCAGAACGGACGCGACCTCGCCGTCATCATCTTCCCCTCAGAAGGTGTCAGCCCAGCGGACATGCGGAAGGCCGTGGAAAAACTTGGTGCCGTCGTGATCCGGCAGGATGAGCACACGCTCAAACTCGCCGTGCCTCTGGAAAAGCTGGCCGGGCTCGCCAGCCTGGATGGAGTCGCCCGTGTCAGAACGCTCCTTCCCCCTCGGGAAATCAGCGTCACCCAGGGGCGGACGGTCACGCTCGCTAGCAATTGGCAGACCGGAGGTGCCAGCGGAGCTGGTGCCAAGGTCGCGGTGGTGGACTACAACTTCGGGGGGTATGTCTCTCTTCAGACTCAGGGTGAGTTGCCAGCCACCCTCACCACGGTGAATTATTCCGCTGGTGTCATGGACTCCGGCTCCAGTCATGGCGCGGCTTGCGCGGAGATCGTTTATGACATGGCTCCCGCCGCGAACTTGGTCTTGATCAAGATCGACGACGTTACCGACCTCGTGACTGCGGCAAGCTACTGTGCTGCCAACGGCGTGGGGGTCATTTCATGCTCCCTTGGCTGGGACGCCATGAACTTTCATGACGGCCTCGCCCAGCAAAACTGGTTCTCCACGGTGGCAACGCATCCCGTGACGGCCGTAACCAACGCCGCCTCCAACGGCATCCTCTGGGTCAACGCTGCCGGCAATGAGCAACGCAAATATACCCTGATCGACTGGCGGAATGCGGACAGTGACACTTCCCTCGATTGGACTTCCACATCGGCCAACCTCAATGTGCTGTATCTCAATGGGTCCTCCAGCATTCCGTCCGGCGTGCAGTTGGACATCATCGTCACCTGGAATCTATGGCCGACAACCAACCAGGACTTCGACCTGCTGCTATTCAAGAACACGGGGAGTGGCTGGACTCAAGTCACCTCAGGATTCGCCTCAGGCTACAACGGCCAAGACTTTCAGAACGGAACCAGCACCAGCTATCCTAATGAGGAAGTCATTTACCAGACGACCGATGCGAGTGCCCAATACGCGGTCGCCATAGACAAGTACAGCGCCACGACCTCTCCCAAATTTCTTTTGAGATACTACGGGGTCAGTGAGCCGCAATACTTCGGTTACGGTAACGTCAGCACTCCCGAAGCCGGCAGCATTGCGATTCCCGCTGATGCCGCTTCCGCGTTCACTGTCGGAGCGCTCAACTGGAGCACCTACACCACAGGAAGTATCGAACCATTCTCCTCGCTTGGTCCCAACAATCGTGGATTCACGGGCGGCACAGCCGTCACCAAACCAGACATCTGCGGGCCGGACTTTGTGGACACTGCATCGTATGGAGCGCAGGGATTCGGCGGCACCTCCGCGGCCACGCCGCACATCGCCGGTCTGGCCGCCCTGGCGCGCGCGGCGTATCCCGCCATGACCCTCGCCGAGACGCGGAGCTATTTGGAAGCCAAGGCGCTCGACCGCGGCACCGCTGGCAAAGACAACACTTATGGTGCTGGTGCCGCGCGCGTGACTACGGAGGCACCACCCGTCGTCGTTGCCATTGACCGCGCCGGTTCTTCGCCAGCCAGCCCCGGCTCGGTGCAGTTCACCGTCACCTTCAATAAAAGCGTCACGGGAGGCACATCCACGAACTTCCAGCTTGCCACCACCGGCGTCAGTGGAGCCTCCATTACGAGCGTGACCGGCAGTGGCACCACCCGCACACTGACCGTGAATACGGGCACTGGCACCGGCACCGTCGGCTTGAACATGATCAGTTCCACCGGTGTGGCAGACAGCGTGAGCAATGCCGTCGCGGGACTCCCCTTCACCGGGCAAAGCTACACGATCGTCACCAACCCCGAGATCGCGGTGAATGGCAACAGCGCGAACATCGTTGATGGGGATGCCACGCCGAGCGCCACGGACCATACGGACTTCGGCTCGCAGACGGTCGCCTCCGGCACGGTGGTGCGCACGTTCACGATCCAGAACACCGGCACGGCCAATCTCACGCTGGGCACCGTCACCGTCGGCGGCACGCACGCGGCGGACTTCAGCGTCACCGCCGCGCCGACCTCGCCGGTGGCGGCCAGCGGCAGCACCACGTTCCAGGTGACCTTCAATCCCAGCGCCCTGGGCCTGCGCAGCGCCACGCTGAGCTTCAGCAACAACGACACGGACGAGAATCCCTTCAACTTCTCCATCCAGGGCACCGGCACCAACAGCGTGCCCACCGACATCGCGCTGAGCGCCACGAGCA